>Ga0105357_10002216_pt1 | contig 10462 bp, 5 predicted proteins | sample GOMGulsemesocosm_4_FD_83660 | JGI IMG/M metagenome (GOLD analysis project Ga0105357, IMG submission 83660) | Methane-oxidizing microbial communities from mesocosms in the Gulf of Mexico - GOM15B Gulf of Mexico | ecosystem: Environmental > Aquatic > Marine > Cold seeps | place: USA: Gulf of...
CCGTTGTCGGGGCGGCACTGCTTTCCTCCAATGTAGAACTTTGCGGTTTGGTCAACAAAAACCTCAGCATTGGCGAGCGACGACGCCTTTTTAGCTTTCTCAGGCTTAGGAACTTCCGTCTCCGGGGTAAGGTTTTCGATCGGCTTAAGGTACTCATAGAGACCTTCGATGCCCCCTTCCCTGCCCATGCCCGATTCGCGATAACCGCCAAAACCACACGCAGCATCAAATTGGTTTGTACTGTTAATCCAGACCACACCGGCTTTAATTTGCGGCGCAACATCAAGTGCGCGGTTAATGTTTTCAGACCAAACGCTAGACGCCAGGCCATAGCGAGTATTATTTGCAAGATCAATCGCCTCCTTTTGAGTTCTAAATGTGAGCACGCTTAACACTGGCCCGAAAATTTCGGTAGTGGCTACAATGTTGCTCGTCTCCACATCACTTAGTAAAGTGGGTGGGTAGAAACACCCCTCGGTGGGGCAGGTGCCTTCCGGCTGCCAGAGGGTTGCCCCTTCAGCTACGCCCTGCTTTACCAAAGCATCAATTCGCAGTCTTTGGCGCTCATCAATAATTGCGCCCATATCAATGCTTTTATCGAGTGGGTCACCAATGCGCAACTTACTCATGCGCACTTTAATTTTTGCCAATAAAGTTTCAGCTATTCCCTCTTGCACTAACAGCCTAGAACCAGCACAGCACACTTGCCCCTGGTTAAACCAAATAGCGTCAACCAAACCTTCAACGGCACTGTCTAGATCCGCGTCATCAAAAACGATGAAAGGAGACTTTCCTCCCAGTTCAAGTGTTAGTTTTTTACCACTACCGGCCGTTCTGCTTTTAATCATTCGGCCTACATCGGTTGAACCGGTGAAAGCAATTTTATTCACGTCGGCATGATCAACTAAGGCCTGACCGGCGGCACCATCTCCAGTAACAATATTAACTACGCCTGCGGGCAGCCCAGATTGCTCCAATAGTTCAGCAAACATAAGTGCACTTAGGCTGGTAAACTCTGCGGGCTTGAGCACAACGCAGTTACCTGCAGCTAAAGCGGGTGCAATTTTCCAGGCGGCCATTAGTAAAGGAAAATTCCACGGAATTATTTGCCCCACGACGCCCACTGCCTCTTGGTTCGGCAGCTCTGTTTCTATCAGCTGCGCCCAGCCGGCGTGATGATAAAAGTGGCGAATGGCTTTGGGCAGGTCAATGTCGCGAGATTCACGAATGGGTTTGCCGTTGTCCATGGTTTCCAGAACAGCCAGAGATCTCGAATATTTCTGCAAAATCCGAGCAATAGCATACAGGTGTTTCGCCCGCTGATGGCCCGTTAATGCCGCCCAAGCAGGTTGTGCTGCTCTCGCCGCTTTTACGGCTTTGTCTATGTCTGCCGCGCTGGCCTGACTTACCTTGCCTAAAATTTTACCGTTCGCGGGGTTTTTGGTGTCGAAGCTTTCACTTGCCGCCAGCCACTCGCCATTGATAAACATTTTGAAGCCGGCTTCGTGCTCTTTTAGCCAGGCTTCTACATTTGAAGAGGATTCGGGTGCCGTGCCGTAGCTCATAGTTTTAAATGCTTCTGCAACGTTCATAAAAGTGTCCAATCTGTATAAATTTATTTAAGCCAGTGAGTGACGATTGTGGGCTGAATATTGTCCGCTCACATGATGCTCCAATTGGCGCTCTATATCGGCCAGCAAGCTGGAAGCTCCAAAGCGGAACATTTCTGGGTTAAGCCACTCTTCACCCAACTCTTCTTTAATCATCACTAAATAATTGATGGCATCTTTTGCTGTACCAATGCCACCGGCGGGTTTAAAACCAACCTTAAAACCTGTTAATTCACGGTAGAGGCGAATCATTCGAACCATCACTAAACTTACGGGTAAAGTAGCGTTTACGGCCTCCATACCAGTGGAGGTTTTAATGAAGTCGGCGCCCGCCATCATACAAACCATCGATGCTTTCGCAATATTGTTCAAAGTACTTAACTGGCCCGTCGAAATGATAGTTTTCATGTGTGCCTTGCCACAGGCTTTACGGTAGGCAAGCACCTCGTCATACAAGGCCTGCCAATTTTCAGTGAGCACAAAATGGCGAGTAATAACAATATCGATTTCTACGGCACCCGCTTCCACAGAAGCTTCAATTTCTTTCAGGCGCAACGGCATAGGCGACATACAGGCGGGAAAGCCAGTAGAAACGGCTGCGACGGGAATGCCAGACCCAGCCAGAGCCGCAACCGCCGTCTCTACCATTGAGTGGTAGACACACACCGCGCCGGTTGTAATATTGAGCGACTCCGCCCCCATTGCTTTTAGCAGGTCTGCGCGCACTGGATGTTGGGCTTTTGCGCAAAGCCGTTTCACGCGACCTGGCGTGTCATCACCCGACAGCGTAGTTAAATCCATGCAAGATATAGCTTTCAACAACCACGCCGCTTGAAAGTTCTTTTTCGGTGATCGGCGTGCTTTCAAGCTATCGCTACGCCGCTCCACTGCACTTTGGTTAATACGAATATCATTAACCCACTCTGCATTAAAGGACGTGCCTGGATTCAGCAGCTCATCGTGACCACTCTGCTGGGCGGCGTTTACTGACTTCAGCGACACCGCGCTAGGCTTTGCGGGCTTGTGATTTTTTTTCTCAGCACTCATGGGAATTGCCTTAAATTAGTGTTGTATTCTTTCTAAAATTACGTCGGGTCGTGTGAAATTCGGTTCGTCACCAATGGTAAAGGCGGCCTGCAAGCGGGCAATGGCGACATCAGCGCTTTTTTGGTCTCTCGCGTGCAGCATGGCCAAAGGACGATCGGGGCCTGCCTGCTCACCCAAACCAAGCACCTCACTCAAACCGACGGCCGGATCAACAATGTCTTCGACTAGGCGTCGACCACCGCCCAACTCGACTACGGCATTACCGACAGATCGCGTATCTATTAAGTTAACAGTACCTGCCTGCAGGGCATGCACGGGTATTATAATGGGCGCAGTGGCCAAATAGTGTTCAGGCCGGTCCATGAAATCACTGGGGCCACCTAAAGCGGCCACCATGCGGCTGAAATATTCACTGGCCCTACCGCTGCTCAAAGATTCTTCCATTTTTACTACAGCGTCTTCAAGTGTAGGTGACAGCTTTGATAATACGAGCAGTTCAGCCCCCAGGTCCACTACAACTCGGTGCAGCCTAGGCTCCTTAAACTCGCCCTTGAGATACTGTACCGTTTCTAATATCTCCAGAGCATTTCCCGCCGTGCGCCCCAACACTTCAGACATGTCGGTGATCAGCGCGGTAATAGGTAAGCCCAAACCAGAACCCACGGCAACGATATTTTCAGCCAACTCACTGGCCATTTCTCTTGAGGCTGCAAATGCGCCATTACCGGTTTTAATATCCATCACTAAGCTATCGAGCCCTGCCGATAGTTTCTTGGACAAAATTGATGCGGTAATAAGGGGAACCGATTCCACGGTGGCAGTAACGTCGCGAATAGAATAAAAGCGCTTGTCGGCAGGTGCCAACTCAGCCGTCTGCCCAACTATAGCGCAGCCGACATCTTTCACTACTTTTTGCAGCTCAACAATATCGGGCTGCGAGCGATAGCCTTGAATACTGTCGAGCTTATCGAGCGTTCCGCCAGTGTGGCCGAGGCCTCGCCCAGAAATCATCGGCACATAAGCGCCGCAAGCCGCCAACATAGGGGCAAGCATGATGCTAACCTTGTCACCTACACCGCCACTGGAATGTTTATCAACCACCGGCCCGCCAAGGTCTAGGTCTTGCCAATTCAGTGTTGTACCCGAATTTTGCATGGCGTGTGTTAAGGCCATGCATTCAGAGCGCGGCATGCCCTGGAAGTAAGTTGCCATAGCAAAACTCGCGACCTGGCCCTCTGAAAGAGTTTGGTCTGCGATGCCATTAACAATGGCCTGGATTTCCTCTAGGTTTAACGATTCGCCGTCGCGTTTTTTGCGAATTATGTCTTGGATTAACATGAAATTGGCTACCTTTGAGTGTTAAATATACAGTGAGTGGGAGAATGCAGGAATCTGTCCAAGTAGTCAACTTAAACGTTAAAGTTCATTAAAAAATGCAGCTTAATCGCTTACCTGATAAACTGCGCGGGTTTTTTCACAAGGCACAGTAAATTATTATTATTTTAAGGTAAGGAATATCATGACAGAACGCACTCAAATTGGCGGCTTACAAATAGCCCAACCACTCTATAACTTAGTGGTTAATGATATTGCACCCGGCACCGGCATTGAAATAAGCACAATATGGCGCGAATTGGAAAACATCCTCACTGATCTCGGCCCAAAAAACAAAACGCTGCTCGAAAAACGCGAAACCTTACAGTCGCAAATCGACCAGTGGCATCAAGCCAATCCTTATGAGCCCAAGGCTTACAAAGCCTTCTTGACGGACATTGGCTACCTCGTACCCGAGGGCGATGACTTCAACATAAGCACTGAAAATGTTGAACCTGAAATTGCAGGGCAAGCTGGACCACAGCTAGTAGTGCCCATTATGAATGCTCGCTTTGCTCTTAACGCCGCGAATTCCCGCTGGGGCAGCTTATACGACTCTCTCTACGGCACCGATGTTATACCCAGCGATGGCGGTGCTGACAGAGCCGGCGCCTTCAATCCTGTTCGTGGTGCTCGGGTTATTGCCTATGCCCGCAATTTCCTAGACAAAACTGCTCCTCTTGCCAAGGGTTCGCACCTTGACGCCACTCAATACACTGTAGTTGACGGCACCCTAAGCATCAAATTGAACGATCAAAGCATTACCCAGCTTGCGTCTCCTGAATACTTTGTGGGGCATCAGGGCGAAGCAGGCTCACCCTTGGCCATACTCCTGTGTCAAAACAATCTTCACTTCGAAATTCAGTTTGACCGCGAAGATAACATTGGCAAAGACGATGCCGCGGGGATCAAAGATATTTTGATGGAGTCGGCCATTACCACCATCATGGATTGCGAAGACTCGGTTGCGGCGGTTGATGCTGAGGATAAATCTCTAGCCTATCGCAATTGGTTAGGCCTAATGAAGGGTGATCTGGAAGAAACCATGGTAAAGGGCGGCAATAAAATTGTTCGCCGCTTAAACCCAGATCGTCAATACACCGCCGCGGATGGCAGCACAATTAGCCTGAAGGGTCGCAGTATGTTGTTTATTCGCAACGTGGGCCACCTGATGACCAACCCTGCCATTCTCGATAAAAATGGCGAAGAAATACCAGAGGGCATCATGGACGGCGTGATAACCGTGCTGATTGCGCTTCACGATTTAAAAGGCAATAGCGCCTTTCAAAACTCCAGCGCTAAGAGCGTAAATATAGTGAAGCCAAAAATGCATGGCCCTGAAGAAGTGGCTTTCACCAACGAATTGTTTGCTCGTATTGAAGACGCGTTTAACCTGCCCCGCTTTACTATAAAAGTGGGCATTATGGACGAAGAACGTCGCACTTCAGTAAACCTCAAAGAGTGCATTCGCGCCGCTAAAGATCGTGTTGTCTTCATTAATACGGGCTTCCTGGATCGCACTGGCGACGAAATTCACACCAGCATGGAAGCCGGTGCGTTCGTGCCGAAATCGAAAATGAAGGCGACCACCTGGATTGGCGCTTACGAAAACCAGAACGTAGACATCGGTTTGGCCTGTGGCCTTCCGGGCAAAGCCCAAATTGGCAAGGGCATGTGGCCGGAGCCAGACAATATGGCGGCAATGATGAACGCCAAGATTGCTCACCCTGAAGCCGGAGCAAATACGGCTTGGGTGCCGTCACCCACCGCTGCTACGCTTCACGCCATGCACTATCACTACGTTAACGTGCAAACACAGCAGCAAGAACTGCGCAGCCGCACTCAGGCGAGCGTGGACGACATCCTAACCATCCCACTACTCGGTGATGAGGCCTTAAGTGCAGAGACAGTGCAGCACGAGCTGGACAACAACGCTCAAGGTATTCTTGGCTATGTAGTTCGCTGGGTTGACCAAGGCGTTGGCTGCTCGAAAGTGCCAGACATCAATAACGTTGGCTTAATGGAAGACCGGGCAACCCTGCGTATTTCAAGCCAGCATCTGGCCAACTGGCTGCGTCATGGTGTATGCACTGAAGCTCAAGTCATGGAAACGTTCAAGCGCATGGCCGCGATTGTAGACAAGCAAAATGAAGGTGACGCAGATTACCGCAAAATGGCGCCAGAATTTGATGCCAGCATAGCCTTCCAAGCCGCTTGCGAGCTGGTGTTTGAAGGTCGCGTACAGCCAAGCGGTTACACCGAGCCACTACTGCACGCACGTCGCTTAGATATAAAACGACAGGCGTAAACAGCAAGACTCGTCTGCCCTCTTTTACTGGGGGCAGACGTATTGAGCAAAATATCAAATGGCACCTTGAGTTAAAGGCTCCGCTTTGTCAGAGTGCCATTTTCGCCCCTTCTCCTGCGTGCGCGCACCTTAAATCGTTGACCTCACTGTCAACATTTCATACTCTGGCGCAATGACCAGCACTCAAAAGAATTACAAAACCGGCAAGATTCGAATTGATAATCTCGCCAAAATTATCGAAGCCGCCGAAATCGAATTCGCCCTTTCGGGTTACAAAGGCGCATCAATAATGAGCATTGCAAAACGAGCCAAGCTGCCCCGGCCAAACATCCATTACTACTTTCCCAGCAAACTAGAGCTCTACAACCGCGTTCTAATGGACGTACTGGCACTGTGGAATGACGCGTTTGACCGAATCTCTGCCGATGATGATCCCGCCGATGCGATTGGCGCCTACATTTACGCAAAAGTCATGTATTCCAAAACAAACCCCCTTGCATCGAAGATCTTTGCCAACGAATTAATTCATGGCGCACCCAATCTGACCGAGTATTTGAATGCGGACTATCGACAGTGGTTAATCGGTAAAGCAGGCCTTATGCAAACATGGATCAGCCAGGGCAAAATGGACCCTGTAGACCCTTACTACCTAATCTTACTCATCTGGTCTTCCACCCAACATTACGCCGATTTCTCAGTGCAAGTTTCAAGCGTCTTGGGCAAACAAGAACTCGCCGATTCAGACTACGAGGCCATTGCCGCAAACTTGCAGCACATCATACTCAAAGGCTGCGGGATCAAATTTGACCAAAAGCTCATCCGTAGCAAGCCCTAAGCTTCAGTAATCAACTTAGCTAAAGAACAGGCAATCGGCTCAGTCGCGCCCTGCAGGTACTTCAGTTTGAGTCTGGCACGAGCGAGTTCCGCAGAGCTTTGGCCAAAGGGCATGACGTGCGTTCGGGTGCAAGCCCTACAAAACACCGCTGAACCGGGGCTTTCAGAGAACATCCACAACAAAAAACTCCGCTTCAAATCAGCCCTCAATACAGCCCTCTATGCAGCCCCCATTACAGCCTCCATTACAGCTCCAGCCCAATAAGTCCCAAAATAAAGCTTGACTCAAGGCCCAAAATTTCATTTTATTGACACAAGTGTCAGATATTCAAACATCCTATACTCAGCTATACCTATAGGGCCATGAATACAATTCTTAGATTGTCATATTTACCCGCTACTCCAAAATTCCACAAACAAGTGAGCTTACTAAGTGATCAAGTTTCTGCTGAACCAAACAGAACATAGTGTTAGCGACATCGACCCAAATATTACCGTCTTGGACTATTTGCGTGAACATCTGCACAAAAAAGGCAGTAAAGAAGGCTGCGCCTCAGGTGATTGTGGCGCCTGCACTGCTGTGCTGGGAGAAAGTGAAGGCGAGGCAATGCGCTATAAATCAATTAATGCCTGCATAACATTACTCGCCAGCCTGCACGGAAAACAACTGATTACCGTCGAAGATTTAAAGACCGGCAAGCAACTACACCCGGTTCAACAAGCCATGGTCGATTGCCATGGATCACAATGTGGCTTCTGTACACCAGGGTTTGTGATGTCGATGTTTGCCTATCGGAAAAATAACCTCACACCCACAAGGGCGGGCATTAACGAAGCCTTGGGTGGCAACCTTTGTCGCTGTACAGGCTATAGGCCCATTGTCGAGGCAGCCGTGCAAATGTTTGAACCGGACGCAACAGATCAATTCACTGAAACCGAAACGGCTGTAACGAAAAAACTTAATCAAATTAAGCAGATTAGAAATGAGAGTGGCAATAAGAGTGGAGATAAGAGTGGAGATCAAGTAGTTTTAAGCGCTCAAGGTCGAACCTTCTATTCACCTGCCACGATTACAGAATTAGCCAACTTACTATTAAAGTATCCCAATGCTCGCCTTATTGCCGGCGGTACAGACCTCAGCCTAGAGCTCACCCAATTCCTTCGCAACATCGACGTGCTCATTTATACCGGGCGAGCAGAAGGCCTCGACACGGTTGAAGAAACGGAGAGCCAAATAGATATCGGTTCCGCCGCAACCTACTCCAAAGCCAAAAATTTATTGGTTCAGTATTTCCCAGACCTAGAAGAACTCATTGAACGTCTGGGCTCCCGACAAATTCGCAACCAAGGCACTATCGGCGGGAATGTCGGCAATGCCTCCCCCATTGGTGATATGCCTCCTGTATTGATAGCCTTAGGTGCACAACTTGTATTGCGAAAAGGCGATACAACACGAATTATTGACGTCGCTGATTATTTTGTAAAATACAAAGTCACGTCACAGCAAACATCGGAATTTATTGAACGCATCCTAATTCCGAAGCCTCAGCCAAACGAGGAATTCCGAGTCTATAAGATCAGCAAACGCATGGAAGACGATATCTCCGCGAGTTGTGGCGCATTTAATATAGAAATTGAAAAAGGCTTCGTAAAACGGGTTGCGATTGCTTATGGCGGCATGGCGGAAATTCCCAAGCGTGCGACGCATTGCGAAAAATCTTTGCTCAATCAAGTTTGGAATGAACACACTATTCAAGTGGCTATGGCTGAGCTCGCAAAAGACTTCTCTCCTATTAATGATTTTCGAGCCAGCGCTGAGTATCGGCTCTTGGTATCGCAGAATTTTCTACAGCGCCTTTTCCTAGAAATCAATTCTTCTCACGATACACTGCGAGTAAGCCAATATGCGTAAACTGCCTATTGTAGAGCAGGCCGGTGACACGCTAAAGGTGAAGGGCTTGTCTGGACAGTCACAAAAACATGAAAGCGCCTATAAACATGTGAGTGGTGAGGCGTGTTACGTTGACGACCAAATTGCGCCCAGTAATAGTCTTAATGCATACGTTGGCTTGAGCACTGTGGCGCGGGGTCGTGTTACTTTACTCGATTTAGCCAAAGTGCAAGCGGCCGAAGGCGTCGTTGCGGTCTTAACCTTGAAAGATGTTCCTGGTCACACAGACATCGGCCCGGTATTTCCTGGCGACCCTCTCATGGTAAACCAAGGGCAAGAAGTTACTTTTTATGGCCAAGTATTATTTGCCGTTGCGGCTCGCACTCACGAATTAGCCCGTAAAGCGGTCAAACAAGCGGTGGTAGAATATGAAATTCTCCCCGCCGATGTCACCATAGAGCAAGGCTTAAAAAACAACAGCTTTGTGCGCCCCAGCCACACTCAGCAGCGCGGTGATACGACGGCGGCACTGACGTCGGCGGCACATGTTTTAAACGGTGAAATGCAAATTGGGGGCCAGGAGCAAATGTACCTGGAAGGTCAAGCTTCACTGTGCATCCCAACAGAAGACGGCGGCATGCTTGTCTACACCTCTACTCAGAACCCAACAGAAGGGCAAAAATTAGTCGCGGAAGTACTGAATATTCCAATGAATAAAGTTAGCGTCGATATCCGTCGCATGGGTGGTGGTTTTGGCGGCAAAGAAACTAACGCAAACCAATGGGCTTGTATTGCCGCCCTACTTGCCAATAAAACACAGCGCGCGGTAAAAATTCGTTTGGCTCGAGCCGACGATATGCTTGCCACCGGAAAGCGCCATCACTTTCTCAGCCGTTACAATGTAGGGTTCTCAGCCGAAGGTCGCCTCGAAGCTTTGAACATGGAGCTTTCTGGCGGCTGTGGAATTTCCCCCGATCTCTCTGACGCGATTGTTGATCGCGCTATGTTTCACACCGACAATGCCTATTTTTTACCGACCGCAAAAATCGTCGGTCATAGGGTTAAAACCAACACCGTATCCAATACGGCGTTTAGAGGCTTCGGCGGCCCCCAAGGTATGGTGGCGATTGAAAACATTATCGACAACATATCAAGAGTGGTTGGCAAAGACCCACTAGACGTACGCAAACTTAACTTTTATACCGACGCAGACGACCGCAACACCACACATTACGGACAAAAAATTGAGCAACACATTGTACCGGCGCTTGTGGAGAGGCTAGAACGAACCTCCAACTACCGCACACGTCGAGAAGCCATTACGGCATTCAACAAAACCAGCCCTATACTCAAAAAGGGATTAGCCTTAACACCGGTTAAATTTGGTATATCTTTTAC
>Ga0105357_10002221_pt1 | contig 10453 bp, 6 predicted proteins | sample GOMGulsemesocosm_4_FD_83660 | JGI IMG/M metagenome (GOLD analysis project Ga0105357, IMG submission 83660) | Methane-oxidizing microbial communities from mesocosms in the Gulf of Mexico - GOM15B Gulf of Mexico | ecosystem: Environmental > Aquatic > Marine > Cold seeps | place: USA: Gulf of...
ATGGCGCTGACAATTTAGCAGTTGCCGCCGCCGTAAGCTGGTTTGATCGTGACTTTGGATCTGACAATGTGGAAACCGGCGGCAAGTGGAAATTTGACGACGACAGCACCAAGCTCGAAGAGTTCGAGCAACGCAGTTACAGCCTTACTCGCGAGCGCTTAGGCGCTGCCCTCAACGTGGATTATAAATTCAGTGATCAACACACTATTTACATGCGCAGCTTATACAGTGAGTACACCGACAACGAACAGCGGCTGGCCAACACCATCGAGTTTGAGGACGAGATTAGCGCCGGTGAAACCAGTGGTTTAAAACAAGACGACTTTGAAAATGCCAACGGTGAAGAGTTTGAAGATGTGCCCGTTGCGATACGTGAATTAAAACAGCGCGAAGAAACCCAGAAAATCATCTCTGTAGTGTTTGGCGGCTTGTATCAAAATAACGACTGGGAAGTTGATTATAAATTTGGCTACAGTGAAGCCCGCGAAGATGAACCCTTACACCTTGGCGAAGCAAAATTTGAAGCTGTGATTGACGGCCCATTCAGTTTCAGTAACAGCCGTCAGCCGGTGTTAACCGCCCCCAGCGCTTACTATCAAGCTGAAAACTACTTATTAAATAAAGCCGAACTGTCCAAGTCTCAAACCAACGATACTGCTGCAACGTTTAAGATCGACATCTCCCGCCATCTTAATATTGCATCTTACCCAACCACCATAAAAGTCGGCACCAAGATCAGCCGCCGTGAAAAGAATAGCGACGAGACGGTTTGGAAAGTAAAAGATATTTTTCAACCCCTAAGCAATTACAGCGGCCCAGCGGTTGACTATGACCTGGGGCTATTCGGCCCTAGCATTCAATCTAAAGCAGTATTGGAGACAGTGATCGGATTAGATCGCAAGATTAACATCGAAGAATCCAACGTCGAGGACTTCACCATAAATGAAGATCTGAGTGCCGTTTATGCAATGGCGACGGTCGATATTGACAATTTACGAATTCTGGTCGGAGGTCGTTATCAATCGATTGAATTTGATGCGCAAGGTTTCGCTTACAACGATGATGCCGAAGATGACTTACAAATTACTGATCGAAAAGCTAGCCGTAAAGATAGCGATTTTTTACCCGCCTTACACCTTCGCTACCAATGGGGTGACGATACCCAGCTCCGCGCCGCTTGGACAAACTCAGTGGTACGCCCTACTTTTGAGCAGGCACGACCTGGCTATGTATTAGAAGATGATGGTGAGAAAGGTAAATTTGGCAACCCAGATTTACAGCCTTGGGAATCCACTAACCTAGATTTTGGCATCGAGCATTTTATGGGCTTTGCCGGCGTAGCTTCGGCCTTTGCGTTTTATAAAGACATCGATTCTTTTATTTATGACACCACCACCGACCAACTAAGCGGCTTTGAAGACATCGACGAAGCTGAAATTGCCTTAAACGGCAGTGCCGCCAACATTTACGGCCTGGAGCTGGCATGGTCAAAGCAGCTCAGTAACTTACCAGCACCATTCGATGGCTTGCTACTTAGCGCGAACGCCACCATGGCTAAGTCAGACGCGAGCATCAATACCCTAGAGGGAAGACGCAGCACACGCCTACCTAAGCAATCCGACCTCACTGCCAATTTTACCATCGGCTACGACAGCGACAAATTGAGCTTACGCTTGGCTAGCAATTACAAGTCCGATTACATAGACGAAATTAACGCTGAAAATCAAAACAACGATGTGCTGGTAGATAACCACTTACAGTTTGATTTCAGCGCTCGTTATTTTATCAATGACAGTGTTCAAGTATTTTTTGAAGCGATAAACCTAAACGACGAGCCGTTTTACGCTTATGTAAATCGCAGCCGTTATAACGCTCAATACGAAGAATACGGCCCGACCTTTAAACTCGGAGCAACCATCACTAACTTTTAAATAAGACCGAAGCTGTAAATAAACTCGAACTTTTAAATAAGCTCGAACACCATCGTTTACGATGAAGAAATAATTGATTGTGAAGAATTTTATGACATATTTTATAAAACCATTAGCGCTAAGTTTGGCAGTAACTCTTTTAGGCTGCCAAGAGCAAGAACTCATGAATGGCGAATCGCCGACACAGCCAGTAACCTCGATCCAGCAGCGGGATTTTTCCACCTTTGCGAGCCAAGCGGTACACAAGGTGGGTAATAACTTTGTCAGCAGCAGTGAATCAAAGGGTCTGCACTTGCTTTCCCAGAGCAATACAGCAATAGACCACATTGCAGGTAGATTCGAATTTCTCGATAGCCGTAAATCACCAAGCGGAGCCGACAGACTGGTAACAGTCGATAAGAACACCAACACGCTGGTATTGATCTCCCCAGCATCGAACAGCCTCGGGAAACTAACCCCTCAAGCTACGCCTAGTTTTAATATTGACGGCCTTTGTTTATACGCCGATGACAACAAGCTCTACAGTTTTCTCATTAATGGTGACGGCCACGCCGAACAATGGCTGCTAAACACCGACGCGGATAGCAAACTATTAGACCACAGCAAAAATGCTCGCCTTGTACGACAGTTCCCGGTTGCTCCTGGCAGCTATTGCAGCGTTGATGACGTGAATCACCGCCTCTACATCAGCGAAGAAAAAACAGGTATCTGGGCTTACGATGCCCACCCCGAAGCACAACCGGATAGGCAGCTTGTCGCCCTTGTGAAACCCTGGGGCCAAAATATTGGCGAAGATGTAGCGGGCATAGCGGCTTTTAATGGCGGCGTATTTGCAGTGTCGGCGTCAGATCAACGCATTAGCGGCTTTTATTTTAACAAGGGTAGCAGTGAGTATTTTGCCAGTAAAAAACTCACTGCCACATCAGACAGCGAATACCTGTCACTCCAACAAAGCCCTGAGTCGGCCGAGCTGATCAGTGTTGATAGTGACGCCCAGATTGAGCAATTCAGCACTCAGCTTACTGCCCCTGAAGTCTCTGAAGCGCCTTTTGTGGTATTGCAGGCACAAGTAGAAACCCAGCCCATGCCTCGCCTTGGCGACGTCGCCGATGACCCCGCTATTTGGCATAACGCAAAACACCCCGAGCAATCATTGGTATTGGCCACCAATAAAACGGCCGGGCTTCATGTATACGACCTACAGGGTCAGGAAAAGCAGTTTTTAAAAATAGGCAGGCTCAATAATGTCGATATACGCTACGCTATCAAAGTAGGAGAACAGACTCTGGATGTGGCAGCGGCGAGTTTGCGCAATGATAATACCGTCGCCCTATTTAGCATCAACCCGAATACCGGAAACGTAAAGCACCACGTGAATTTTGCCACCGGCATGGAGGCAATCTACGGCCTGTGTATGTCTCAATTTGGAGCCGGTAGCGAGAAACAAACCTATGTATTCGCCAATGACAAAAGCGGTTTGTATCATCAATATCTGATCTACTCCAACAACGATAAGCTCGAAAGCAAACTAGTACGACAGTTTTCTGTTAACAGCCAACCAGAAGGTTGTGTGGCTGACGATCAAAACAAACAGCTTTTTGTGGGTGAAGAAAATGCTGGTATCTGGCAATTCGACGCTCGGCCCGACACAAACACCGAGCCCCGTTTGGTTGCAAAAATCGGCAAGCAGCTTAAAGATGATGTAGAGGGCTTGGCTATCTACCACGGCGACACAAATGACTACTTGGTAGTATCAAGCCAAGGCAATAACAGCTACGCGATCTTTGATACGGAAGCGCCATTTCGCTACCGTGGTTCGTTCAAAATCGGCATGAACGCCCGTTTAGATATTGATGGCAGCTCTGAAACCGACGGACTGGAGGTAAGCAGCCAAAATTTTGGTGGCGTCTTTAAAGAAGGCATGCTGGTGGTGCAAGACGGCCACAATGTACTGCCCAGTGAAGCTCAGAACTTTAAATACATTGATTGGCAACAAATTCGTAAGGCACTTAAGTTAGAGCATTAAAGGACGGTTGCTTCTTTGCATATTGCAGCCCTGCCCGCTTAGGGCGAGGCTGCAACTGTATTAGAAATGGTTTTGGCGATGCTTGGTAGTGAAGCCACTCAAGGAAAAATCTAGAAATTTAATTTCCACACCTGACTATAAAGCTTTTGACTCATGTTTTGAAAATTCTTGACCACCAAACATATAGCACAACATTACTGCCAACTAAGCCCTGTATGTTCTCTGCAGCCTCATAAAACTTTAATGCCCGTACGGCCTTCAAGTTCAACTAAACGTTTCAGGCTATCAGCGGACCAAACCTCTGTGAAGTTGTAGAAAGCCGCTACTGCTTGATCGGCAGCGGGCAGGATTACCCAGGGTTGTTTTGACTCGGTGTAAATATGCACCCCCGGAGGCAATAGATCGGGATCATCAAGAGTGCCGACGCGGATAAAACAAATATTTTCGCGTAAGCCGCCCATATTGTAGTGGCTCCAAACGGCAACCTTGCATTCAACACAGCGGTAAATATCTTGGCCTGTACCACTGGGGGTTGGTACCGATATCTGCTCAACTTCACCTTCAAGCAGCCCACATTTTCAGGCACTACAGTCCTTTTAGTTCACCTTTGATCTACTACCGATTTATCTCGGCGCACTGGCTGTCCTTTTTAGTTCCCACATCATGTTGCACTAGATCGATTTATATATTCTAAATCCGATTTATCTTGTCGAAGTCCAAAACATTGTCCTCAGGGCTGCTGTCGATTGATTTAACCACGTCAAACTTGTACAGCAGTATGTAGGCGAAACAGCTGAGCATTATGCCGATAACAACGGCACCTACCCATTGGATTTGTAAAAAATCAAAGGTGAACAACATCGTCAGTGCTACCAACGCCAACACATTACCGACAATATACTTTGTTTGCCCAAAGCGGGCTGGTGTTATGTTGAGGTTATCGGTATACAAACGAACCAGTGAATCTAGCGAGTTAATCACAAACGTTATGCCAACCACCGCCATCACTAGACTATAAAACCCAGAGGCCTCTAGCCCATTCAGTTGATAGAAATAAAGCACGGTAAACCAAATGGCAATAGGGATAGATGGGAATATCATCATAGCCAGTAATACCTGATAGGTGCGTAAACCACCGACAAAGCGCGAAGTAAACTGTCCGATCATGATGCTCCAAGCAAACCACCAATACAGATAAAACTCATGGTAGGCATTGAGTGGTAAAACAAATTTGGGCAGATGTTCAAAATACCCACTTAACAAACCAAAGGTACCTATTAACTCACTCGCACTGCCCTGCCCTAACAGCATCGCTCCTGTCGCCATCACCACAATCAAACCGAAAAACAACCAGGTGCTCAGCAGACTAAGTGTACGTACGTAACGAATGTCTGTGCTTGAATAGACCGAAGCCGAGATCACCGCGAATACAATCAGATAAAAGTTAATGGTACTAGCACCTTCACTTGCTTGTAGCTGGGGTAAATACCACGGTAAATTACTAAGCAGTAAATAAGCTGTAAAAGCGCAGGTGCCGATAATGACTAAGTTATTAATAAACTTAATGATGCGAATTTTAAAAAACCCTACCCTTGGTTCAATCACGCAAAAGTAAAAACAGGTAAGAAAGTAAAAGCTCCAAATTAAAAAAGCCCAAAACCCAAACTCTATCGCCAATGGGTTAGTGAACGCATATTCAGGGTTACTGGCAATGTCGGCGTAGGTGGGAAACTCCGTCAAAGGAAACATGATCAGACCGACATCCAAGCCTGAGGTAAAGAGAATCGCCATAAACGTAAAATTGCTAACCGGGGTTACGCCAACACACCGAATATTGCCCCATTTAACAAGAATCAGCGCGATGGCCATAAAAGTAAATAAGATTCCTAGCGATAGCCAAAAAGTCAAAATTGTCTCCTAAAAATGTATCAATATACTTATAATTTTTTTCACGCAGTCTTAATTGTCGTCATATTGTGCGCTTGCTTGACCTTGGGCGCTGCCGGGTTTGCCACTTCTCATCACCACTTACGTTGGCGTGAATAGGCGCTAATACAGCTCCTTTAATCAAGTCGGCTGCACGTTCAGCAACCATGATGGTCGGTGCATTGACGTTGCCATTGGGAATAGTCGGGAAGATCGATGAATCCACCACCCGTAAACCTTGAATACCTCTAACCTTAGTTTCAGGGTCAACCACGGCCAACTCGTCGGTACCCATTTTGCAGGTGCACGATGGGTGGTAGGCACTCTCAACAGACTCACGTACAAAAGTGTCGATCTGTTGTTCTGTTTGGATATGGCTGCCGGGCTGTATCTCTTCGCCCCGGTAGATATCTAATGCCGGCTGATTAATAATTTCTCGGGTTAACGTGACGCAATCACGAAAGCCCTGAATATCATCTTGATGCTGCAAGTAATTGAATCGTATCTGCGGTGCAGCCTCAGGCGAGTTAGAGATGACTTTAACACTGCCTCGGCTTTTGGGTTTATTGTGACCAATGTGAACCTGAAAACCATGCCCGGCGAAGGCTTCTTTGCCGTCATAACGCATGGCAGCCGGTAAAAAATGGTACTGTAAATCAGGCCATTCAACCCCCGGCTTGGAGCGAATAAAACCACAAGATTCAAAGTGATTAGTGGCGCCTAGTCCTTTTTTAGTCAGGATCCAGCGTAAACCTATTTTAAATTTACTCCACACGTCTAACTCACCATTGAGGGTGATGGGCTCTTTACACTTGAATTGAAAATAAAATTCCAAATGATCTTGTAGGTTTTCACCAACACCAGGTAAATCATGTAGGCATTCAATGCCTGCCGCCTCGAGTACAGGCTTAGAGCCTATACCCGACAACTGTAATATATGCGGCGAGCCGATAGAACCCGCGCTTAATATCACCTCTTTACGTACTGTGGCTTGTTTGATTTTTTTCTTATGGGCGTATTGCACACCTACCGCCGTCTTGCCCTCTAGCATCACTTTATGCACCAAGGCGTGGGTAGTGATGGTTAAGTTAGGCCGGGTTTTTATCGGGTCTAAGTAAGTATGGGATGTTGATGCACGGCGGCCGTTCTTAACCGTCATATGCATTGGGCCAAATCCTTCTTGCTGCTGGCCATTGTAATCATCAGTAGAAAAGTAGCCCGCGTCCACGCCCGCATCCACAAACGCTTGGTACAATGGGTTTTGCATTTGATTGCCATTGTTAACCGCTAACGGTCCATCGCCGCCGCGATACTCGTCTTGGCCAAACGCCCATGACTCTGCCTTTTTAAAATAAGGCAGGCAGTGGTCGTAATTCCATCCCTGTGCTCCGGCTTGCTGCCATTCATCAAAGTCCTTAGCGTGCCCACGTACATACACCATGCCATTGATAGAGGATGAACCGCCCAGGACTTTACCCCGAGGGCAATGCATCCTACGGTTGTTCAAGTAAAGCTCAGGCTCGGTTTCAAACTGCCAAGCGTACTTTTCTGTGTTCATGGGAATCGACAAAGCCGTCGGCATTTGGATAAAAATACTTTTATCGCTGCCGCCGGTTTCTAACAATAACACGCTAATGCTGGCATCTTCAGTCAGTCGGTTAGCGAGCACACAACCGGCAGAACCGGCGCCAACAATAATATAATCGTAGCTTTCAGTATTCATCAAAAGGGGCTATCCAAGGGCTCTAAACCAACATATACGGATTGTATTTGGGTGTAATGGCTCAATGTTACCAAGCCATTTTCTCGCCCTATCCCAGATTGCTTATAGCCGCCAACAGGCATCTCAACCGGCGACAGACCGTAACTATTTATCCAACAGATACCGGCCTGCATTTGGTGAATAACACGGTGGGCACGGCTAATATCTTGGGTAAATATACCGGCCGCCAAGCCAAGGTGGGTGTTATTCGCCCGCGCAATTACCTCGTCTTCATCCTCAAACATCAGTACCGCCATCACCGGGCCAAAAATCTCTTCTCGGCAAATGGTCATGTTATCGGTGCAATCGCCAAATACGGTCGGTGCCACAAAATAGCCCTTTGGTGCCGTAGCAGGCTGTAATGCGGTACCACCACAGAGCAGGCTTGCGCCTTCAGCTATGCCTTTGTCGATATAGCTCAGCACTAATTGTTGGTGTTTTTTCGAGATCAAGGCACCAAAATTGGTGTCTGCATCCATCGGGTCACCGGGCACGATATTGGCTTCAACCCGTCGGGTTAACTGCTCAATAAAGGTGGGGTAAATATTTTTGTGAACAAACACTCGGGTGGCGTTAGTACAAATCTCGCCTTGGGTGTAAAAATTACCCAGCATGGCCGCCGATACGGCATTGTCTATATCGGCATCATCAAAAATAATCAGCGGTGATTTGCCGCCTAACTCCATGGTGATATCTTTTAGTGAGCCTGCGGCCGCTGCCATCACTTTTTTACCGGTACCCACCTCACCAGTAAAAGACACCTTGGCGATATCTGGGTGCTGGCTTAACCACGCACCCACGTCACCCGCGCCTTGCACAACATTAAATACACCGGCAGGTAAGCCCGCTTCAAACAGTATTTCAGCGAGTTTGAGGGCTCCTAGCGGAGTTTCTTCAGATGCTTTAAAGATCATCGCGTTACCACATGCCAGCGCCGGAGCGGCTTTCCAGCAGGCTATCTGCAGCGGATAATTCCACGCACCTATACCGGCACAAATACCCAGCGGTTCGGCTCGAGTATAGTAAAAGTCTTTCCCTACCTGTTGTTGGTTGCCTTGAATAGCCGGGGCTAAGCCGGCAAAAAACTCGATAGCATCGGCACCTGATTGAATATCAACCACACTGGCCTCTTGCCAAGGTTTACCAGTGTCGGCGACTTCAACGGCTGCCAATACGTCATTGCGCTCACGCAGCAAGGCAACCGCCTTTAATAAGATACGGCTACGCTCAATGCCACTCATGGCGGACCAAACGGCAAAACCCTGTTTGGCGCTTGCTATAGCGGCCTGTTGGACACTTTGGTCCGCAATTTCAACCTGATAAATGATTTCATCAGTTGCTGGGTTAATAACATCGAGCAGCTCACCGCTTTGATTGGCAAGGTACTTACCATCAACAAAATTTTGATAACGAGGTAATGACATGAAAATGACTCTATATAGGAATAGTTTCACTATGCCTGCTCTTTCAAGGCGAATCAATTTACCGAGTGGAAACTCCGAGGGGATTAACGAAATGAGCCGTTTGATAGATCGATATTAACAGGGCTGTTAATTGATGCCATGTACAAAAATAGACCAGATCGGCTGGCGAGCGGCTACATTTTTGGAAGGAATTTGATTGAATATTAATCTCGGGGTTTTAGATTATAGAGTTCTAAAAGTGCGTCCTTTTTAGTTAAGGACTTTCACCTTCGATCTACTACCGATTTATCTCGGCGCACTGGATGTCCTAACTGTGTACCTCTTTCCCTCAATATTTCCCGTACTATCCCCTGAGAGACGTTCAACTCCTCGCGTGTAAGATGTGTCACGTGGATATACATTCATAGAGCTGAGTTTGATAACACATATATCAATATATACTAGCGACGAAACGTTGTTAAGCCACAACTTAAATTAGGATGAATGATTAATTTTGAATAGGGATGTCAAAAAGTGAAAATATGGATTGTGCTGTTAATGTGCGTGCTCTTGAATGGTTGTGTTGGTGGCTACTACAACCCTGAGCCAGAGGATATATACAACACCCCTGAGTCCAAACCTTTAGCTAGTGTTAATTTTACTCACAACGGGTATTTAAAAGCATACATTAGTGTTTGCACATCTAATACCCTGCGTTGGAAGTATTTACATGACAAGCCAATTTTTGACCCTAACCGCCCTAGTAAATATGGATATACACAGGCAAACAAGGACATCTTGGCAGGGGAGTATATTACGCTTACTTTGTCTGGGCATAACAGTCAATTTACGTGCAAGCACCCAATTGGCATCAAGCTAGATGCCAATAAAAAATACGAGTTTCGGATCGCAGAAAATAATTGCAGCATGACTATGAAGATTGATGGAAGCTTAGTATCTACGAACTCTAAAAACTCGGTTGTTAAAAATTATACTGGGTGTAATAGTCTTGATGGGAATGATGAAAAGTATCTACTTGGAAATTATCAGAGAGGGTTATGCGAATGGGCGCTAAAAAATATATCTAGAGAAACTTCTGACGCGAAAGACCTGCTGGTTCATTTTGCTTCGGCTGGCTTTGCAAAAACTTCTTTGAGCCCTGAAGAAAAGGATGGTATTTGTAAAAAAATTCTCGAAACTAAAGATGCCGAAAGAGCTAAAATAAGAGCAACTCAATTAGTTTCTGAATACACCGAAAAAGATAAGAAGTAAGGAGTTAGAACTTAAGAGGTAATGTGTTCACTAGAAACATGATGCCATCATCACTGTAAGCTTTACATTGGACACCCATTTTAATAAAAAATCTACTCAACTTCGTCCATTACCTGATTCGGAACTCGTTTCA
>Ga0105357_10002226_pt1 | contig 10443 bp, 6 predicted proteins | sample GOMGulsemesocosm_4_FD_83660 | JGI IMG/M metagenome (GOLD analysis project Ga0105357, IMG submission 83660) | Methane-oxidizing microbial communities from mesocosms in the Gulf of Mexico - GOM15B Gulf of Mexico | ecosystem: Environmental > Aquatic > Marine > Cold seeps | place: USA: Gulf of...
CCAATAATAACGCGACTAAACTCACCAGCAACAGGATCAACGCCGTCTACTTCAAGACCAGCCATTGTTATTTGATGCGCTAAGTCATCGGAAGAAAGTGCAGGATTTACCCATTCACGTAACCAAGATTCACTAAATTTCATTTGTGGTTTCCTACTTGAACTGTTTTAAGAAGCGAAGATCGTTTTCAAAGAATGCGCGTAAATCATTTACGCCATAACGCAACATAGTTAAGCGCTCTACGCCCATACCAAAAGCAAAGCCTGTATAAACTTCTGGATCTATGCCAACACCTTTAAGTACATTAGGGTGAACCATGCCACAACCCAATACTTCTAGCCATTTTCCATTTTTACCCATAATATCTACTTCTGCTGATGGTTCAGTAAAAGGGAAATATGAAGGGCGGAAGCGAATTTCTACTTCCTCTTCAAAGAAATGATGTAAGAAGTCATGCAAAATACCTTTTAGGTGAGTAAAGCTAACGTCTTTGTCTACCATCAAGCCTTCAACCTGATGAAACATTGGCGTATGCGTTTGGTCATAATCGTTACGGTATACTTTACCCGGGGAAATAATACGTAATGGTGGTTTTTCAACTTCCATGGTACGAATTTGCACGCCAGATGTTTGCGTACGTAATACTAGTTTAGGATTAAAATAAAAAGTATCATGATCTTGACGTGCTGGGTGGTGCTCAGGAATATTCAACGAATCAAAGTTGTGATAATCATCTTCAACTTCAGGACCTGCTTTAACTTCAAAGCCTAAATTACCAAAGAAACTTTCAATACGCGCAATGGTGCGAGACACAGGGTGAAGGACTCCCAATGTTGTACCACGACCCGGTAAGGTAACGTCAATAGATTCTGCAGCCAGCTTTTGAGCAATTTCTTCAGCGCGCAATAACTCGCCACGCACAGCTAATAGTTTTTGTACTGCTTGTTTGGCAATATTAATAACTTGACCCATTTTCGGCTTTTCTTCTTTCGGTAATTTACCCAAACCTTTCATTTGATCGGTAAATAAACCTTTTTTCCCTAAAAAGTTAACGCGAACTTGATCAAGTGCATTTGAATCTGTGGCATCAGCAATGGCAACTTCGGCCTGTGCAACAATGCTATCTATGACGGTGGTATCTAAACTCATGACTTCCTCTAAAACGAGACTGATTTCAATAATAAAATGGGGATGATTTTACACGATATGAAAGGGATTTGTAGGGTAAATAGCGCTTATTCATGAAAACTAGCGGTTTACTCCACAATTATTTATTTTGATCAGAATGTTCGTGTGTAACTTGTGGGTTTTTTTCTTGTGAAGCGAGGTGTTTTTCTTTTTCACTCGCTTGTAGGTCGGCTTCGCGTTTAACCAAAAGAAAGGTGAGGTACATTTTAGTCGGCAATGAAAAAATTAAACCAAAAGCGATACAAACAGCACTAATAATAATGCCCGTAACGCCTAATGATTCCATATATTCACTAAAGTTATGTAAGTAGATACCAAGTATCAGTAGAGATAAACCAATACTTATTGACACTTTCAATAGTTTAATTAAATTCTGTTCAGACATAATACAAATTCATTCAATTAATTACTATGAAAATTATATACCTACCTCCTTAACTATTACTTGCGCTAAATCAAGGTCATTTCAATATATCGAGTAATATTTTAACAGGGTGCCTTGCTTTTATCTCAGTTAATCGTTTTACCTGAGAACGACAGGAAAAACCAGTCGCTAGAATTTGTGTCGTATCAAGTTCAGCTAATTTAGGTTGCCAACTTAAATCAAATAACCCTTTTGAGTTTTCTAAATTAGACTTTTCATGGCCATAAGTACCAGCCATGCCACAGCAACCAACACTGACTTTTTCTAACGTTAGTCCGAAATAAGTAAATATTTCCAGCCACTCATTTTCACTATTCACTAGTGCGGTTTTTTCAGTACAATGGCTAAAGAGTTTAAAAACCTGCTGTTTATCATTTACATTAAGCTTAAAGTTAAGTTTTGTGCCTTTTTTGATAAATGACAACAACCACTCATGCGCTAGCAGTACTTCAAACCCACCGCGTTTATCACCTAATGTTTTCGCATACTCATCACGGTAACAAAGCACCATTGAGGCATCCATTCCCACCATAGGCATTTTTAATTGTGTTAGCTGGTTTAAAAAATCACTACTCGATTTTGAAGTTTTAGCAAAACGCGCTAAAAACCCTTTAACGTGCTGTGCTTTACCGTTAGGTTTGAAAGGCAATAAAATAGGCTCTAAACCTAACTTTCTAATTAACGCCATCATGCTCTGTACGGTATTAGCATCATAGAATGAAGTGAAGGGTTCTTGAACAATGAGCACATAGCCTTCACGTTGCTTATCAGTCAAAGATTGTAGCTTGGTTAAATCAAACCCGGAATATCCCGCCTGCTTTACTTGTTTTTTCAATGTCGGTACGCTAAGCAATGGTGTATTAACATAACCAATAGTTTTTTCAGACAAGGTATCATAAGCTTTTAAGCTTAAAATACTGTTAACCAGTTTTGGCGCTTTTGCCATCAGTGGCGCTAAAATTTCAACATTAGCAACCAAATGATCTTTTAATGGTCGAGGGTAGCGAGAATGATACAGGTTAATAAAACGACTTCTAAAATTAGGTACATCAACCTTAATTGGGCATTGACTGGCACAAGCTTTACACGCTAGACAGCCTTGCATGGCTTCCATTACTTCGTGAGAAAAATCATCTTTATTTTCTTCTTTAGTTAAGAAGGTAATCTTAAATTTAGCAATACTGCTATCAAGCACTTTTTTTACGGTCCAGTTGCTGATGTCTTGCTCTAATGCCAATACATCAACCCCCTGTTTTTCTAATAAACGTAACCATTCACGCATTAAACCTGCTCGACCTTTAGGAGAATGACGTCTGTCTTTAGTAATCTTACTCGATGGGCACATCGGGCTATCAGCACTATAGTTAAAACACAAACCGTTACCATTACAGTCCATTGCGGCAGTAAAAGATTCTTTTACTGCCACAGGTATTTGCCTGTCATAGAAACCACGTTTAGTATCATCAACACTGACCAATTTCTCGTTAGAATCTATTGGTGTACAAATTTTTCCCGGATTCATTTTATTTAGTGGATCAAACACCGCTTTAATTTTTCTAAGTTCGTTAAATAATGGTTCGCCAAAAAACTCTGGGCCATATTCAGAGCGATAACCTTTACCATGTTCACCCCACATTAAACCGCCATATTTTGCAGTGAGCTTAACCACTTTATCAGACAAAGTACGCAGTAATTTTTCTTGTTCTGGGTCGCACATATCAAGTGCTGGGCGCACATGTAACACCCCAGCATCAACATGACCAAACATACCATAATGTAAGTTGTAACTATCAAGCAGCGCTCGAAATTCAACAATATAATCTGCTAAATTTTCAGGCGGAACCGCAGTATCTTCAGCAAACGCTAGGGGTTTGGGATTACCGTCCTTTTCCCCTTCAAAGCCAGCACCTAATAAACCGACGGCTTTTTTACGCATCGCATACAGTTTATTTATGCTACTTAAATCAGAGGTCACTTGATAACCAATAACACCACCAGTATTACCACTGGCAATAGTTTCGTCTAATCCTTTTGTTAATTGAGCCACTTGCTCAGCTAACGCCTCAACACTGGTGCCATTAAATTCAACAATATTAATGCCATCCATGACTTTATCTGGCACATCGGTAATTAAGTCACTAACGCTATGCCAAACCACATCTTGCTTAGCTAAGTTCAAGACTTTGCTGTCAATAGTTTCAACTGATGTTGCTTTAGCGAGTACTAAAAAAGGTGAATGGCGCAATGCCGAATCAAAACTATCATATTTAATGTTGATCAGTGTCTTAGCTGGGCTAACAGGCGTTATATTAAGCTTAGCCTGACAAACAAACGCCAATGAACCTTCAGAGCCAGTGATTAAACGGCTTAGATCAAAGGTATTTTCATCATCTTGTAAAACATTCTCTAAGTCATAACCAGTTAGAAATCGATTTAAGCGTGGGAATTTTTCTAAAATAAGTTGGCGATTATCAAGGCTTGACGCAAGAACTTGTTTCGTTATTTGTCCATGGCTACTGTCTTCTTGTGCTAATGATTGTGCCTGGGCAAGGGTCATCGGCTCAGTGTTAAGCTCATCACCATTCGCTAAAACTGATTCAAGCGCTAAAACATGATTAGAGGTTTTTCCATAAACCAAAGAACCCTGTCCTGAGGCATCGGTATTAATCATACCACCAACAGTGGCGCGATTAGACGTAGATAAATCAGGCGCAAAGAAAAAACCATAAGGGCGTAAGTAGTCATTCAGTTGATCTTTAATAACACCCGTTTCAACTTTTACCCATTTTTCTTCCATGTTAATTTCTAGCACTTTATTCATGTACTTAGACAAATCAACAATAATACCCGGCGTTAAACTTTGACCATTTGTGCCGGTACCTCCTCCACGTGCACTAAATTTTATTTCGCTGTATTGTTCTTCACTTGAGGTTTTAGTAAGTACGACAATATCTTGCTTGGTACGAGGGTGAATCACTAGCATAGGTAACTGCTGATAAACACTATTATCGGTAGCAACAGCTAAACGAGCACTATAACTCGCATTAATATCGCCAGTAAAACTGTTGCTTCTAAGTGAAGCGACAAAACTTTCATACAGAGGAGAAAGGTGCGTTTGATGATCAATACGGGGTAACATGGAATTTTTTCTATACAAGTGTGAATTACCTGAAGTATACCATGAGCCAATTAATTTTTGCGTGGATTATTAGTCATAGTAACAAGCTATTTAAAAATAGCTGAAACTCTGTTTTTAAACGAACTATGACAAGATAAACACCCACCGATCATTTTTTTAAAATTTTCACCAACACCTTTGATATTTTTTTGTTGGGCACTTTTTGTTATATCTACGGCAGCACTATGTACGATATAATCATTGGCCTTAAACTTAGCCATATCAGATCCCATCGCCTTCATAAGTTTCTTGCGCATCGCCATACTAGGTTTTGGGTGATCAGCAATGGCGTTTGCTTGATGTTCTATCGATGTAAAGTCTTCGCTAAGCATCGCCGCCGTTAACTGTTGAGTGTTTTTCAATAAGCCTTGCATCACTAATTTCAGACTACCTTCTTTGGCATTTAATTTTATTGTATGAGCACTTACTGTATCTGAATTAACAACATCCGAACTCACGGTATCATTTGCCATTGAAAAGTTGGCTGTTGTTAAAATTAATAATGAACTAGTAAGTAATAACTGTTTCTTAGTTAACATTTTATTTTCCTTTTTATATTTTGTTTATTCATATTTATAATCGATTGTTAAATATTATTTGAATGTAAAATTTGTTTTGAATCAGGTTCTGATTCTGATTCATTTACTTTAGCAACGCCAAAGTCTTCCAATACACAGTAAAGGCAAGGAATAACAAATAGTACTAATAATGTTGAAGTCGCTATGCCAAAAACGATACTAGTCGCTAAAGGGATTAAGATTTGCGCTTGTGTACTTGTTTCAAACAGCAGTGGTGTCATCCCCGCAATAGTCGTGATTGACGTAAGTATTACAGCCCTAAAGCGATCATGGCTCGCTTTAGCTGCCGCTTCATGTACAGTCAATCCCGTTTTTACGCGTTTTTTAACAAACTCGACCAGCAATATTGAATCATTAACAACAATGCCAGCCAGTGAAATAAATCCCATCATTGAAGGCATGGTAAATTGTAAACCCATGGCCAAATGTCCCCAAACAACACCAATCATCGCTAGAGGAATAGCCACTAATACGACAAAAGGTTCAAGGTAACTTTTGAATTGAAATGACAATAATATAAATACGCCAAACAAGCCAACTACAAATGCTTTCATCATCGACAATTGCGTAGTGCCAGCGTTTTTTATTTCACCCTCAAAACTTAAGGTTAATTCGGGGTAGCGCTGGTTAAAATGCGGCAACCAATGTTTCGTTATATCGGCAAGTACTTTCTTAGTATTATTTTTATCGGCATCAATATCACCATAAATAGTCACATTACGTTGATTATTCACTCGACTAATACGCGCATACCCTCTTGATGGTTCAATATTAGCAACACTTGGTAGAGGGATAATCGCTTTAGTTTGCGGGTGTACTATCGAAAAACTATCAAAATCCTGAAATTCATCTCGCGAAGAAGCATCAAGTTTTACCGTCACCTCAAAAGTATTTAAACCAACATTGGTTTCTAATACTTTAATTCCTTGGAAGGCACTGCGCATTTGGCTAGCAATAGTTTGTGCATCAATACCCAAATTTGATGCACCTGCTTTTAAGGTGATTGAAAATTCAGGTTTACCGGGTCGTAAATCATCAAAAACATTATCAACTCCATCATAACCTGCAAGCCAAGTTTGTAAGTCAAAAGAGGCTTGTGACAATTGCTTGAAATCATCCCCGTTAAGTCGAATTTCAATGGCTTTACCACCTGGGCCAATAACTGGTTCTTTAAAAGAAATAGATTTAGCCTTAGCAATAACGCCGGCAGTTTCTCGCCAATAATTAATAAAAGGTTGGGTACTCGTCTGGCGTGACCCCGCGGTAAGTAAATCAACTTTAATCGTTGCTAGGTGAGGTCCAAATTCATAAGCGTCTTCATTTTCATTGTAACTAACACTAATCGCTTTAATGAGTATTTCTTGTTCATTTTGTTGAAAGTGCTCTGACGTTTTATCTAATGCTTTCAGTAATCGCTTCACTACTGCTTCAGTTTGTTTTAGTGGCGTACCCGATGGCATTAATATCCGTGCCTGTACCATATCACCTTCGATATCAGGAAAAGCAGAAAACTTTAAAATACCTGAGGTTAACATGCTTATAGATAATAAAAACAAAGCGACTACACACCCTAAAAAAGCATAACGAAAGCGAATAAGTAACTCGACTAAATCACCTACTTTTGTTCTAAAGTGTTCAAATTTTTGTTCAAATTTGAGTCTAAATTTAGAAATACTTTTATCTTTTACATGAGACAGTGAATGATTTAAATGATGAGGGAGAATTAAAAAGGCTTCAATCAAAGAAACACTAATCACGGTAAGTAACACAATAGGGATCACTTTTAGCACTTGCCCTAAATCACCTTCAATAAAAATTAAACCGGTAAAAATACACGCCGTCGTTAAAAATGAAGAAATCACCCCTCTGGCCACAATTTTAGTGCCTTCGATTGATGCCGCCAAAGGCGATAAACCTTTTTTGATTTGACTGCCAATAGATTCAGAAATTACAATCGCATCGTCCATTAATATGCCTAGCGACAGCAATAACGCCACCATAGAAAACATGTTAATAGAAATACCAAAAAAATTTAAAAAGTACATGCTAGCAATAAATGAAACAGGTAACCCCATCACCACCCAAAAGGCATAACGAAAGGTAAAAAATAACCACATCACGCCAAACACTAAAATAAGCCCTTGCCACGCATTAGTGGTCAATAAACTAATTCTGTCTTTAACAATACTGGTGGCGTCTTGGGTAAGTACTAAATCAACCCCCTTAGGAAGTTTAGAGCGTTCGACTATTAGCATTTCTTCAACTGCCTCCAGCACACGTAAACTATCATCTGTAGTGTTCTTATTAATGGCTAAAATGGCAGCTTCTTTTCCCGCAAAGGTTAACTTATCTTCAGGTAATTCAAAGGTATCAATAATATTGGCAACATCACCAAGCAGAACATCATTCCCATTTTCGCCACTCATCACCACTATACTGGCTAGATCGCTCGCCGTTCTTCTTTCATCTGAAAAACGTAATTGGGTTTCTTGAAAGTGTGTTTCAATAGTGCCGACAGGTAAATCAACATTTTGCTTAGCAATAATATTCGCTATATCTTGTAAGCTTAGCCCGTAGCGTCTGATGTTATAACTGGGTACTTGAACGAGTAACTGACGATCTGAAAAACCTTGAACCTCAACAAGTGGAATACTAGGATGACGTAATAGTCGTTGTTTTATTTGCTCTGCTAAGGTTTTTAATTCAGCGCGAGGAAGATCAGCGGTTAGGGCAATCGAGATCACACTTTGCACACGCCCGACTTCACTAACGATGACTTGCTCTGCCTCAGAGGGAAAGTCACTAATACCATCAACCGCACTGTTAACATCGTCTAAAAATTTAGAAAAATCACCTTGTTCAAACATTTTCACTGTCATAATGCCAACGCTTTGCCTTGCTTGGCATACTTTTTCTTCTACAAAACTAATGCCATCAAGCGCATCCTCTAGCGTTAAACAAATACCTTGTTCAACATCAAGTGGGGTAGCACCGGGGTATGGCACTTGTATTTGTACTGAATACGCTTCAACCTTAGGGAAAGTTTCACGCTTTATTTGTGGCAAAGTGATTAGGCCAATCACTAACAGCACCATCATTAATAAATTAGCCGCTGTTGGGTGAGCCGAAAAAAAACGGATCATTAGTTAGCTCCAACTTGTTTAATAAGTAAAGAGTTAGTAGGGATATAATCAACAGATGGTGAATTAGTAGCGTTAGAGTGAGTAGCTGATGAATCATCCCCTACCCCTAGCCAAAGCCTCATTTGCTCAATGGCACTTTCATCAAGTATTGGCATCACTTCCATACTATTAACTGCAGGAAAAACATCTGAAGTTATAACTCTAACATCCGCTTGTATTATTTGATCTTTTACAGGTTTCACAAGTAATAAATCACCGTGATATTGTACTTTATCAAGGGTAATTCGCTGTAAGAGGTTTTTATCATCAATAATAAAAACTTGCTTGTTATGTAAAGCAAAACGCGGTAACACCAACATATTTATTGGTTTTCCCGCCAAAACCACTTTCATATACATACCCTCAAGTAAGGGTGGCCTAGTACCAGGTAATATTTCTTTATAACTATCACTCACGCTAACCATTATGCCAACCGTGCGGCTTTTGGCATCTAAATTATCACTAAAGCGCTCTACTGTTGCCGGCCAAGCTTTAAAAAGTCCACGGGGGTCTTTGACCATTACGGTCAATCCCAAAGACTGTAATACGTCTTTCATGTCAAGAGAGTTTTTAGTCTCCGAAAAAGCTTGTCTGTTAAAGTTTTGTGCAAAAAGTCGGAATTGCTCTAAAGGAAATTGCGCATTAATAATGATTTTATTAAGTGTAAAAGCATCAAAAAGTTGCCCTGCGCTTGATAATCCCCCTGCGGTAACGTACTGATTTAACTCAGCGTAAACTTCACTGATTCTACCATCAAATGGCATAATCACTTGCGTTCGCGCCAAATCTCGTTGGCTTTTATCTAAGTTAGCTTTTGATATTTCAAGTTGAGCTTTCATCACAGCTAACATTGAGGGTAAGAGTGTTTTCTTATTTTCAAGTTGCTGAACTTCCTGATTTTGGTTTAATAAATTTTGTTTTTCACCATTTAAAGATGATTTTGAAACTACCCCTGTTTGACTCAACTTTAATATACGGGCATATTCTGCTTCCCTTACCTTTAGCTTTTCTAAGGCTAGTAAAATATCTAATTCATTATTTTCAATGGTCAAGGTCATTTCTTGCAAGTTAGCTTTATTCACTAATAAATCCGCTTGTGCTTGCTTCAATTGCAACAAATAGTCTTTATCATCGATAGTTAATAACAAAGTACCCTGCGAAAAAATCTCTCCTTTTTTAAGCTTAGAATGGATATAAGTGATACGCCCAGAGACTTCTGCTTTGGCTTGTAATGTCATATCTGGCTTAATAACACCATAGCCGATAATTTCAGGCTTAATAAGGTGCGATTTCACTTCAATATAGTTAACGGGGGTAATTAAACTAGTGACTGGCTTATGTTTCATACCCGGTTGTAACTTTACTATCAAAATCATCAAAGCAAGCCCAGCAATGACAATAATGGGAAAATTAATTTTATTTTTAAGCCATGTACTATTTTGTGTTTTTTCTAAAAAACTCATGACTTATTATCCTTTATTTGAACGTCATTACTGTACACGTGTGCTTCATGTTTTTTACTTGGTAATCGATTACAACCAAACATAAATTGTTGATGAATATGCTCAGCCCATAGAGGACTTTGTAATTCTTCATCACTAATCTGCCACGCCTGTTGACGAATAGATTTATGAATAAAAGGTGTTATAAGCATAGTCACAAGTGAAAATGCAGCGTATTTTGCTTTACAATCATCGTTGATCGAAGTATGTTTTTCGATCAGTTTAGGAATAAAATCCGCCATCTTTCGAGGAAAGCGGTCAATAAAAAGATCACTTAGCGTTGAATTACTTGCTGAACTGTCTTTTGAACTACCCATTGAAAACTCTTGATGAATTAAGCGAGCTAAACCATGGTTCTTATTTAACATCGTTAAAATAGTTTCAATAAAGG
>Ga0105357_10002227_pt1 | contig 10443 bp, 10 predicted proteins | sample GOMGulsemesocosm_4_FD_83660 | JGI IMG/M metagenome (GOLD analysis project Ga0105357, IMG submission 83660) | Methane-oxidizing microbial communities from mesocosms in the Gulf of Mexico - GOM15B Gulf of Mexico | ecosystem: Environmental > Aquatic > Marine > Cold seeps | place: USA: Gulf of...
TACGCCTGCTCACCTCAAGCCTCCGCCACCACCGGTGCGGCACTGCGGGTTGAGGGCGGCATTGTCGACAGCATCGGCTGAGGCCGCCGCCGGATAAACCGGCGCCAGAACCCCGTCACAGACTCGTGCTGTTGGCCTGCAAAGACAAAGGCTTGGCGGGGTTGGCCGCTCAATCCCGCCAACGGGGCTCCTATACTCCTTGCAAGACAACAGGCCCAGGCCCATAAAAGCAAGGATCACCCCATGCCCTCCCTTCTACCAGCTATCACACGGCGACCGCTTCGCTCACTACTCACCGGCCTGACGATGCTGGCATTACCTGCGCTGGCTGCGCCGCAGCCCAATATTCTGCTGATCGTGGCTGATGACATGGGCTTCAGCGATCCCGGCGCCTACGGCGGCGAGATCAGTACCCCCAACATTGATCAGCTGGCCGCCAGTGGCATGCAGTTCACCAGCTTTCATGTGGCTGCCACCTGCTCGCCCACCCGCAGCATGCTGATGACCGGCGTCACCAACCATCTGGTCGGCATGGGCAACATGAAGGAGATCATGGCCGACAACCAGAAAGGCAAGCCCGGCTATGAAACCTGGCTGAACGACAGCGTAGTCACCCTGCCGACGCTGCTGCAGGACGCCGGTTACAACACCTACATGGCCGGCAAATGGCACTTGGGCATGCGCGCCGAAAGCCAGCCCATGGCCCGTGGCTTCAAGCACTCCTTCGCGCTGATGGAAAGCGGTGCAGACAACTGGGAGGAGAAACACTACCTGCCCGGCGGCAGCGCCACCTGGATCGAAGACGGCAAAAAGGTGAGCCTGCCGGACGACTTCTATTCCTCGTTCACCTACGCCGATAAACTGATCAGCTATATCCGCGAGGGTCAGGATGAAGGCCGTCCGTTCTTCGGCTACCTGGCCTTTCAGGCCGTTCACGCGCCCCATCAGGTGCCGGAAGAATACATTGACCGGTATCGCGAGACCTACGACGCCGGTTGGGATGTGATTCGCCAGCAGCGCTACGCTCGACAACTGAAAGCCGGGCTCATTGCTGACACCGGTGAACAGGCGGTCACCGACGACTGGGGTACCTTCTACACCACGCCCTATATCAACTGGGATAGCCTCAGCGACGAAGAAAAAGCCTACCGCTCGCGCCAGATGGCCGTGTTCGCCGGTATGGCCGAGGCTATGGATCAAAGCATCGGCAAGGTTATCCAGTACCTGAAGGACAGCGGTCAGTATGACAATACGCTGATCATCTTCATGAGCGACAATGGCGGCGAGTCCACGGTGCTGCGCGAGGTGGCGCCGCTGTTTTACCGCCTGCGCTACAACACCGAACAGGAAGCCTTGGGAGCCAGGGGCAGCTACAGCGAGTACGGCCCCGGCTGGGCTTATGCCTCCAATACCCCCTTCTACTCCTACAAGGGCTCACCCTTCAGCGGCGGCATGCGCGTCCCTTTTATCATCAGCCAACCAGGGCAGATCAAGGCAGGTTCGCGTAGCAACAGCTTTGGCTACGTTACTGACATCACCCCCACGCTACTGGACGTAGCCGGCGTACCCGCCCCGAGCAGTGAGTACCGCGGCCGCCAGGTGCACGAAATCATGGGTACCAGCATGCTGCCGCTCCTGCGCGGCGAGGCTGACCGCATTCATGACCCCGATCACATTACCGTGTATGAACTGGCCGGCGGCATCGCCGTCTGGCAGGGCGATTACAAACTGGTCACCTCGAAAACCCGCGCGGTCCCCGCGCGCCAGGGCATGCAGCTGTTCAATACTCGCACCGATCCGCTGGAACGCCATAACCTAGCGACCGACATGCCAGAGAAAACAGCCCAGTTATACGCCGCCTATGAAGACTATGTGGCGCGCTACAACGTGATTGAAGTGCCGGACGATTATCGCGCCTGGGAGCAAGTAAAGATCAACGGCCGAGAGAACTTTATTGCCGAACATCGCAGCGCCCTGGTGGCCATCGCGCTGATCATCCTGGTCATTCTTGGTCTGCTGGTGCGGTTGGTAATCAGACGTCGCCAGAGCTGAATGCTCTGGCAACACCCGCGCTCAGGCGCGGCTGACGTACATGGTTATCGCGGCGCGGAAAACCGCTTTTTCGTCGACATAAGCAGTGACCGGCACAATGAGGTCGCCGGTACTCTGCCAATCAAGGTTACTACCGTCGGCAATGGCCACCACATCACCCTCAGCCTTGGCCAGGTACTCGACAGTCATGCCCTTGGGGATCCAGCGGCAGTCTGAAGGGATGGACACATCGGTCATGGTGCCGGCAGCCAGTTCTGCCGCGTTGCACAGGGCGATGGCATGCACCGTGCCCAAGTGGTTAAGCACCTCACGGCGCTTAGCGAAGGTCACTTCGGCGTAGCCGGGGCGCAACGCGATAAAGCGTGGTGCAATACTGGCGAAATACGGCGCCGTCTGGCCAATCAGGGCACTGAACTGCTCAGGGCCAACCTGGGTGTACATCTGTAGCATCTGACTCATGGGTGAATCCTCGTTAAACGGATTTGCTGTAGGCGTGTTCACCCCGCTAGTATATCCAGACCAGAATCATTTTCTAGAATATTATTCTAATTTGAGCCCGTATGCCCAAACCCAGCCGCAAAGACAGCATTCTCACCGCCGCCCTCGCCTGTATCACCGACGTTGGTGCCGACGCCACTACCATCGAGATGATTCGTGAGCGATCGGGTGCCAGCATCGGCAGTCTGTACCACCATTTTGGCAACAAGGACCGCATTCTGGCTTCGCTCTACATTGAAGGCCTGCGCCGCTATGCCGAGCGCCTGGACGCCCAACTTGCCGCTGCAACCGGTGCATCAGAGTGCATCGGCGCTCTGGTCAGCAGTTACATTGATTGGGTAGTCGAAAACCCCGACTGGGCTCGCTTTATCCTGCACAGTAGAGGTCGCGTCGAGGCAGGCGAAATGGGTGAGCAGCTGAAAACCACTAATCGCGAGCATTACGCGCGCCTGCAGACGCGCTTGCAGTCCTACCGGGATCAAGGCTGTTTCCGCGACCTGCCGCTAGACTGTTTCGCCTCCATCATCGTCGGCCCCGCGCACGACATGGCGCGTAACTGGCTCGCAGGGCGACTTAGCAAGCATTTGACTGATTACCGCGAGGTACTTGCAGAATCCGCCTGGATCGCGGTGCGCGCGCTACCTGATCAATCACCGCAATAACCCATCATTCCGCGTTCGGCTGACACTGTCAGCCGGGCGTCTTGCCCGTTAAGGTGGCGTTTTCTGCCAACGGAGCCTTGGATGCAACTGGCCAAACCCTTCTACGACGTCGGCGTCTTCAGCAACCAGTCAGAGGCACAGCTGCAGTTCTGGCAGCAACAGGTCGGACTGGCGTTTGATCACAGTCTCAAGCTTGGTGGCGGCGTGCTGCAGCACCGGCATATCGCCGATGGAGCCGTACTCAAGCTGAATGATGCCCGCGATCCACTGCCTGAGGGCTCACAGGGCCCCATCGAGGAACTGCTGGTGGCCAGTAGCAAGTTTCAGGCGCCGCAGTTGCTACATGACCCCGATGGCAACCCGGTTCGCCTGGTTCCGCCGGGGTATCGCGGCATTCAGGGGTTGGCGGTGCAGCTGAAGGTGCAGGACGTTGCCCGCAGCGCGCAGTTCTATTCTCAGGTGCTGGGCCTGCAATCGGAGGAGCCAGGCCTGCTTTCCTGCGGAGATACCCGGCTGCTGCTGGTTGCAGGTGCCGTTTCAACCGATCTGGAAGCGCCCTTGGCCGCCACCGGGCTGCGTTACATTACCCTGCAGGTATTTGATTGCGACGCCACCTACGCCAGTGCCATCGCGGCCGGCGCGACCTCCGGCCGCGAACCAGTAACGCTGGGCAGCACCGCGCGCATTGCCTTTATCCGCGATCCCGATGGCACCTGGATTGAGCTCTCGGAGCGCGCCTCAGTGACCGGTAAAGCGGTGTAGTTTAGTGGTCTCAGCCACAGAGATAGGTGCCGGTGCCAACCGCGATCAGCGTACCGTCGTTGGCATGCAGCTCGGAACGCACCACGCCGACCTTGTTGCCCGAGCGCAGCAGTACCGAGGTGCAAACGAAATGCTCGCCGCGCCCAGGGCGTAGATAGTCGACGCGCAGATCGATGGTACCCAGCTTGGCGAGTCGAATCATGCGTTCCTGCACGCTCAGGTGCGCGTGGCGCTCAAAGGCGCCGATCAAGGCCATGGCACCGCCGCAGACATCCAGCAGTGATGAAATCGCACCGCCATGCAGGATGCCTTGGGTAAAATTGCCGATCAGTTCAGGGCGCATGGGCAGGCTCATGGCCACGCAATCGCTGCGCAGGGTGTCGATTTCGATGCCCAGCAGCCGATTGAAGGGGATGCGGTTGAAAAAGCCTTCTACCGCCTGGGTCAGCTCAGCCGGCAGTTCGTTGTCGGTAGCCTGGGGCGCAAGTGAAGCCATTGTTATTTTGTCTCATTAGCATCTGGGTGAAAGCAAACGGTGCCCTATTTGCCGCCACAGCGCCAGCCTGAAGGCCTTGCGGTACGAAGTTTGGCCGTATAGTCCTATCGCTGAGTCAGAGCACACCCTGTGAGACAACATCGGTTGAGGGTGAGAACCACTTGAGTTTGTCGTGCAGACTAACCACCTCCCCCACGATCACCAGTGTCGGCGGGGTAACTTCAGTCTCGGCGACCAGCGCCGGCATGCTTGCCAACGTGCCGATCAGCACCTTCTGGTTACTGGTCGTGCCTTGCTGCACCAGCGCTACCGGCGTGCTCGCTGCACGGCCATGTTGAATCAGCCCGGCGCAGATTTCAGGCAGCCCCACCAGCCCCATATAGAACACCAGCGTCTGCCCGGGCGCGACCAGATCGGCCCAAGCGAGATTGGTCGAGCCATCCTTGAGGTGCCCGGTCACAAAACGCACCGATTGTGCGTGGTCACGGTGCGTCAACGGGATGCCCGCGTACGCCGAACAGCCGTTGGCGGCGGTAATGCCCGGCACTACTTGGAAAGGCACACCGTTGGCCGCCAGCTCTTCGATTTCTTCGCCCCCGCGGCCAAAAATGAAGGGATCGCCGCCCTTCAAGCGCAGCACGCGCTTACCTTCCTTGGCCAGGCGCACCAGCAACTGGTTGATTTCTTCCTGGGGCACGGCATGGTTAGCGCGCGCCTTGCCCACATAGATACGGTCTGCGTCGCGACGGCAGAGGTCGATAATCGCCGGTGCGACCAAACGATCATGCAGCACCACGTCGGCCTGCTGCATCAGCCGCAGGGCACGAAAGGTCAGCAGGTCAGGGTCACCCGGACCGGCCCCCACCAGATACACCTCACCCTGATAGCGTTTACCCGCCTGCTGGCTCAGCTGCTGCTCCAGCAGCTTGGCGGCCTCCTCATCACGTCCGGAGAATACCCTTTCGGCCACATCGCCCTGGAAGATGTTCTCCCAGAACACGCGGCGTTGGTTGATTGAAGGAAAGGTGTCTTTCACCTGCTGGCGGAATCGCTTGGCTAGTTGTGCCAAGCGGCCGTAAGCAGCAGGAAACAGGGTTTCAATACGCGCCCGCGTGAGCCGCGCCAATACCGGTGCGTGACTACCGCTGGAGACCGCAATGACTAGCGGCGAACGATCCACGATGGCCGGGAAGATGACAGTGCACAGGTGCGGCGCATCCACCGCATTGACCGGTATATTGCGCGCCTGCGCATCGGCCGACACCTGGGCATTGAGCGCTTCATCGTCGGTGGCCGCAATTACCAGTACCGCGCCCTCCAGATCACTGGCCTGATAACCGCGCAGCTGACAGCTACCGTTGCCCTCTTCTACCAGTTGCGCCAACGGCGACTCAATATGCGGTGCAACAACCCGCAGTGCGGCACCCGCTTCACTCAGCAGACGCGCCTTGCGCAAGGCAATCTCGCCACCGCCCACCAGGAGCACGCAGCGCGCTTGCAGATTATGAAAAAGGGGTAGGTATTCCATGCAGCAACCTCGTAGGCAGACCGCCCACGGCGCCCTGCTGGCGTTCTATCTAAAGGGGCGCCTGTGGCAAGCGCCCCACTGGTAACAGACCTTAAGCGATGCGCTCAATGCCGCCCATATACCCGCGCAGCGCCGTCGGAATCTCGATGCTGCCATCGGCTTGCTGATAGTTTTCCAGAATCGCCACCAATGTGCGACCAACCGCCAGGCCAGAGCCATTCAGCGTATGCACCAGCTCCGGCTTGCCGGTTTCCGGGTTACGCCAGCGCGCCTGCATGCGACGCGCCTGGAAATCGCCACAGTTGGAACAAGAGGATATCTCGCGGTACTTGCCCTGGCTGGGTACCCAGACCTCAAGATCGTAGGTCTTGGTCGCACTGAAGCCCATATCGCCAGTACACAGCGCCAAGGTGCGGTACGGCAGCTCGAGGCGTTGCAGCACATCCTCGGCGTGACCGGTCAGCGCTTCCAGCGCCGCCGCGGATTCCTCAGGACGCACGACCTGCACCATTTCAACCTTGTCGAACTGATGCTGACGGATCATGCCACGGGTATCGCGTCCGGCCGACCCGGCTTCGCTGCGGAAGCAAGGTGTGTGCGCAGTAAACTTGATCGGTAGTTGTTCTGCCGCCAGGATGCTCTGGCTGACGATATTGGTCAGCGAGACCTCGGCCGTCGGAATCAGGTACAGATCACGCTGGTCTTCACCGCGTACGATCTTGAACAGGTCTTCCTCGAACTTGGGCAGTTGGCCGGTGCCCTGCAAGGCATCTGCCTGCACCAGATAAGGCGTATAAACCTCTTCGTAGCCGTGCTCGTTGATATGCAGGTCGAGCATGAACTGCGCCAAGGCACGGTGCAGGCGCGCGATGGGACCGCGCATCAACGCAAAACGTGCGCCGGACAGTTTGGCGGCGGTCTCAAAGTCGAGATAACCATGCTGCTCACCCAGGGCGACGTGATCCTTGACCTCAAAATCAAATTCGCGGGGCGTACCCCAGCGACGCACTTCAAGGTTGTCGTCTTCGTCCTTGCCCACCGGCACATCGGCGTCCGGCAGGTTGGGCATGCCGGCCATGAGTGCGTCCAATTCGGTCTGGATGCTGTCCAGCTCCTGCTTGGCGTCACTCAGTTCGCTACCCATGCGATCCACATCCGCCAACAGTGGCTGAATGTCCTCACCCCGCGCCTTGGCCTGCCCGATCGACTTGGAGCGACTATTGCGCTCGGCCTGCAGGGTTTCGGTGCGCGTCTGTACTTCCTTGCGGCGTGATTCCAGTGATTCAAGCTGCGCGACATCAAGGATGTAACCGCGGGTCGCCAGACGCTCGGCGATCAGTTGGGTTTGGGTACGAACCAGTTTCGGATCAAGCATGAATAATCATCTTCAACAGTAGTCAGGTGGCAGCCTGCGCAACGCTCAGCGCGTCAATGACAGACCGGCCCAGGTGGCAAGCAAACCGATGCACACACTGAGCAGAATATAGGTTATGGCCAACACGCCCTCGCCGTTCTCCAGCAATCGCAGCGAGTCCAGCGAAAAGGTAGAGAAGGTCGTAAAAGCGCCCAGAAAACCAACCATCAGGGTTTGTCGCAACAGCGGCGACAACTCCGGGCGCTGCAACCAGAGCCCGTAAAGTATACCGATCAACAGGCAACCCAGCAGATTAACAATCAGCGTCGGCAGTGGAAACGCTTTGGGCCAGTGCTGCAAGGACCACTGCGCTACACCATGGCGCGCCAGCGCCCCCAAGGCACCGCCAACGGCTACCGCCACTACCGTGTTAATCATCCGCTGGTTTCCTTCGCTTCTTCACGCTGGCATTGTCGAGTTGCCGCAGGTGCTGCATCTTCTGGCCAATTTTCAGCTCCAGCCCGCGGGGCACCGGCTGATAGTATTCGCGTGGCTCCAGCGCCTCGGGGAAATAGTCTTCGCCAGCGGCGTAGGCCTCGGGCTCGGTATGCGCGTAGCGATAGCCTTCGCTGTAGCCCAACTCCTTCATCAGCTTGGTCGGCGCGTTGCGCAAGTGCAGTGGCACCTCGTGCGACGGCTGGCTGGCCACATCACGCATGGCCGCATTGAAGGCATTGTACACAGCGTTGCTTTTCGGCGCACAGGCTAGATAGCTGATGGCCTGCGCCACCGCCAGCTCACCTTCGGGGCTGCCCAGGCGCTCTTGCACATCCCAAGCATTCAACGCCAGCGTGAGTGCACGAGGATCAGCGTTGCCGATATCTTCACTGGCCATGCGCACCACGCGCCGGGCAATGTACAGCGGATCGCAGCCGCCATCGATCATGCGTGCGAACCAGTACAGCGAGGCATCCGGGTTGGAGCCGCGTACCGATTTGTGCAGCGCCGAAATCTGGTCGTAGAAGGCCTCACCGCCTTTGTCGAAGCGGCGACGGCTGTCGTTCAGCAGGTCACTGACCAGCTCCGCCTCGATAGTGCCGCCCTCTTCCGCCAGGTCGGCGGCGATTTCCAGCAGGTTGAGCAAGCGCCGCGCATCACCATCGGCAGCGTCGAGCAGGATACGCCGCGCCTGTGGCTCAAGACTCAGTTGGTGCTGCCCCAGCCCACGCTCGGTATCGCTCAGCGCACGATCCAACAGACCGTCAAGAGCCTCGTCATCCAGCGATTTGAGCACGTAGACACGGGCACGCGAGAGCAAGGCGTTGTTGAGTTCAAACGAAGGGTTCTCGGTAGTCGCACCGATGAACAGCAGCGTGCCGTCCTCGACGTAGGGCAGAAAGGCATCCTGCTGTGCCTTGTTGAATCGGTGCACCTCATCAACAAACAAAATGGTTTGACGACCGTTGAGACTGAACTGCTGGCGCGCCAAGTCGACCGCATTGCGGATATCCTTCACCCCGGCAAGCACTGCAGAGAGGGTTTCAAAGTGCGCGTCGGCCAGGGTAGCAATCAGCCGCGCCAGGGTGGTTTTACCCACCCCCGGCGGCCCCCAGAAGATCATCGAATGCAAAGCGCCCTGCTCCAGAGCAACGCGCAAAGGCCGCCCAGCGCCCAGAATATGAGCCTGCCCAGCGTACTCATCAAGATTCTTTGGCCGCATGCGCGCCGCGAGCGGCTGCTGCGGCGCAGGAGGTGCGAACAGGCCGCCGTTACTCACTGATAACGTCGACCCCGTCAGGCACGGTGAAGTTGAACTGACCGGCATCAACCGGCTGGTTCAACTGCACACCCTGAAACAGAATATTGGTGCGCTGACCAATCGGATCGTTGAGTTGCATGTCGTTGATCACGCCGCCACGGAATGACAGTCGCAGCGTTTCGAACATGCTGTCGCTGGCCTTGGGTGACAACACAAAGTCGTCGACCGCACTGCCCTCTTTCCAGCTGATGCTGAAGTTTTCTGCCAGGGTACTCACGTCCCCAGACAACAGCAGCGCCGGTGTGTGAGTCAGGCGTTGATCCAGTTTCTGAATGGTCACCTGCTCCAGATCCGGGTCGAACAACCAGATTTTCTCACCGTTGGAAATCAATACCTGTTCCAGCGGTGCGTCGGTATGCCAGCGAAACATACCCGGACGCTGCAGGGTCACCTGGCCGGTCGTTTCCTGCAGGCTTGAGCCATTGGAGCTTAGCGTCATTTGCGAGAACGTTGCCGACATGGTGTTGGCAGCCGACAGCAGCTCGTTCAAACGCGTGGCCGCGCTCTTCTGTTCCGCATCGTCGGCCAGTGCAGGCAGAGCCAGCAACCAGGCGCACAAAAGCAGAACCGGGCCACGCAGCAGGGGTTTCAACATAATGGGTATTGTCTCCAGTTAATCGCGAACCGGCGGAGGTGCAATGACCTCACGCGAGCCGTTGGTATTCATTGAGGTCACCACGCCAGCCATCTCCATGGATTCAATCATGCGGGCCGCGCGGTTATAACCGATCTTGAGCTTGCGCTGCACCGCAGAGATGGACGCCCGACGACTCTCGGTGACAAAGCGTACAGCTTCATCGTACAGCGCATCTTCTTCGCTATCGTCACCGCCCATACCACCGCCTTCAAAGCCACCGCTGCCAGCGCCGTCATCGGCGCCATCGAGGATGTCTTGAATATAATTCGGGGCACCGCGTTTCTTCCACTCCTCCACCAACCTGTGCACCTCGTCATCCGAAACGAAGGCGCCGTGCACCCGTACCGGCAAGCTGGTACCCGGCGGCATGTATAGCATGTCACCGTGGCCCAGCAGCTGTTCGGCACCGCCCTGATCGAGGATCGTACGCGAGTCGATCTTGCTGGATACCTGGAACGCCATACGAGTAGGAATGTTGGCCTTGATCAGACCGGTGATCACGTCCACCGAGGGGCGCTGGGTAGCCAGAATCAGGTGGATACCGGCAGCCCGCGCCTTCTGGGCGATCCGCGCGATCAGCTCCTCGACCTTCTTGCCGACGATCATCATCATGTCGGCAAATTCATCGATTACCA
>Ga0105357_10002228_pt1 | contig 10442 bp, 6 predicted proteins | sample GOMGulsemesocosm_4_FD_83660 | JGI IMG/M metagenome (GOLD analysis project Ga0105357, IMG submission 83660) | Methane-oxidizing microbial communities from mesocosms in the Gulf of Mexico - GOM15B Gulf of Mexico | ecosystem: Environmental > Aquatic > Marine > Cold seeps | place: USA: Gulf of...
GCGATAGTGCCCGTAATATTACAGGTTCTTCTTTACCTATAGATGGTGCTTGGACAGCGCAGTAATAATTTTAATTAACACAACGATTAATAAACGCTCAGGAGCATTCTAAAATGCGTATTACTTTCGCTGTAGATCGATATTTATGCCGTCAAAGTGATGAACTATACCCATATATGGGTATAAAGCCTAACCTACATTGAAACCTGAGCTATCTGCATAAGCACGTGATTTTAAATCAATATAAGAGTCCTAGACCGGACTCAACTAAACAATATCACAAGTTTTAATCCTCGCGAATAAACTCACCAATCATCTGGTAGGTTTGTTGACATTCACTTGTTACTATAGTTTCAAGCAGCATATAAGCGTGGACCATGCCGTCAAATGTATGTTGTTTTACTTTCACACCAACTTGCGACAATGCCTTAGCATAAGCAATACTTTCATCTCTAAGAGGATCACAACCTGCAGTAAATATGAGTGTTTCTGGCATAGTGGCAGCCATTGGCATAAATAAAGGAGAATGTTCTTTACAGTCTTCATTTTTTTGGAAATAATTTTTAAAATACCAATCAATTTTATTTTTTTCTAAAAGAAATCCTGTTCCGTTTTCATCTACAGAGGGAGAAGAGAATGTATAATCAACACCAGGATAGATTAATATTTGTTTGTCTATATTGATTTCTGTGTTATCAATATTATTACTCGATAAAGTAGTACAAATAGCACCACCAGCACTGTCACCTGCAATAATTAGTTGTTCATTAAATTTGACGTCTTTAAGTAGCTCTTGATAATGTTCTAACACATATTGACTGTCTTCTATCCCACATGGGAAAGGAAACTCAGGTGCTAAACGATACTCAACTGCAATTACAATACAGTGACCTGCAACAGCCATTTTTCGACTAATATCATCATACAAGTCAATACTGCCACACATATGTCCACCACCATGATAATGCACCATTACCGGCAATGCTTCTTCTGGTGAAGGGCTATATATTCTAACTGGAATAGTATGTGTTGGCGTATTAAAGCTATCATTTTTAACAAAGGTTAAATCAGGACCATCACCAATAAATACTCTAAGCTTGTCTAGGTTACTTCTGACTAAACTAGGAGTAGGTATAACGCCATTTTTTTTGGCTTCTTCAGCTGCTAAATTTGCTTGCTCTATAAATCCATAAAGTTTAGGGGAGAGTATGCCTCGCATGATTATTCCTTTGTTTTGCTTAATTGTTTAATTATTTAATTGTTTGTTTAGCAGTTTCAGGTAAAAAGAAACTACCTATAAATAAGGTACTACTTAATATAGTAATTAAAATGAATGCGGCACTATAATCACCGTTATTAATGTCAACTAGTTTTCCAAAAGCCCATAAAACTACAGTAGCCACTGAATAACTAATCGAATAAAACAAACTAAATATAACCGTTATTTTTTGTACTGTCATTTTTGGTAGTTCATGAGGAATCGTAACTAAAGCGGTTACTGGAAAAAAGATAAAGAAACCCAACGCCATAGCACAAAGATTTTGTATTAAAGTTGAACTACTAAAAGATAAACCAAAAACGGTAATTACCACTATTAACCCTGACCAACGGATAACAGGCACCCGAAAAGTAAATTTTTTGCTATAAATAATGCCTGCAAAAGTACCAATAATACCGGCCCCAATCACTAAGGCACTTTGGCTAATACCTGCTTTAGGATAAAAAGTGAATAAACAAATATAAAAAGCTAGAATACCTGAATATGTAAGTGCATAAATCCAATTAAATTTATCTTTTAAAGCTTCAGTATAAGTGTAATCTTGTTCATTATTTATTGTATTAATTGATTTATTTTCTTGTTCTTGATTTTTAACTAATAACCAAACAAAACTTAACAAAATACTAGCACAAGAAAATATCAACAATGTACTTTTCCAACTACCCGTAATTGTATTAAAGTTAGCCATTTGCCATAAAACAATACCAGTACCAACATTAAAGGCAACTGCGTTTATACCATTAATGGTAGGTCGTTCTTCAGGAGGAAACCATGCCATAACAATAGGGTTAAAATATACAATCATAAAAGCGCCGCCTAACCCCATTAAAAATCGACTAAGCAATAATAATTCATAATTTTGAGATAATGGCGTTAATAAACCAACTGAAATTAATATGCCTGAAAGAAAAAATGCTTTTTTTAAGCCCAGTTTAATCGCAACCAAAGCGGCTATAAAAGTACCAGCTATTTTTGCTAGGGTTACAGCACCACTAATAAAACTAGCCGAAGCTAAACTATTAATATTCATTGATGACATAATTTGATTCATGCTTGCCGTACCGCCCACCCAAGCCATAGCAAAAAGCATGTAACTAATAAAAACAATAGTAGCAACAATATACTTATTGCTTATAGTAGGGAAATTCATATACATTTATGCCAACTGAAAATAAAATATTGAAATAAGCATACTGCAACAATATTTATATTGATGTACTACCTTCGTGCAGTACGACTATAATATCAATATGTTAAGCTTATTATCTAACTGTTATTAAAATACTAAGAGGGATTATATTTGTTAGCTTGGATTTCCCTTGATACATGGTTAGTATCCTTATTATCAATTTCTTATTTATTATTACTTTTTTCTGTTGCCTACTGGGGGCAAAATGAAAGTAATAAAACATGGTTAAATAGACCATGGGTTTATGGATTATCTATTGGTGTTAGTTGTTCATCTTGGGCTTTTTACGGAACAGTAGGTCAAGCCGCTACAACAGGCACTTGGTTAGCCCCTATTTATATTGGCACAATTTTGAGTTTTGTCTTTGCCTGGCCTGTATTACTCCAAATATTACGTATCACTAAGCAACTCAATTTAACTTCTATTGCTGATTTTTTAGCTTGTCGATACGATCGTTCACCTGTAGTTGCTGCTGTAGTCACTATGGTAGCACTTCTTGGTACAATACCTTATATTGCTTTGCAGTTAAGAGCCATCAGTAAAAGTTTTGATTTATTAACGGGTTCTTATCAGTCAGGGGTAAATACAACGGTTGCAGTTACAATAGTACTCATCATCTTTAGTATTTTGTTTGGCGCACGACAAGTCGCAGTAAATAAGCAAAATCAAGGCTTAGTGTTTGCTATCGCCTTTAGCTCTATTGTTAAACTATTTTCACTAACAACGGTTGGTATCTTTGCTACTTTTTTTATTTTTGACGGATTAAGTGATTTGCTTAATCAAAGTCAGCATATTTTATCGAGTACTAAAACATCCTCGGTGAATCAAAGCTACTTTGCCATTACACAAGCGCTTTTAGGTGTTGTTACTATTTTTATTCTTCCTCAACAGTTTCATATGTTGATGATTGAAAATCACCATGAAAACGAACTAAAAACTGCACGCTGGCTTTATCCTCTTTATTTGATTTTAATCAACCTATTTATCTTACCAATTGCACTAGCAGGACAAAATATTTTTCCTGGCGGTAATGTCAATGCTGATACTTTTGTACTCACATTACCATTGTTTTTTCAACAAGCTTGGCTTGCAGGCTTTGCATATATTGGTGGGTTGGCTGCTGCTACAAGTATGATTATTGTAGCCACCATTGTTTTAAGTACTATGGTTGCTACAGAAATAGTGAACCCCATTTTACTCAAGTACAACCAATATATTACCGATAAAAAAACCCAGTTACCTTCGCTTTTATTGAATATACGACGTATCTCCATTGCTTTATTATTGTTACTCGCTTTATTATTTGAGCGCATTATTAATCAACAAAGCCATCTTGCATCAATAGGTCTACTTTCTTTTGTGCTACTAGCACAATTAACACCTTTAATGATAGGCGCATTATACTGGCGTAAATCTACAACAAAAGCCGCATTAGTAGGACTCAGTGTAGGCAGTTTCTTTTGGCTATATACATTATTATTACCTTCTCTTTGGTTCGATGCTAATTGGGTCATTAATGGACCTTTTAGCATTCATTGGTTGAAACCTAATAACCTATTTGGTTTAACCGCTCTTGATGACTTTAGTCATGGATTATTTTTTAGTATATTTGCCAATAGTGTTTGTTTTATCATTATCTCCCTATTTTCTCATCGAAGTTTAGGAGAAAAATTACAAGCAGATCTTTTCATCAGCAAACAAAAAAATGATTTTGAAAAACAACTCACCTTTAAAGATTTACATCAACTTCTACAACGGTTTGTTAATGCTGACATTGCTAATGAGTTACGTTTACTTAATCAAAGTGAACATAATTCTAATGAACGTTTACTTGATTTTACCCGTTTACAATTGGCAAGTGTTTTAGGATCAGCATCAACACGTATGGTAATGAAAGCAGCGACCAAGCACCAAGACATGCCTATAGAAGATGTCGTTAATATTGTTGATGAAGCAAGCGAACTTTTAAAGTTTAACCGTGAATTACTACAGGCAGGTGTGGAAAACATTGAACAAGGAATTAGTGTAATTGATGCTGATATGCGCTTAGTCGCTTGGAATCAGCGTTATATTGAGCTACTTAACTACCCTAATGATATAATTCATGTTGGTAAGCCCATTGCCGAACTTATTCGTTACAATGCAGAGCAAGGCATTATCACTATTGATCAAAATAACACTGTAGATAGTGACGACTTTATTAACCGTAGACTTAAGCATATGCGTCAAGGTCATCGCCACTATTTTCAACGTGAGATGCCCAATGGTATTATTTTAGAAATACGCGGGCAAGCTATGCCTGGTGGTGGTTTTGTTAGCACATTTTCAGATATTACAGCCCATATAAAGACTGAAAAAGCGCTGCAAAAAGCTAATGAAACACTTGAGCAACGAGTACATGAACGAACTATTGCACTAAGTAAAGCAAAAGCTGAAGCTGAAGATGCCAATAGTAGCAAAACAAGGTTTTTAGCTGCCGCTAGTCATGACTTAATGCAACCATTTAATGCAATGTCATTATTCACAAATATGCTCAACAAAAAAGTAAAAGGAAGTGACTTACAAGAACTAGCCGTTAATATTCAGAACTCCCTTGGTGCTGCAGAAGGTTTATTATCTGATCTAGTTGAAATTTCTCGACTTGATAGTAGCCCGCAAAAAATAAGTCCTCATAATTTTATAATTGATGATTTGCTCGCACCGTTAAGTAAAGAGTTTTCTATTTTATCACAACAAAAAAACCTCAAATTCAGTTATATTAAATCATCTTGCGTGGTTAACACAGATCAACAACTATTAAGGCGTATAATTCAAAACTTCTTGTCTAATGCGATTAATTATTGTCCTCAAGAAAACCGTCAAGGCAAAGTATTAGTGGGCGTTAAACATAAAAAAAATGATAGTATTATTATTGAAGTGTGGGATAACGGCCCTGGAATTCCAAAAGAAAAACAGGTAAGTATTTTTAAAGAATTTGAACGTTTAAATCCCCAACAATCAGCAGCTGGTCTTGGCCTAGGATTAGCAATTTCAGAACGTATTGCTAAGTTATTAGGGTTAACTATCACAGTCAAATCAATTTTAAATAAAGGAACATGTTTTGGTCTCAAAATACCTCGAAGTACTATACTCATAAAAAACAAACAAACTTCTACATTTCCTACCTCGGTAAAAAAAGAATTTATTGATTTAGCTATTATATTAATTGATAACGAGTCATTAATGCTCACAGCAATGAAAACTCAATTACAAGAATGGCAATGTAATGTTATTGCAGTAAAAGATGAGGATAGTCTTCACAAAGCTTTAGTACAAAAACACTTCAAGCCAAGTATTATCATTTCTGACTACCACTTAGATAATGATAAAAATGGTGTGGATTTAGTGCAAAAACTCATCTCTAAATATCATTGGCAAGCATCAGTAATTATTTGCTCTGCTGATCCTTCAGAGCAGGTAAGAGAACATACAAGCACTGCTGATTTTCATTTTATGCGCAAACCAATAAAAGCATTGGCATTGAAAAAATTAATGTTACAGTTATTAAGGTATTAAAAAGAAAATTCAACATGGGTTACTATAAAGGAATATTTTCTTGTGGAGCCAACATAAGTTGTTGATAAACTAAACCTGCCTGAGTGCGGTTATAAACACCTAATTGTAATAAAATTGCAGAAACATGTTTCTTTACCGTATTTTCTGTAATATTAAGCGTATAACCTATTTGCTTATTTAATTGGCCATCAGCAACCAGCTTTAATACTGTATATTGTTGTGGCGTTAGTTTTGATAACTGCAGCGCCAGCTTTTTATGTTCTTGCGCTAATTTAGCATCATTATTCATTGGCATGCTTTCTGGTAACCAAACCTCCCCCATAAGCACGGTATTAATTGCCTGAGCAATCACTAATAAATCTACTGATTTAGGAATAAAAGCAGCGGCACCAAAATTAATAGCCTTTTGCATTATATCTGCGTTTTCATCAGAAGAAACCATAATGACAACTATGTCAGGATAATTATTTTGTAATTGAGTTAAACCAGTAAAACCGTTATTTCCAGGCATATGTAAATCTAAAAATATAATCTCTAGTGCTGGTGATTGCTTAATAATATTAAGTAAGTCATCAAAACTTGATGCTTCTTCAATACCAGTATCTGGCAAACAATCAATCACCGCCTGTTTTAATGCTGTACGAAACAACGGGTGATCATCAGCAATAGCAACTTTAGCTTGGTTCATAAGAGTACCTTTTTAAATAACTTCATTTTAGATTTTAATGGGTAAAGATAGTTGTATTGAAGAAGTACAATCTAAAAATTTATTATTAAAAAAAAAGCTGGTAAAAACCAGCTTTTTTTAATACTAAATACGATAACTATTTAGAAAGTATAACCTACAGTAAGTGAAACGGTTGATGGATCACCGTAATATCCAATTAACGTAGTATCTCCGCCTAAACCAGGAGCATAACTACCATCAGGGTTTTGCTCACCAACAAATGCATAGTTACCTACTAAGTATTCTTCATCGGTAATATTTTTCCAATGTAGTGCAGCAGTCCAATCACTATCATTACTGTACCAATTAATGCCTAAATTAAGTAAACCATAACCATCTTGTGATAATAAATTATTTGTTGGTGCTAAATCATAATCACCACGATAATAATAATTACCATTAACAACAAAGCCACCTACGGATGTTTCAATATCATAAGTAAAGCCTAAATTAGCCGTTGTATCAGGTGTGTTGGTGATAGTGAATATATCACTAATATCAATTTGATTACCATCACTATCAAATGATCTAACTTCATCAAAAGAAGAGTCTATTAGACCTAAAGTAGCAAAAATATTTAAGTTATCTGTTGCTGCATATTGAACTTCCAGCTCTAAGCCTGATGCAGTAGAAGTACCAATATTACCTAAGCGCTGACTTAATTCACTGCTATCTTCTGTTGGTAAAACTGTAACAAACTGTCTGTCTTGATGATCAAGATAGAATACTGTCGCATTTATACGTAAGTTATCATTCCACTCACTTTTAATACCTACTTCAAATGAATCAACTACTTCAGGATCAACTGATGGCTCTGGACCACTAGCTCTAGGGTTAAAAGTACCTGATTTAAAGCCTTGAGAGTAACTAGCAAAAAACATTACATCGTTTGAATGTTGATACTCTACACCTACGCGAGGAGTAAAACGAGACCAATCTTCACTGTCGTCTAAAACTGTTGGTACTGTTATGTCTCCGCGTACGTAACCAGGTACCCAACCACTTTCTGGATAAGTAGTGGCAAAGATCAAACCATTATTTACGATAGCAGTTTTTTCTTCTTGAGTGTAACGCGCACCTAAAGTTAATGATAATTTATCAGTTAAGTTATATGAACCTTGGGCATAAATGGCAGAACTCTCGCTATTATTACAGCCACTAATTTCACGTACCAAACTTGGTAAGCCTAAAACCTGACCAAAATGTTCTAATATTGCATCAAAATGACCACAAGACTCACCATCAAAATAATAGAGGCCAGAAACAAATGTTAAGTTATCAGAATCATAATTTAACTGAAATTCTTGAGTAAACTGTTCATCATCATAAATTGCAGGTACATCAAAAATACGTTCGGCTGTATTATCAAAATCAATATTAGTTTTAGAGTAATTCTCTCTACTTGCAGTAACTGATTTAACAGACCAAGTGTCATTAATACTATACTCAAGTGTTAGACTCATGCCTTCGGATTCAACACTATTCCATGTAGGCAGACTGGTATATGAATCATAAACGCTGTCAGGCACAGGTGCCTCAGTAACAATACTCGGTAGTAAACGATAACCACCTTTTGAGTTTGAATCATCTATAGTTTTATCATAATTAAAACGAACAAATAAATCATCACTTGGCGTGTATTCAAGCGTAAAACGTCCAGCAAATACATCTTTATTATAATTTTCTAAATCTTGGTTAGCTAAGTCCGATTGTAAAAACTCACCAAAGCCATCACGAGTTAAACTAGCTAAAGCAAAACCAATATATAGCTTGTCATCAATAACAGGAACTTTTCCTGCTATCTTATAGTCTTGACGGGCATAATTACCAAACGTTGCTTGAATATCAAATTCACTTTCACCTGACATTTTTTTAGTGACGTATTTTATTGCGCCACCAATGGTGTTTTTACCATACAAGCTACCTTGAGGGCCACGCAAAACTTCAATACGCTCAACATCTAAAATATCAAGTACTGCTCCTTGAGGACGAGCAATATAAACATCATCAACATAAATACCAACGCCTGGTTCATATCCCCAAAGTGGGTCATCTTGACCAACACCACGTATAAAAGCGGTTAACGTAGAGTTAGTACCACGACTACTTTGTAAAGTAGTATTAGGCGAAAACTGCTGAACCTCTGTCATAACACTAATACCATTTTGCGCTAATTGCTCTGCACCCACAGAAGTAATTGAAACAGGTACATTTTGTAAGCTTTCAAGTGTTTTACGTGCTGTGACTTCAATCCTCTCTAATCCAGAGTCCTGATCCGCAGTTGATTTATTTGCTTCTTCAGCTAGCGCTATATTACTCGTTAATGCTGTAGCAATAGCCAAAGCGAGATAACTTTTATTTCTATTTTGCTGTTTCATGAATGAACCCTTTTTAATCATTATTTTTTTATTAGTGATAACTAATAACACTCTATATTATTCATTTGTAAAAATAATTAGCACCATAGTGCCATATCCATCTTATTGTTTTAATTGTCTATTTTATAAATTCCAAAATTTAATAATATGTTTTGATGTACTGATGGATGATGCTAATAAATAATCAGCAACTTCACCCCCATGTTTAAGCTTAGGATTTACCATAATACCGTGCCCAAGATTATCCATTTCTATTAATTCGATTTGTACTTTGTGATCTTCATCTAACCAACGGGTAATTGTATAATCTAAATTTTTATCAATTTTTGGTTTGTTTTTTAATGATGATAACAACGCCCATTGTTGTGCATGCATAGATGAATTAAAAGGATTTACAATATTGTCTTTTTTTCCTGACCATATTGATAATTTTGGCCATTGTTGTCGCTTAGGGTGACGTTTTTTTACTATTGAAGCTAACTCATCTATCGTTTGTGATGGACCATTTTTCATACATGAAATTGCTGTAATCAAACCATCTGCACAAGGAAATGGAATGCCGGCAACTATTCCCCCTGCTTTAAACAACTCAGGATAATTAACCAACATACTACTTGCCATAGCGCCACCCCCAGATAAACCGAGAATATAAACATGCTCACTCCCTAATTTTTTCTTTAAGGTCATGATCATGTTTTTTATAGATAAATTTTCACCCTTGTTTTTACTGTAGTCATCTGCAGCATACCAATTAAAACAACGCTTTATGTTGTTAGTTAATCGTTGTTGAGGCATTAACAAAGCAAACTCTTTTTGTTTTGCCAACCCAAGTAAACCACTTTTTTCTGCAAGTTCATTACCATGCTGAGCACATCCATGCAGCAGTACAACTAAAGGAGGATGTTCTTTTTTGGGTCTGAAAAAAGTAGCATCAAGCGATCCTGGATTTTTTCCAAAACTGTTTAACTCAATAATATCAGCTGATGAATCATTACTAAAAAAACTAAAGAATAAAAATAATATTGAAATTGTTGAATGTGTTTTTGTAGCCATATTGATTGATCATAAAGAATAGATAATTTAATAATGACTGAAATATGCTAATTCGAACAATACTACTTTAGTTCATACCCTTTCCCTGTATTACAAAATAAAATTTATAAACAACAGAATTAGGGATATTAATACCTTATACCAATCACACTAAGTATGTGATCATTTATACTTGTTAAAACCACCAACTACCGCGTTATTTATTTAATAATTAACGCTGCATGGATGCAGCTTATTAGACAATGCAGGAGCATATTGTCC
>Ga0105357_10002231_pt1 | contig 10435 bp, 9 predicted proteins | sample GOMGulsemesocosm_4_FD_83660 | JGI IMG/M metagenome (GOLD analysis project Ga0105357, IMG submission 83660) | Methane-oxidizing microbial communities from mesocosms in the Gulf of Mexico - GOM15B Gulf of Mexico | ecosystem: Environmental > Aquatic > Marine > Cold seeps | place: USA: Gulf of...
TTCCCTTTATCCAGATTAGTTGGCACATGTGCTTATTTTCACGAGCGGGAAAGCACACAATCGCCACGCTTACCCTTTTTTAGCGCATGGCTTCGCTTCTCCCAAGACAAGATTGAGAAAATAACGAAAATAATTACGTCAGAAGGGAAATTAGGTGTCGAAGGGTGGCTATTTTCTTGCAAGGCTGCCTTCAAGGAGCAAATAGAACTCCTTAATCATATCAGCCTCCTCTCCGCCTTTTTTTGCCTTTTGCTCTAGCTCTCCCATAAACTCCGCAGACATAATGGTTTGTTTGGCAAAGGCACGGACTAAGTTCATCACATTGGGGTATGGAACAGAATCCTCAGCAATAAGGCCCAAGACAGAAAATCCAAGTTGTATTTTGTTTGGGTTAGCGGACGTCAACTGGCTTTGGATTTTTTTAGCTTTAAAAGCTTCCATACCAATATTATCCAACCCTGACATTATTTTGTCATAATAATAATCCTGAAAATCAGCATCGCGGATTTTTTGCTGTAGAGCCGATAACTTCTTCAACAGCTTCAAATCGTCTAAACTCTCTTCAAGTATTACCTGAGTATTGTGAGTGCTTTCCAAGACTGGAATAATATAATTGCAAATCGCACGTATATTCGCACTTCCCACCATTCCGTTCGCAACTCTAATTAACCTTTCGACCCTATCCAAGGGGTTATTCAAACCAGTCAATATCTCTGCGATACTTGTACTACCAGTCATGCGCGAGCACCGTTCTTGAACCGCATCTACGCAGTCACTTCCTCCAATATGCGTATTCTCATCCACATTCAATCGAGATAAAATGCGGCGGTGAAATAAAGCACTTTCATAAGGATCTCCTTTTACAAAAGAGGCATTTCCTTTGAGCGCAGCCTTAACTTTGAACACGAGCAGTTTTTTGGTTTCCGGTAACAAACCTTCGCCAATTAGTTGATTAATTCTTTGAAGAGTGTGGTGATTTTCTGCGCTTGGTTTGGTTTCTGCGCGTATCAGATTTATAAGACCTAACAGACCATCTCCCAGATTTTCTTCGTCTCCCATTATTTTCTTAATGTTTCCCGAAGAAAATAAAAAATCTGCAAGATACTGATCCAAAAAACCAAGAACTTCATGATCTTCATTATCGGTAATAAATTCCAGTATTTTGTCGAATTTTTGATCAAGCGTTGATATTGATTTAAGGTATTGCGCTAAAGCTAGCATAAATACTAAAGTTGGATTTTCAGTTGCTTTGGCCTTTTTGAGCAGCTCATTTAGATCGTCATTTTCGAGTGAAATAAACTCTCCTTCGTGACGCCGTGTTTTCAGATCTTGAAGGAGCTCATTACACATTGAATATAGCTCAAGTACACGTTCGCTAACCTTTTGGCCTGTTTTGTGTATCTGGGAGATAGCTACTCGCTGAACTGCACCTTGTAATATTTGTCCGGTATCATTCAGTTTTTGCAAATGCTCGGCATGGTATAAGAGCTCAAGCGGAGTAATTTTCCAGCCCGCAAGTGGTTTATGCAATAAAGTTAAGATGGATCGTCTTGCTTCGGGAAGGTAGAATTCAGAAACTTTTTGGCACACCGGGCCAATCAGATCAACATCTGGCGCTTTTGAGACTTGCTTTCTCTCTCCATTAAAAAAAACTTCTTTGTCATGATATACTGGCTCATCCGAACCGTATGAAACCTCAAGCACTTTCACTGCTTTTAAAGAGAGTTCTTTAAAAAGACTTCCTGCGCTTTCGATTGCGCTTTGTCGATCATCGCAGACGCGCTGAACTGTCCAGGAATTAGCCTGACGCCCATGAACCTCATAATGGCAGCTACCACTGGACAATTTACTCTCCGGTAGGGGGAAAATACTAAATCTATAGTGCTCAGAAATACCATGACACTATTAATAAAGTACGAATATCGGACAGTGGCTTTAGATAAATTGTCTAAAAATGTTAGAGAATTAGTTAGCCTATATGTGTTTGATGCAACTTGCCGCCAACTCTTACTGGTTCAATGCGAACGGCTAAACCTGTCGCGTCGTCCGTTTCAACGAAAACACCACATACGGTTCCTGGTCCCGATGCTGGAGAAAAACGGCCCCCATTTATTTTGCGGGTAAAACGCCTAAGGGGCTCTTCTTTTTCCATACCAATTACGGAATTGTAATCACCACACATCCCTGCATCAGTTTGATACGCTGTACCGCTCGGCAATATCATTGCATCTGCTGTTGGTACGTGCTGATGGCTACCGACAACCATGGAGACCCGTCCATCACAAAAATGCCCCATGGCCATTTTTTCCGATGTCGCTTCCCCGTGAATATCAACCAGAATAAAATCGTACTTTCCGCCAAGTTTTCCAGAATTCAGAATTTTATCAACACCGGCGAATGGGTCATCCAAGGGATCCATAAAAACCCGGCCCATAACCTGAACAACCAGTATAGTTTTGCCACTCCTAGTCTTAAAGACAGCAGCCCCTCTCCCGGGTGTTCCCTCTGGGTAATTTATTGGACGAATAATACGCACATCTTGTGTCATATAACTCATAATTTCCTTTTGATCGAAACTATGATTGCCAAGGACGATGCTGTCTACACCAGCAGCATATAGGCTATTGCAGATTTTTTCAGTTATACCAAAGCCGGACGCTGCGTTCTCGCCATTTACAACCACGAAATCGAGCGAGAGCTTCTTGCGCAACTCAGGTACATTTTCAATGACGGCGTCACGTCCGGAACGGCCAACAATGTCACCGCAATATAAAACTCTCACTGAATTTTCCTTATTTCTTTTTCGGTGACAATCCAGTTCATTTTTTCATCATATGAATTGGTCACAACTTTTTCTATTTCCTGCCCCGCATAAGCGAACCCGACCGCGACACAGGGCTTCAAAGCCCTAATTCTCTCAAGTGTCCTATCATAAAACCCTCCGCCGTATCCCATGCGAAAACCAGCTTCGTCGAATGCAAGCAACGGTGTAATAATGATGTCCGGGATACCTTCTGCTGCGCTATCAGGCGGGACTTCAACATCATGCTTCCCTTTAACTAACGGAACATCTGAAGTCCATTCGCGGAAAACGAGCGGTTCGCCAGTATCTACAACAACAGGTAAAAAGCAGGATATCTTTCGTTTGTGCAATGCTGAAATCAATGGTCGCGTATCAAGTTCGCTTCCAATCGGCCAGTAAAGGGAAACTTTCGCATCTACCTTAACGTCAATATTATTTAGAAATATTTCCGCGGCCTTTAAGCCTGCGCTATCTTCAACCAGTTCTTTCCGGATTTGCAGTGCCGTTTTTCGTTGCGCTTGCTTTAACGTGCTAACATCACTCAAATAAATAACCCGACTATTTTCACGAAAACCCGCTGCATAGAATTGTACTGCACCACCACAAGCCGTCGATTGTATGAAATCTCTGTGGCCTGACAAGTCAGGTGGGAGCCGATATAATAGGACCACGGTCCAGTCAGGGATTAGCCCCCTAGATTTCGGTATTGGCCCCAGGATGTCTAGAATCTAACGAACCAAGCAGTGCAGTAGGCTTTACTTAAGCTTTTTCAAGCCGATCTGCAATAGCTTCCAACCTATTTGCCCAATTTTCCGTGTTGATTACACTTTTCGGCGTGTCGGAAACCTTTCCTTTCAACTCATCGATAGTCTCATAGGCTTGCGATAAGTCATCGGCAACAAGGAGCGCTGCCATAAGAAGGAGTTGCGCCTCATTAGTCGTATTGGACATTCCGCTTAAATCTTGAACTTTTTTGTCCACAAATTCAGCAAGATAGGTCAAATGATCTTCTTCACCATCCCCGCAAATTATAGGGTAAGGCCGTCCATTTACCTTCACAGTCACGCTTGCCATACTTATTGCTCCAGCATCTGTGAGATATCACCAATGGTTTTATCTAACCGCAACGATACGTTATCACTTGCTTGTTTTAAGCCGTTATATGCCGCAGTTAGCTCGAGGAGTTCCTGGCGAAGAAGTTGATTTTCGACCCGCAGACTGTCCATTTCTGCTTTAATAATCGGGTCTTCACCGATCAACAAACTTCCCTGGGACGGACGATTCTCTTTCCCGTTAACCAGCGTTTCAAGCCGTTCCAATGCGACTTGGATTCGCGATTCGGTATTTTCGCCATTCCCCATAATTAAATCGTCCTAATTCTCGTATCGAGCAATAATTGTTTCTCAATAAGACAATAAGACCTGTACACAATATGCGTCAACTGAAATGCAAATTGAGTTTTTAGCTTATTATTAAACAATCTGGCAAACTAAGCAGTTGACGTGAGCGTTGCGGGGCGGCATCTTCCCCCCGTTTCCAATGCTTGCCAGAAATGCGCCCAAACCATTCTTTGTGATGTACATTATGAAGAACGTCGTGCGGGAACAATCAAAGTACTGGCAAGTTAATATATATATATGTGACCCCGATCGGGCACCGGCAGCCAACTGGACTTTGGACTTGCAATTTATTTGGGCGAGTTTTTAGACCTATCCGGATATTTTGGCGTGACCGGTGGATAGCAAAGAGTCGATTATGAACGATACTGGCGCCAACACTTCGCCTACTAATTCCAAGCATACAGATATGGCAAACGCAATTCGTGCTTTGTCCATGGATGCCGTACAACAAGCAAATTCCGGCCACCCAGGCATGCCGATGGGGATGGCTGACGTTGCAACTGTTCTGTTTTCCAAGTTCTTGAAATTTGATCCAGCAAAACCGAATTGGCCAGATCGAGACCGTTTTGTCCTTTCAGCCGGTCATGGTTCCATGCTGCTTTATTCTTTATTGCATTTGACCGGCTACAAAGACATGACCATGGAGGAAATCAAAAATTTCCGCCAACTCGGGTCAAAAACTGCTGGGCACCCGGAATACGGCCATGCCACAGGCATTGAAACAACAACAGGCCCACTTGGCCAAGGCCTTGCGACAGCTGTTGGTATGGCGCTTGCTGAAAAAATGCTTGCTACTCAGTATAAAAACGTTGTCGATCATTATACATATGTAATTGTTGGTGACGGCTGCCTGATGGAAGGCATCAGTCACGAGTCTGCGTCTTTCGCTGGACATCTTGGACTGGAAAAACTGATTGTTCTTTGGGATGACAACGAAATCAGCATTGATGGCAAAACTGAACTATCTGTCACTGACAATCAGCTAAAACGTTTTGAAGCGTTGGGCTGGGACACTCACAGTGCAGATGGTCATGATCCCGAAGCTATTGAAACAGCAATCGCGGCCGCACGTGCGACAAACAAGCCATCCCTTATCGCTTGCAAAACCACTATCGGCTTTGGTTCTCCTAACAAGCAAGGAACATCTGGTGTTCATGGCGCCCCCCTTGGTGCCGATGAAATTGCGTTGGCACGGGAAGTCTTGAACTGGCCACATGCCCCCTTTGAAATCCCAGGTACAATTCTGGATCGCTGGCGTGCTGTGGGCACAAAAGGCGCTCGACTTTCATCTGAGTGGGAACAAACGTTGAACGCACTGGATGCAGAAAAGAAAGCTGCATTTGAATTTGCGCTTTCCGGTGAACTTCCTGCAGACTTTGACGAAATCATGATGGCTTATAAAAAGCAGCTCAGCGAAGACGCTCCGGGCTGGGCCAGCCGCAAATCTAGTCAAGAAGCTCTTAACGTTATCAATGAGCATGTCAAAAACACAGTTGGCGGCTCTGCGGATCTCACTGGCTCCAACTTGACTAAAACAGTACAAACCCTCCCTATCTCGCCAAAAGATTTCTCCGGCCGTTACGTTCATTACGGTGTTCGTGAGTTTGGCATGGCAGCGATCATGAACGGATTGGCCCTTCATAACGGTTTCATACCCTATGGCGGCACTTTTATGGTCTTTACTGACTATGCGCGGCCTGCCATCCGCCTTTCCGCGTTGATGGAGCAACGTGTGATCTATGTGATGACACACGATTCCATTGGGCTCGGTGAAGACGGACCAACCCATCAGCCAGTTGAACATTTGGCAACACTACGAGCGATGCCGAATGTGAATGTCTTCCGCCCTGCTGATGCTGTCGAAACTGCTGAATGCTGGGAATTGGCGATGAAAGCTAAGAAGACACCTTCTATTTTGTCTCTCAGCCGCCAAGGCCTGCCGACAGTGCGTAAGGATCACAGTCCAGAAAATCTGTCCGCAAAAGGAGCCTATGAACTGGCTTCGGCATCTGAAGATGCTAAAGTCACTATTCTTGCGACTGGTTCTGAAGTAACAATTGCACTTGGCGCCCAAAAAACTTTGGAGGCTGAAGGCATCGGAACACGTGTTGTTTCAGTTCCATGTTGGGAATTGTTTGATGCGCAAGATGCAGATTACAAACTCGAAACACTGGGCCCAGGTACAGCCAGAGTTGCGATCGAAGCTGCATCGTCCTTTGGATGGCAAAAATATATTGGTGATACGGGTGTGTTTATCGGGCTAGACGGATTTGGTGCTTCGGCTCCTGCTGACGCACTTTATGAACATTTTGGCATTACAAGCGATGCCATCGTCGTAGCGGCAAAGAAACAACTTTAATTGAGACGGCGGAGTTGATCCGCCTTGGAGTATAGTTAAAGGAGCTTAAGGAAGATGACAGTTCGTGTTGCAATTAACGGATTTGGCCGTATTGGACGTAACGTCCTTCGGGCAATTTATGAGTCCGGCCGTACTGATGTTGAGGTTGTTGGTATCAACGACTTGGGATCTGTTGAAGCCAATGCTCACCTATTAAGATATGACAGTGTTCATGGTCGTTTTCCAGGCGAAGTAATTGTATCCGGCGACACGATTGATCTTGGCCGTGGTCCGATTAAAGTTTCAGCAGAACGTAATCCTGCTGATCTGCCTTGGGGTGAACTTGGCGTGGACGTCGCGTACGAATGTACCGGTATATTCACACATGCTGAAAAAGCCAAAGCTCATCTCGAAGCAGGTGCCAAAAAGGTTCTGATTTCAGCTCCCGGTACAGAAGTTGACAAAACGATTGTCTATGGTGTGAACCATGACAAACTTACAGCTGACGACAAAATCGTGTCAAACGCCTCTTGCACAACAAACTGCCTAGCTCCGGTTGCTCAAGTTTTGAACGACGCTGTTGGTTTGTCTCATGGTTTCATGACAACTGTTCACTCCTATACAGGTGATCAGCCGGTTCTTGACACATTGCATAGTGATCCGCGTCGTGCACGCAGCGCAACATCATCTATCATCCCGACGTCTACTGGGGCAGCAAAAGCTGTTGGCCTGGTTCTTCCAGAACTTGCAGGAAAATTGGATGGCACATCCGTTCGTGTTCCAACACCAAATGTTTCATTAATTGATTTAACATTTGTTGCCGGCCGCTCAACGACAGTTGAAGAAGTCAACGCTGCTATTGTTGAGGCTGCCAATGGCCGCCTTAAAGGTGTCTTGGCTGTCTGCGACGAGCCACTTGTTTCTATCGATTTCAACCACAACCCTGCAAGTTCGACATTCGACGTGACACAAACTCAAGTCATCGAAGGCACATTTGTTCGTATCCTAAGCTGGTATGATAACGAATGGGGCTTCTCTAACAGGATGAGTGACACCGCCGTTGTGATGGCGAACTTAGGTTAATAAAAAAGACGGAGAAAAAGATCGAATGGCGGATTATCGGACACTCGATGCCATTGACGCAAATGGCAAGACTGCCCTTGTTCGGGTAGATCTAAACGTTCCCATGCAAGACGGGAAAGTTTCAGATTTCACCCGAATTGAAAGAATTTCCGGAACCATTCGTGAATTGACTGAAAAGGGCGCAACAGTTGTCCTTCTCAGCCATTTTGGCAGACCGAAGGGTCAAGTTGTGCCTGAAATGTCTTTGGCGCCTGTTGCAAAAGCAATGGCGGCACATTTGAATATTTCTGTTGCCTTTGCAGACGACTGTACGGGGGATATTGCCACCCAGGCTATTGCTAACACTGGCAGCGGCAACGTTATTCTTCTTGAAAATGTTCGCTTCTATCCGGGCGAAGAAAAAAACGACACAAACTTCGCCAAGAGCCTTGCAACCCTTGGCGATTTTTTCGTGAACGATGCTTTTTCCTGCTCCCATAGAGCGCATGCCTCTACAGAAGCTATTACGAAAGAACTTCCCGCTTTCGCTGGAAGGAATATGGAGGCGGAGCTCACCGCTTTAGAGAAAGCTCTCGGTGCGCCAAAACGTCCCGTTATGGCCATTGTTGGCGGTGCAAAAATTTCCAGCAAACTCGATTTGTTGTTCAACTTGGTCGAAAAAGTTGACAGCCTGGTTATTGGTGGCGGTATGGCTAATACTTTTTTGAACGCCAAGGGTATCAATGTCGGGGCCTCTCTTTGTGAACATGATCTTGCAGGTACCGCGAGTGAAATTCTTGAGAAAGCAGAAAAAATTGGCTGCGAGGTTTTACTTCAAGACGATGCAGTACTTGCCAAAGAATTTAAAGCAGATGCCCCCAATCGTGCCGCAGATGTTAATGACATAGCAGCAGATGAAATAATGTTGGACATTGGACCAAAATCCGCGGCGTTATTAAAAGATAAACTCAAAGCATGTAAAACACTGATCTGGAATGGTCCGCTGGGAGCGTTTGAGATTTCCCCTTTTGGAGTGGGCACCTTCTCACTGGCAAAAGAAGCGGCACGTTTGACTAGAGAATCGGATCTGATTTCCGTCGCAGGCGGCGGAGATACAGTTGCAGCTTTGGCAAAGGCGGGAGTGAGTAGCGATTTTACCTATATCTCAACCGCTGGCGGCGCTTTCCTCGAGTGGATGGAAGGTAAAGAGTTACCGGGTGTAAAAGCCCTTAGTGTCTGAAATTTGTAAATATAAGGCTGATCAAATGAGCGAAATTATACTTATGGAAGATATCGCAGCCCAATTGGTTGCAACGAGCAAAGGCATTTTGGCCGCGGATGAAAGCACTGGAACCATTAAAAAGCGATTTGATGGCATTAGCGCAGAGTGCACTGAAAATTCCCGACGCGACTACCGCGAGTTGTTGTTCACAGCAGAGGGTGTCTCAGATTTTGTCAGCGGTGTGATCTTATATGATGAAACACTACGCCAATCATCAAATGATGGTCAGCGCCTCGCAGAAATTCTCGCAGATCAAGGTATCATTCCCGGCATTAAAGTAGACATGGGTGCCAAGCCCCTTGCCTTTTCTGACGGCGAATTGGTGACAGAGGGTCTTGATGGCCTACGCGATCGACTTGCAGAATATTATGAACTTGGTGCACGATTTGCAAAATGGCGGGCGGTTATTTCAATTGGCGACACGGCGCCAAGCCAATACTGCATTGATGCAAATGCCCACGCGCTGGCGCGATATGCGGCCCTTTGCCAGGAAGCGAACATTGTTCCCATTGTTGAACCTGAAGTGTTGATGGACGGCTCGCATTCGATTGACGAATGCTATGCTGTTACGGAAACAACGTTGAAAACAGTCTTTGATGAACTTTACAAACAGCGTGTTGTCTTGGAACAAATGCTTCTCAAGCCTAACATGATTGTCTCTGGTCAAGATTGCCCTGAACAAGCCGGAGTTGATGAAGTTGCCGCCAAAACCATCTATTGTTTTGAGCAAACCGTTCCAGCTGCTGTGCCGGGCATTGTCTTCCTGTCAGGTGGGCAGTCAGAAGCACAAGCGACTGAACACTTGAATGCAATCAACCAAATGGGCGATCATCCCTGGGAAATCAGCTATTCCTTTGGCCGAGCATTGCAAGCATCAGCTTTGTCGGCATGGGGCGGGAAAAGCAAAAATGTCGCAGCGGCGCAAAAAGCTCTAATTCATCGCTGTCAGCTGACAAGTGCAGCAAGGGATGGCGAATATTCTACAGATATGGAGAGCAGTTCCTAAACGAGCCGCTTTCAGTACAGATTAAGATGAGGCCTGTGCTATAGACGTACAGGCCTCATACTTATCGCCATCGTAATTCCGGAGCAGTATCATCGAAGATTTTCGACCTCGCTTATATTTAATATCACCCCCAACTTTTGATCTGGAAGAGTTTGAAACAGCTTTTCGTAAATCTTTGGATGGTGGGGATGTCGCTTGTTTTCAATTGCGAATGAAAGATCAGTCCAGCGACGATATCCGTCGTGCAGCGGAAAAACTAATCCCTATTGCCCAAGCGAATGACGTTGCATTTCTGCTCAATGATGACCCAGAACTTGCCAAATCAATTGGCGCAGACGGCGTTCATATTGGACAAGACGATACCCCTTATAAAGCAGCACGGGCGATTGTTGGTGAGGACGCTATTGTTGGCGTGACCTGTCACGACTCTCGGCATTTGGCAATGCTTGCGGCGGAAAGCGGAGCCAATTATGTGGCCTTTGGCGCGTTCTATCCGACGGAAACAAAAGTGGCTAAAACAAGCGCCGCGCCCGAAATACTCCAA
>Ga0105357_10002232_pt1 | contig 10431 bp, 11 predicted proteins | sample GOMGulsemesocosm_4_FD_83660 | JGI IMG/M metagenome (GOLD analysis project Ga0105357, IMG submission 83660) | Methane-oxidizing microbial communities from mesocosms in the Gulf of Mexico - GOM15B Gulf of Mexico | ecosystem: Environmental > Aquatic > Marine > Cold seeps | place: USA: Gulf of...
TCGATCATCAGCTACCGATAATTACAGATTAAAGGCCTCTATAGCGTATAATAGCGGCCTTTTGATCTTGAGCTAATTTATCATGTCCTTTGCCCCACTAATTTTAAACTCCAACGCCGACCGCCGCCTCAAGCAAGGGCATTTGTGGATCTACTCTAATGAGGTCAACACCCAGGCCAGCCCGCTTAAAGATATGGCTATGGGACAACAGGTAGAAGTTAAGAATAATTCCGGTAAGTCCCTGGGCTTGGCTACAGTTAATCCGGCTGGCTTAATTTGTGCTCGTCTCGTTAGCCGCAACACCAAATACCCTCTGGATAAGTCGCTATTGGTCCACCGCATTAAACAAGCCCAAGGCCTACGTGACGCATGTTTTAACAAGCCCTTTTACCGATTAATCTACGGCGATAGCGATTTACTTCCAGGCTTAGTAGTTGACCGCTTTGGCGACTACCTTGTTGTTCAGATATCTACAGCAGGTATGGAAGCGGTGAAAGCCGAAATAGTTGAAGCCCTACAGCAGGCCTTACGGCCCAAAGCAATCTTACTGCGCAACGACCACTCTGCACGATCTCTTGAGAACCTACCTTCAGAAGTCGAAACTTTTGGCGATATTCCAGAAGCCGTTGAAATGGAAGAAAACGGCACTCGTTTCTTCGCACCCATTGCCTACGGCCAAAAGACCGGCTGGTTTTACGACCACCGCGATAGCCGCGCTTACTTGCAAAACCTTTGTAAGGGCAAGCGCGTACTTGATGTCTTTAGTTATGTCGGTGGCTGGGGGGTCCAAGCTGCACATGCCGGAGCAAGCGATGTGGTTTGTGTTGATGCATCTGAAACGGCTTTAGACTGGGTCAGTGAAAACGCAGCGCTTAATGGCTTGCAGGATTCTGTTAGTACAATCCAAGGTAAGGCTATTCAAGTCCTCAAAGATCTCATTGCTGCCCAAGAGAGATTCGACATTGTCATACTTGATCCACCGGCGTTCATTAAAAAACGTAAAGACCAAAAGTCTGGCGAGGCGGCCTACCGCCATATCAATGAACTCGGGATGCGCTTGTTAGGTCGAGATGGGATATTAGTTTCTGGTTCTTGCTCAATGCATTTAGAACGTAATACCCTCAACGACATCGTACGCGGTGCAGGCCGACACCTGGAACGTCATGTTCAACTTATCCATCAAGGTGGGGCTGGAGCGGATCACCCAGTTCACCCAGCAATTGTTGAGACTGACTATTTGAAAGCTGTTTTTTCTAGAGTCTTTCTACCCTAGTAGAAAGCGTCACCAAGACCTTAAGGTAATCCCACTGATTTATCCGCTTAAGGTCTTGTGACACTTAGATCTAATTCTCTAGCCGTTTCACGCTCAGCTGCTTCTTTAGCTGTAACAGCCTGGCGGTTATTGATTCTTTTGAACCTGTCACACCATTTGCCATAAACTCATCAAGCTCGCTCGCTGTAAATGGCTGGGGTATTTTATACACGCCACTGTCGTTAAGTTTAGCCACCACAAATACCAAAGCCTCGAGTTGCGCTAAGATTTCATCTGGCACACTGGAACTGAAATCTACACCAAGCAAATTCGGGATTATTCTATTTTCTAACCACAGTGCCGTCGACTTCTTAACGAGCACTATTCGTGCTGCTGGTGCTAACCCCAAATATTGCCTGGCCAGCAAACCATTTTCAGACACTGCAGCCAACAAATGCTTGCTGTCCGTTAAAAGCAGCTCAACCGCCAAATCCAAAATTACTCGTCGCCTTTCAATCCCGACGGCTACCGCTTTACTAACTGAGCTCTCTTTTGTCTCGCTCTCTGAAGAGATCAAATAATCCAAATGACGGCTGGGTTTCGCTTTAAGAACTACCGCCTTATCGTTTGCCAAATCCTCATTTATAAGTTTTTCTGAGCTTAAGTCTTCCCCCAAGCCATCACCTAAAGCAGCCTCACTCAACGGTGCCGAGCCTTCAAATACAGTAGCTGGACCTTCTCTAAGGAGGACATCGATACTGTGGTAACCCAGTATGACTTCGGCGTCATCGGTGATCATATGCTGGGCCCTAAGGCTTTTTTCATTAAGCTCTAACACCGTATCATTAACAATTCCAGAAAACCTATAAGCTCCGTAACTATCAATAAACCCGGGCTCATAGGGCCACTGATCAACCTTGCCCCATATCGCTTTATGCCGGGAGAACAAATCAGGTGAAGCTTCGGCCAACATGGCAAGCCAAGCTGAACGCTGCAAAGCTTGATGAGCAGATGTTAGATTTGCCCTTAGCACACTCAAGTTTATCGCTGTTGGATTTGCCAAAAAGTTAGACTTATCAGCCCTCAAAGAGCTTACAAGTTTATTGCTGCTCTCAATAGATTTTCGCGAGTCTTCCCATATCATACGACTCACTGAGGCAACTTTTTCCTGCTCAGCGACAGTTATCGATAGTGTATCGCCGACCTCCATAGCCTGTTTTTTATTTGGACTTTTAGAGTCAGCGCATGACAGCAAAACCAACAAAACACTAATGCACAATGAAGCTGATCTAATTCTATAAACGCTTAGCCATTTGCCTTTAAACATTGATACGCTACCCGTTACTCTTCAGTTATGTTCATATTTCATTAGCGTGTTAAACCAGCCACTCGAGCTAGATCATTGTTGCTCGTATAATACCAAGGCCATTATCTATCTTAGGCTAATCACCGAGAAGCCCTTATCTTTAGCGGCGAGCAACAAGGTTTCATCCGGATCTACCGCTACTGGGTTTTCAACGATCTCAAGCAAGGGTAAATCATTGTGAGAATCAGAATAGAAGTAGGCTCCTTCCATCGACTCATTGTTTTCGCTCAACCATTGGTTTAATCGCTTCACTTTACCCTCTTTAAAAGTCGGAATTCCAACTACCTTGCCCGTAAATCGCCCATTTATTCTTTCTAAGTCTGCACCTAATATGATGTCGACCCCTAATGCTTTTGCGATTGGTTCGGTTATAAAGGTATTTGTAGCGGTTATTATCATAACCGTGTGACCTTTAGCCTTATGACTCTCCAATAAGGCTTCAGCCTTTGGAAGCATGACTGCGTTAATTTTTTCTTCCATAAATTTTGCATGTAACACTTCTAACTCTTGCTCATCAAACCCTGATAGCGCTTGGGCAACAAACTCAAGATATGCAAATATATTTAAGCTTCCTGATTTGTAGTCTTCGTAAAATTGATCATTAGCACTGCCGTAACTATCAGGGTCGACCAGTCCCTGCTCAACAATGAACTCACCCCACAAGTTATCACTATCGTCAGCGATGAGCGTGTTGTCTAAATCGAAAATTGCCAAGGTCATTGTTAATCCCGTGAAATCTATTTGAAAATATCAATATTGTAACTTTATCGCCTCCCTAGGAACACTTCTGGAGACGAAAGAATATTGGCTCTGCTGTCAAACTTGTGAAACAATGTTATCACTATCAAATTCCACCGTAGCAAAATACTGCTCGCAGGATATTATCGGAGCAAGCCTTGATTGATTCAGATGGCTTTCGTCCCAATGTAGGGATCGTAATTACAAACAATAAGGGCCAAGTCCTTTGGGCTCGCCGAATCGGCGGCCAAGATGCATGGCAGTTCCCCCAAGGGGGTATCGACGATAACGAGTCACCAGAACAGGCGCTTTATCGAGAACTATATGAAGAGGTAGGTTTACGAAAAGAAGACGTTGAAATAATCGCCGTCACCCGTGGCTGGCTACGTTACAGGTTACCTAAACGTTTGATCCGCAGGCATTCAAACCCGCTTTGCATAGGACAGAAGCAAAAGTGGTATTTACTCAAAATGAAATGCACCGACGAGCAGGTTTGCCTGAACAAAATTGGCTCGGCCGAGTTTGATCATTGGCAATGGGTCAACTATTGGTATCCCATTGGTAAGGTCGTTTCGTTTAAGCAGGATGTTTACCGAAGAGCTTTGAAAGAACTTTCTCCACGACACAGCCTTTTAGAATCAACAGCGGTTTAAACTCAAATAACAGACATAAAAAAAGCCGCTTGAGCGGCTTTTTTTATGTCTTAACAAAATGTTAGCTAGCTTTAAGCTTACGCTCGCGTTCCATTTCGTTCTGACAGTACTTAATCCAGCCTTTGGCAAACTTTGCGCTACGCTTGTCTTTAGCCGCATTTTTAAAATGCTTAATCGCTGAAGAATATTTCTTTTGGTTGGCCTTAGCCATACCTAAAGTCACCTGCAGTTGATCAACACGCTTAATCTTCCCTAGCTTCAAAGCACTGGCACCGGCTTCAATCGCCTTCTCAGGCTTGTCAGCATCTAGATAAATACCTGCCAGGCGTGCATACAGCTCGCCCTTATCAGACTTAGAAGCCGCCTTTTCCATCACTGGAATAGACTTTTTAACTTCCTGGGACATGCGTAAAGCAGTTGCTAGTACTTCCAAGTTCTTAGAGGTAGATTCAATGATCTTATCTTTCATCCCCTTCTGAATTATCTTGGAAGCAATATATGGAACATCCTCACCCATATAAAGATAAGCTAAGTTCATTAACTCCTTTTCTTTAACTAGGCCACCCATACGATAAACCGCATCGTAGGCGTACAACTGATCCTTTTCACGATTGTCAGCACCAAACATGCCCGCAAGTTGACGCCAATAGCTAATCTTGGGGTAGTCTCGAACCATACGCTCTAAGATTTGGATAACTTTTTTATAGTTACCTTTGTCATAGTAAATCGCGCGTTGAATTGCAAACCAGTTTTCCTTCGGCAACTTGCCCTTGGCATCATACATTTCGATGGCTTTATTGATGTTAGGCAGAGCCTTGTCCATCTTATTCATCGTGTAGTATGCCTGGCCCAGCAATACATAAGCACTAGCACCAACTATAGGAGACATCTCTATCCACTTTTCAAGAGTTTTCGCTGCACTAGCATAGTCCTCTTGAACAAACTGCAACTGAGCCATGGTGTACATGGTCTGCAGCTCTACACCTAAAGGAATAGAAGGGCTTTGAGCCAACAGCAACTTATAGTACTTAATTGCTTGGGTATAATTTTCCAAATTATAATAAGAATAAGCCTGCAAGTTATACACCTGCGACAACTCGTACTTATTAAACTTGGTGGTGTTAATTTCGGCAAGCTCAGCCAGAGCAGCCTTATAATTAGGCTCTCCTTCTTCAGGGTTAATCAAAACATTAACCACTTCTAGCTTCTTAAACACCTTCTGACTAAGAGCAGGTGTTTTACGAGTCTTTTGCTTGGCCTTAGGTTTGGCATCTTGCGCGTAAACCGCACCAAATACCGCATCCTGATTCAAAGCTTTCAGCACCACACTGGACATTGCCGGAGCGAGCATAAGCGGGGCTACAAGCAACGTGTGCTTGACGAACTTTGTAACCGCAGTTGTCATTTTCATAATCTGCCCCATTCTATTTCGAGATGGCAAAGGAAATTTTGTTACGCACACCAGGAGATTCGATTGGCTCACCGTCCACTACACGTGGCTTATACTTAAACTTCAGCACGGCTTTCATGGCGGCTTTGTTAAATATATTCTTAGGATCAGCTTCGATTACCAATGGGTCACGAACAGCGCCGGTTTTAGTCACCGTAAACTCTACGATTACATAACCTTCGATTCCGCGACTCAAAGCACGACGAGGATAGCTCGGCTGTACTTTCACGATTGGCAAATATTCACCATCCGATGAAAAACCACCGATACCCGCTACTTTCAAGTTGGCATCAATCTTCGGAGCACCCATATTGAGCGCATCTGGGCTGACATCAGGCGTGTCAAACTCAGGTTGCGGCATCTCTGGTGGTGGCTCGTCCGGCTCTTCCGGCTTTTCCGGCTTTTCAGCATCGATCCGAGTTTCGATTTCCGTCTCAGGCATATGAATGTCAGCGATTTTCTGCTCGTCACCTTCTTCAGGCGCTTGCATATTAGCCGCGATAAGGGAATGCATTAAAACAAACAAGCCAAAAGTCACTGCTGCTGCAACGACCCCGGCTATTATTACTCGTACTGGATTCATAGCGCTCTAGTTCTTCTCTGTAGCCACGGCAATATCAGTAACACCTAAATCACGAGCAGCTTGCACCACCATGGTCAGGGTCTTGATACTAGCCTTATTATCAGCCTGAATAACAATACCGCCCTTTGGGTTCTCCGCACGTAGTTGTTCTATGCGGTTATCCACTTGACGCTCGTCTACACGATTTTTGTCGATCCAGATTTCGTTGTTGGCGTTAATAGCAATCAAGATATTCGACTTATACTTCTCATCTGAAGTTGTTGCGTCAGGTCGAGTGATCTCAACGCCCGTTTCTTTGATGAACGAGGCAGTTACGATGAAGAAAATCAACATGATAAACACAACATCAAGCATGGGTGTTAAATCAATACCGCCTTCTTCTTCAACTTTTTTCTTTCTTGCCATGGTTACTCTCTTAACATAACCGATTAATACTTCGCGTCTGCCTTGTGGGCACTAAGCGCTATGCGCTTAGTGATCCATTGTCAGGTGATCTGCAAGCAACTGATTTTCACGTTCTGCGATACGGGTTACCAAAGTGTTTCCAAATACGCCTGAAAGCGCCGCTACCATACCCGCCATAGTCGGGATAGTTGCCTTGGATACACCACTAGCCATGGATTTTGCATCTCCACCGCCGGTTATCGCTAGAATGTTAAACACTTCAATCATTCCCCAAACTGTACCTAGCAATCCAAACAATGGCGCTAGTGACACTAAGGTCTCGATCATTCCTAAATTGGTTCTCACCTTTTCGGAAACACGAGAGATTAAAGCATAACGAACTTGGTGTGCATTCCAGGATTGGCGCTCAGGGCGCACTTCCCAACTGTCTATAGCGCTTTGTACATCGCCCTTTAGACTGCTCTTGAAATACCAAATACGTTCGAAAATCAATGTCCACATGACAAAGGTCAGGACAGCGATAGCTATTAAAACTTCGCCGCCTGATTCCACAAAGGCCCTAATGGCTTCCAATTGATCCATTAATGCCGTCATGAGAACTCCTACTTAGCCTCTACGTTTTCAGCAATGATACCTGCGCTTTGCTCATCTAAGATGTGCAATACACGCTGGGCACGGCCGTTAACTAAGGTGTGCATCAGTACAGTAGGAATAGCAACAACCAAACCTAATACTGTAGTTACTAGTGCTCCAGAGATACCGCCAGCCATTGCTTTCGGATCACCGGCACCAAAGATGGTGATAGCCTGGAAGGTCACGATCATACCGGTTACGGTACCTAGTAGACCCAACAGTGGCGCTACTGCTGAAATAATCTTCAATAGCTGCAAACCTGACTCGATTGCGGGACGCTCTTTAAGCACAGCTTCTTCAAGCTTAAGCTCAAGTGTCTCACCATCCAAGTTTGGATTATCTTCGGCAACTTTCAGAATACGACCCAGTGGGTTATTCGTATTGGCTTTACTAGCCTTCAACTGAGAGCTAACCTTGCTAGAAACAGAAGTCAGTACAACTAGGCGAATTAGAGCTAACAAAATAGCAAATACACCAACCGCTGAGATAATGTAACCAACAAGCTTACCTTGATGCCAACGCTCTACAATAGAAGGCGTGTTAATCAAAGCTGCTAGATATGAACCACCAGTTGGACCCGTAGGGTCTACACCAACTCGTGTAAACGTTCCAGCAGGTGCTGATTCCAGTGCCTTGGCGCTTGAGATGTAAGCTTCAGGTTGACGAGCCAACTCTTCCAACTTACCGTCGTTAAAGCTCAAGTACTGTCCATCAGATAACAAGTTAAAGGTACCAACACGAACAACAGGCTGGCTCGCTTTGTCACCATTTGGCTTGATTACTTCAGCATTAAACTTAACAACTTTACCGCCTTCGATAACTTCACGCTGAATTTCGTACCACAGCTGCTCAATCTCTTCGATGGTCGGAAGTTGGTCAGCGCTGTTCATCTTAGCGATCAAAGAATCCAAGAATTCTGCACGATCACCATATTGAGCACTTACCAAAGAGTCATCTACGTTCGCACGCAAATCACCAGCAGTAGAAGTAAGGTGACCAAATAGCTCTTTCAAAGAACCTAAACGCTCTTGTAACTGAGCGCGCTTTTGATCAACAGCGACTTCATTCTGCTCGTAGTTCTTCTCTAAACGAGCAGAACGAGTTTCTTCGTTAACTTTGGTTTGTTTTGCTTTGTTCAGTAAAGCTTGCTGATTAGATTTTTGACGACGGAATTCTGCTTCACGCTTACGCTGATCAGCAGTTTCAGATACTTTCGCATCCTTAACCATCTTCAATAATTCATCCAAAGAGGCAGCTTTGTCCTGAGCCATAGCAGTGCCTGCAGACAGCATGCCTGCTGCGGCAATAGCAATTACGCGCTTGGCGAAGGTCATTTTCATTGTGCAGCCTCCGGAGCCATAATAGGTAGATCCATGATATCGATTGTTGCTTGCTTCTTAGAAATCTTGATGCCTTTTAATATGGCAGCACGATATTCGCCGGAATCAATACTTTCCCATTGACGGGTACTCGCATTGTAAGCGCCTGATTTTTCGGTATCAGTAGTTTGATACATTAGAGCAATACGGCCAACACGAAGAATGTTAACTTCACGCTCTTGTCCGTCGATTTCTAAAGTGTCTTTATAAGTATCGATCTTACGACCGTACTCAGATTCGATTTTGTAAGCTTCAAGCACCTGGCGAAATTTCTCAGAAACTGAGATATCTGCACGCTCTTGATTGTTACGCAACATTTCCAAACGTCCTTGACGCTCTTCAACGTGGAAAGGCGAGTCCAGACTAACGAACTGCTCCAGACCGTCTAGCATACGCATCACTAGTGGCTGAATTTGGCGTTCCATAACCGTAACTTGCTCGATTGAGTTAGTTAGGTTACCGATAACCTTCAATTGGCTAGCGATTTGCTTTTCCAACTGAGTGTTATAAACGCGCAAACCTTCGATTTGCTTATTTACGGTTTTAAAATCTTGTAACAAGCTACCGGTTTGCTCAGAAATCTTATCGATTTTCTGCTGAGATTGAGCTCCGGATTGTGCTTTGGTCTGACCAACCTTAAGGATGGCATCAATGGTTTTATCTGCTTGGGCTACGCTCCCCATGAGCGTTCCGGCAGAAAGCAAGGTGGTCATAGCCACTGCTTTTAATCGCTGCTTCTTCATATTTCCCCCAAATCGGGTGCTTACAATAAACTGACGTTTGGACGTTCTCTGATACGGCAATGGTTTATAAAAATCCATTTGCCGCGAGCAAGAGTGCGCCATTGTAATAACAGGGCGAGGTAAGATTCAACGCTTAATCCAAGACCCTGTTAATTAGTGTTAATTTGTGTGCATTAGTATCAAGACGGTAACACTCACCGTGCCGACAAGCGGGCATTAAGGTAACACATAAATCAAACTTGTCCAGACCAGCCAAAATACCAGCATATTGCGGGTTTATCGGCCAACATCACTGCTTAGTCTGATTGTTTACATAAAACCCTAACTGTCCCCAGAAGTAACACGCTCCAACACACAAAAAGCGTATCCATAAGGATTTTTATCACATGGCTGATGCTCTTCTCGCTTCACTTCAAGCCAATCACTGCTCTCGAGGCTCGGAAAAAACGCATCGGCCTCCGGCTCAACATCGACTCGGGTTAAGTAAATCTTATCAGCGCTAGCAAGTGCCTGAGCGTATATTTCCGCCCCACCAATAATCATCAACTCGGACCCCTCATCACCGTCCGCGACGCTATTTTTACCAATTTCGAGAGCCGACGGCAAGTCATGAACGACATTAACATCAGCGTGCTGCCAATTTAACTGTCGAGTAATCACTATATTTTGACGCCCGGGAAGCGGCCTTCCGATAGAGTCAAAAGTTTTACGCCCCATCACAATTGGCTTACCCATCGTGATGGATTTAAAATACTTTAAGTCCCTCGGAAGGTGCCAAGGCATTTTATTATCTTTCCCAATTGCGCCATTTTCACCTGCCGCCACCACCAAACAAATCTTCACTAACACTTCCTTACATTCATAATTTTTTCATTCATCTTGGCAGCTTAAATTGCCACTGGCGCAGAAATATGTGGCGCGGGGTCATAGCCAAGAAGCTCGAAATCTTCGAAACTGAAGTTGAAGATATCATCAACCTCTGGATTGATATTTAGCTGAGGCAATGCAGTTGGCTGGCGCGCCAGCTGAACTTCAACCTGCTCAGAATGATTCGAATATAAATGCGCATCACCAAAGGTATGAACAAAATCACCAAGCTGCAAATTACAGACCTGCGCAATCATCATGGTCAACAAAGCGTAAGAGGCAATGTTAAACGGAACACCAATGAAGATGTCCGCACTACGCTGATATAACTGACAGGAAAGTTTCCCGTCAGCAACATAAAA
>Ga0105357_10002238_pt1 | contig 10412 bp, 5 predicted proteins | sample GOMGulsemesocosm_4_FD_83660 | JGI IMG/M metagenome (GOLD analysis project Ga0105357, IMG submission 83660) | Methane-oxidizing microbial communities from mesocosms in the Gulf of Mexico - GOM15B Gulf of Mexico | ecosystem: Environmental > Aquatic > Marine > Cold seeps | place: USA: Gulf of...
AAGAAACACCAAGTGAAGCGCAAACTAGCCCAGGTTTCCCGGCTGATGCTTCAATGTGTTTTAAGTGTCAGCATAAATCGGTAATTATAATGGATGGTTGTAAAACCTGCCTGAACTGTGGCGATTCGAAATGCGGCTAAGGCCCAACCGCACAACATAGACTCCCCAGGCCTGCTGCCTGGGAGTTTGTGTAAAATTTTATTGATTTAGGCTAGCTCCAGGACTGGGATTGTTGTTGGCTGTGTAGGTGAAGTTAGTGGCGCCTGTTCTGAAGCTGCCTTTAGGCTAGATCCTATTTCATCTTTTAACATCGACTCAAGTTCTGGCACGCAAGACCCACACCCAGTGCCAGCCTCGCACAATTGACCTAACTGCTCGACAGAATCAATTTTATTATCCTCAATACACTGTCTTATTTGTTTTTCCCCTACGTTTTTACAAGCACAAATTTGTCGGCCTGCCATCAGCTGAGGAGCTGCAATACCACTCAGTATTGAGGCCCCAACCATCCCATCGATAGTTTGACCATACAAAGCTTCAATCCATTCATAGTCAGCCGCCTGTAAACTGGCCGCTACAATATGGCAACGTTTAAGATTGCCCTGCGCTAACCAGGCGTGGCGATACTCTGCTTTCTCTGCGCTACTAAAAAACAATTCAGTGGTCGCACTGGAGCACGGCCCAGCGGCCATTAAATCTGCTTCAAGTTTGACCGCGAGAACGTGTGGCTCAAGCGAGCTCGCGATTCGATATAAATAACTTCCAGGTATTTTTTGTCTAACCCAATATTCGAAATCACCAGTGGCTATGGTATCGGCAAGCACCAAAGCTTCGCTGGCGTAAGGCCATGCTTCGATTTTAACCGCTGTAAATTTAAACTCGGGCTGTCCAGATTCCCGGTCGCGCTCGGGGCCGATTAAACTGCTAACCCGAGCCCTGCTAGAGTTTATATCAGCCCAGTGGATCGGCATAAACAGTTGGCCCACTGCAACATCGGCACTCACACTAACTCGAGCTAATACATCGCCCCAACGGCTACTCAACTGAGCTATACCACCGATTTCAAGCCCATAACGAGCAGCGTCATCAGCGTGAATATCTACAAAAGGTTCGGGTGAATGGCCAGCCAAGCGAGCCGACAAGCCAGTGCGGCTCATGGTATGCCACTGATCTCGTATGCGCCCCGTGTTTAAACTTAATGGGTAGCGGCTGCATACCTCGCTTGCCGGCGGCCTAAAATTAACATCTACAAAACGAGCCTTGCCAGACGGGGTGAAAAAGTTGCCGTTTGAAAACAAACGTTTGTGTTCTATTTGTTGGTCGACTTTTCGCAGCGGCCATTGCTGCGGCTTAAGCTCGTTATAGTCTTGGTCGTTGATGTTACATAAACCACTTAAATCCAAATCTCGCTGTTGACCATCGTGGTTATTCAACCCTGTCATCGCCGCATACTCTCGGAATATCTGTGCCTCATGTTGATACGTAAAAGCCGATTCAAAACCCATTCGGATAGCGACTTCTTTAATTATCCACCAATCGGGTTTGGCTTCGCCAGGCGAGGCCAGCAAGCGTCGCTGCCGTGATATTCGTCGCTCCGAATTGGTCACCGTGCCCGACTTTTCACTCCAACCTTGGGCCGGTAATAATACATCGGCGCAGCGTGTTGTATCGGTATCGGCGATACAGTCCGACACCACTACCAAAGGGCATTTAAGCAAAGCCTGCTTCACTCGATTGGCATCGGGCAAGCTCACCACGGGATTGGTAGCCATAATCCACACCGCTTTAACCGTGCCCGCCTCAATCGCGTCAAATAACTCCACCGCTTTTAAGCCCGGCCGCCGTGCTAAGTTATTCGTTTGCCAATAGTCAGCAATGGCTTGGTGATCGCTCTCATTATCGAAATTCATATGAGCTGCCAGTGCGCTGGCCATGCCCCCCACTTCGCGTCCGCCCATTGCATTGGGCTGCCCTGTTAACGACATTGGCCCACTGCCGGGTTTACCTATGCGGCCAGTGGCTAGGTGACAATTAATAATGCTGTTAACTTTATCGCTACCGCAGCTCGATTGATTCACCCCTTGAGAAAACAGAGTGACGACCTTGTCGGTTTCGGCAAAGCGCTGATAAAACAGTTCCAAATTTTCGACGTCAATATCCATGCTAGCAGCCAAGCTCGCCAGATCATTACTACCCAGACGTGCTGTCGCCAACACGCAATCAAAGTTGTCGGTATGTTGTGCAATAAAACCTGTATCTAAGGCGGCATGTTCGGCTAAATAACTAAGCAGGCCGTTAAATAACGCCACATCGCTACCCGGTTTCAGGGCTAGGTGACAATCGCTTATCTCACAAGTGGCGGTCACCCTAGGGTCAATGACAACCACAAACAACTCAGGCCGCTGTTGTTTCGCCGCTTTAATACGCTGGTACAGCACTGGATGACACCACGCTAGATTAGAACCGGTAATGACGATCATGTCGGCTTGCTCAAGATCATCGTAACAACCTGGCATGGTATCAGTGCCGAATGCTCGTTGGTGCCCAACCACGGTCGAGGACATACACAATCGTGAATTGGTATCAATATTACCGCTACCGATAAACCCCTTCATGAGTTTATTGGCAAGGTAGTAATCCTCCGTCAGAATTTGGCCCGATACATAAAATGCCACCGAGTCAGGGCCATGTTGATCAATAGTCTGGCTAAACTTTGTTGCAATATGGTTCAGCGCACTGTCCCAGGTCGTGGGTTCGCCAGCTACTGTCGGCTCTAGTAGGCGCCCCTGATGCCCGACGGTCTCGCCCAGTGCCAAGCCCTTTGAACACAAACGCCCATAATTAGCGGGGTGCTCTTTATCACCACGAATCTCCAACTCACCTTTTGCGTTCGGCTTGGCCTCTATCCCACAGCCAACACCGCAGTAGGCGCAACTTGATTTAATCCAGGGCGTTTGTTTTACCAGCGACATAAGGGCTGCTCCAATTGTTAGTGCGATAAACGTTTCACTCCTTTATTACTAGAGCAACGCCTCTTGACTAGAGCAATTACTGCGCCAATAAAAAACACTTGAATAGAATGGTTCCTGAATGTTCGCCATGAGGCCACCTTCAGAATGGAATTGGCTCTTTACTAAAGCCTCCAAGACACCCTCACAGGCCAAGCTAAGCCCTTCACTCTAGCATTTCCAGCCCCGTCAAAAAACTATCTACCGCAGAGGGAAGATTATAAAAACAACAGCCGACGACTGCTTTCACCTTTCTTTTCCATGCGCTCACTTTGAACATTTATGATATTTATTGCGTCACTTGGGTGCGCCTGACTTAGCAGAAACTGGCCTAACGTTAAAAATACAAATCAATAAAACAAATAAAAAACCCTGTTTTAAAGCTGTTTTTAATCTATTCATTATAAAAAACAATTTACAAAATATATTCTGGCACTGTCCTTGCTCTAGCTGTAATCATGTTGATTAAAAAAAGTTTTTAACTATGACGGTCTTAAATCCATTTTCCGAAGTTACACACATTAACAACACTGCCTTAGCCAAAAGCCCAGAACAAGGCAAAGTCAGTTTAGTGGGTGCTGGGCCTGGTGATCCAGATTTATTAACGGTTAAGGCGCTTGGCGTTATAGAAACTGCCGATATCATTTTATACGACCGCCTTGTCAGTGATGCTATTCGTAGTTTATTCCCAGCTCATTGCCAATCAATTTATGTCGGGAAAGTTAAAAATAGGCATAGCCTGAGCCAAGAAAAAATCACTGCACTCATTTTAGAAAAGGCTCAACAAGGTTTGCATGTCTGTAGATTGAAGGGCGGTGATTCTTTTGTTTTTGGTCGCGGTAGCGAAGAAATGCTGCGCCTAAAAAATTCCGGTATTGAGGTTGAATTAGTACCCGGTATTACAGCGGCTTCTGGCTGCACCAGTTATGCAGGCATCCCCCTCACCCATAGAGGTCTCTCACAAGGCTGCACTTTCATTACTGGCCACGCCGAACATGAACTCAAACTCAATTGGCAGGCACTAGCAACACTCGACCACACCTTGGTGTTTTATATGGGCCTGAGTCAGACCACGTTAATTCAACGAGAGCTGTGTCGCGCCGGCCTTGACGTTAGCACTCCAATGGCTTTTATCGAAAATGGTTGCAGCTCACAACAACGCGTCGTTATTTCTACGCTTGCTGAAATGGCCGTAATACCCAGCACTCACAACATTAAATCACCGGCCTTAATTGTAGTCGGTAAAACAGTAAACCTAGCCGAGCAGTTGCAATGGTTTGGTTCGTTATCTAACGATCAAGCTCGGCAGTTTTCCGCTTAACTGCGCCACTACAATTTCAGTGTTAGCCGCCAAAGTTTTGATATTGGCCTATACCAATCCCAGTACCTGAGGAATTATTATGAACAAACAACGTATCGTGGTCGTCGGCAACGGCATGGTCGGCCATAAATTTATAGACAATATCATTGCCGATGCTAAAGCCGATCAAGTTGAACTGATTAGCTTTGCAGAAGAATCAGTACTGGCCTACGACCGAGTTCAAATGAGCAGTTATTTTAACGGCGCCAGCGCCGCCGATTTGGCTCTAACTACCGAACAGCAATACCAATCCCAAGGCGTTCAATATCATCTCAACAGTAAAGTAGTCACCATTGATGCAAAGCAGAAACAAGTTACGACCCAAACCGGCCAAACGATCGACTACGACACATTAGTCCTGGCGACCGGCTCCTACCCCTTCGTACCGCCGATTCCTGGTAACGATCAAGCTCATTGCTTGTGTTACCGTACTATTGCTGACCTTGAAGCGATCTCTAACTCGGCCAAAGAAAGTAAAACTGGCGTGGTCATCGGCGGCGGCTTATTAGGCTTAGAGGCCGCCAATGCACTTAAGTCCGCGGGTTTAACAACCAGCGTGGTCGAATTTGCACCCCGTCTCATGGCGGTGCAACTTGATGATGGCGGCGGTAAATTATTGCGCCGTAAAATTGAAGACTTAGGCGTTGATGTCTATACCGAGAAAGCCACCTCCGAAATTGTTAAGGGGGAGCAAAGCCGCTACCGAATGAACTTCGCCGACGGCACATTTTTAGAAACCGACATGATCGTATTCTCCGCCGGTATACGCCCACAAGATCAACTGGCCCGTGATTTTGACATTGAAATTGGTGAACGTGGTGGAATAGTAATCGACAACCACTGTCGCACTTCAGTTCAAGACATTTATGCCATTGGTGAGTGCGCCCTTTGGCAAGGACGTATCTACGGTTTGGTCGCGCCAGGCTACACCATGGCAAAAGTTGCTGCCCAAAACATTCTAGGTAACCCGCCGCAAGAGTTTTTAGGCGCTGACATGAGCACCAAACTTAAACTGCTAGGGGTCGATGTCGCGAGCATAGGTGATGCCCACGGCAATACCGAAGGCGCTCAGTCCTATACTTATAACGATGAGATTGAACAAGTTTATAAACGTCTTATTGTCTCTGGTGATGGCAAAAAAGTAATCGGAGCGGTGTTACTTGGTGATGTCGAGGCTTATGGCAGCCTGGTCCAAATGATGCTCAATGATACTGACCTGCCCGAGAACCCGGCATTAATGATCCTTCCCAATGTAGACGGCGAAGTTCCAGGTATGGGCGCTGATTCGATGCCAGACAGCGCCCAAATTTGCTCTTGTTACGATGTCAGCAAAGGCCAAATTAAACAGGCAGTAGCTGACGGCTGTACCGACCTTGCAGCCCTTAAGGGTAAAACTCAAGCATCAACTGGCTGTGGCGGGTGCCTGGCATTAACCAAACAAGTCTTTGAAGCCGAGCTGTGTGAGTTGGGTTACGAAGTAAGCACAGATTTGTGTGAGCATTTTGCCTATTCTCGCCAACAACTCGCTGACATTGTACGGGTCAAAAAAATTAAGAGCTTTGACAAATTACTACAAAGCCATGGCAGTGGATTAGGTTGTGAAACTTGCAAACCCGCAGTGGGCTCGATACTGGCATCACTCTGGAACGACTATGTACTTAGTGAAGACAATATTGGGCTGCAAGATACCAATGATATCTTTTTAGGGAATATGCAAAAAGACGGCACCTACTCAGTCGTGCCCCGAGTCCCTGCAGGAGAAATAACCCCCGACAAATTAATTGTTATCGGTGAAGTGGCGAAGGAGTTCGATCTTTATACCAAAGTTACCGGAGGCCAAAGGATCGACTTATTTGGTGCCCAAGTCCATCAGCTACCCATCATTTGGAAACGCTTAATCGACGCGGGCTTCGAAACCGGCCACGCCTACGGAAAATCACTGCGCACCGTAAAGTCTTGTGTTGGCGATAGTTGGTGCCGCTACGGTGTTGATGACAGCGTTGGTTTTGCCATCGACCTGGAGAATCGATACAAAGGCTTACGGGCACCGCACAAAATAAAATTCGGCGTATCGGGCTGTACTCGTGAGTGCGCAGAAGCACAAAGCAAAGACATAGGGATTATTGCCACCGAGAATGGCTGGAACTTATATGTCTGTGGCAACGGCGGTATGCGTCCACGTCATGGTGACCTGTTTGCTACCGACCTAAACCGCGACACTTTGATCAAGTATGTCGATCGAATTTTAATGTTCTATATCCGCACTGCCGATCGCCTCCAGCGCACCTCTGTATGGTTAGAAAATTTAGACGGCGGTTTAGCCTACTTAAAAAAAGTTGTGATCGATGACAGTTTGAATCTGGCGTCAGAACTCGAAGCCGATATGCAGAGCAATATTGATAACTACCAATGTGAGTGGAAGACCACTATTGACAGCCCCACACTACTCAAACGGTTTCAGCACTTTATTAACGCCGCCGACAGCGACCCTAAGTTGGCTTACGTTGATGAACGTCAGCAGCGCCGGCCTGCGTCAGCACAAGAGCGCATCAACCACATTGAATTAGTCGATTAAGAGGAATGTAGCCATGAATAACTGGAATACAATTTGCCCACAACAAGACCTACTCGCCGGCGTTGGGATTTGTGCTTTGCATCAAGGTCAACAAGTCGCGGTGTTCTTAGCCGCTGACGGCAACGCCCTTTACGCCCTATCGAATTATGACGCTGTGGCCGACGCTAATGTTATGTCCCGCGGCTTGATGGGCTCCGCGGGTCAAGAGCTTTATGTTGCGTCGCCGATTTATAAACAGCGTTACAACCTACTCACCGGCCAGTGTTTGGATGACGACACCTTAAGCCTTGAAACCTTTACCGTGCGCGCAAACGACAACAGCATCCAACTTTTGATCGAACCGCATAAGGCCTCTCTACAAGATCAGGAGCAGGAGCAGGAGCAGGAGCGGGAGTTATCAGTATGAGTCAGTCTGAGAAACTCAGTTTACTGTCCTTTAGCCCGAAGATGCGAATTTTACATCTGAGCTGGATGGCATTTTTTATTACTTTTTTTGTGTGGTTTAACTTTGCGCCCTTGATCGGTTCAGTTAAGGCCTCGCTCGGCTTGACCATGTCCGAGGTCAAAACTCTGCTTATTCTAAACGTCGCTTTCACTATACCAGCACGTATTATTATTGGCATGTTGACCGATCGATATGGGCCGCGATTAATTTACTCTGGCTTGCTACTGATCTGTTCGCTGCCCTGTTTTATGTTTGCTTTGGCCGACACTTTTACACAAGCGGCGATAGCGCGTTTTTTGCTAGGCTTTATAGGTGCTGGTTTTGTCATTGGAATCCGCTTGGTGTCTGAATGGTTTCCACACAATGAACTGGGTACTGCCGAGGGGATTTACGGTGGTTGGGGCAACTTTGGCTCAGCGGCGGCAGCATTTACCTTGCCAACCCTCGCCGTGGTTTTTGGCGGCGACGACGGCTGGCGTTACGCCATGGCTATTACAGGTTTAATGAGCATTACATTTGCCTTTGTTTTTTACCGTAATGTCAGCGACGCCCCTAAAGGTGCTACGTATTTTAAAGCTAAATCCTTAGGCGGCTTAGAGGTCACCTCAAAAGGCGATTTCTATCTTCTATTGCTGATGAAGGTTCCACTCTATGCGGCGCTTGCACTGCTTTGCTGGAAGCTCTCGCCTAGCGGTGTGGCTCTGCTGTCCGAAACTGTTTCGAATATCTCTTACCTCAGTTTAGTATTGATTTATGGCTACGACGTGAGCAAAGCCTGGGCGACCAATAAATCAATATTTACCGAACCGGTGCCAGAGATTCATCGTTACAAATTCAAGCAAGTTGCCGTGCTTAATGTGCTCTACTTTGCCACTTTTGGTTCCGAGCTGGCGGTAGTGTCGATGCTGCCATTGTTTTTCTTGGAGACCTTTAATTTAACCCCTGTCATGGCTGGCATGGTGGCTTCGGCGTACGCTTTTATGAACTTAATGTCCCGCCCGGGTGGTGGCTGGCTATCGGATAAGTTTGGTCGGAAAAAAGTACTGTTAATTTTAACCGCAGGCTTAGCCTTAGGTTATCTTGGCATGGGTATCGTCGATGGTACTTGGCCGCTATGGATGGCTATCACAATGGCAATGGCTTGCTCGTTCTTCGTGCAGTCTGGCGAAGGCGCCGTGTTTGCAGCAGTGCCACTGATTAAACGTCGCATGACCGGGCAAATAGCCGGCATGACGGGAGCTTACGGTAACGTTGGCGCCGTGGTTTATCTCACCGTGTTATCACTGGTTGATTACCACACCTTCTTTTTTGTTATTGCCGGCACCGCGGTGATCGGTTTTGTGACGCTATTGTTTATGGAAGAACCCAAAGGCCAGATAGCTGAAATTGACGACAACGGCAGTCTGGTCATGATTGATGTGGGCGGTAACCATTGACGCTTAAGTCAGGAGCTATATTGTGAGTTATCGCAATACCCAGAACGGACACGAAAGTAAAACCGAGTCTGAAACCGACAGTGATGAAAGCCTAACTATTAAAGTTAGAGTTGGCGGCTACAGCAGCAAGGGCGTCAAGGCCGAAAATCAAGACGCTTTTGCAGTCAATAACCTGGCCCGTGCCAATACCTTAAAATACAAGGGCATAGCGGCCTGCATTGCCGATGGTGTCAGCTGCAGTATTAATGCCCAGAACGCCAGCCAAACCAGTGTGACTCAATTCATTCAAGACTATTACTCTAGCGCTGACTCCTGGAGCGTCAAGGAATCTGCGGCTAGAGTCTTAACTGCATTAAACGGCTGGCTTCACCATCACAGCAGACAAGCCGGCCATCATCAAAAAGACGGTTGGGTCAGCACCTTTAGCAGTATCATTTTTAAATCTACCACAGCGCATATTTTTCATATTGGTGACAGCCGGGTGTATTGTTTTCGCGCTGGTAAATTACAGCAATTGAGCCGTGACCACTGTCATAAAAATGGGGATGGAAAAACCTTTCTGTCCCGAGCTCTAGGTATGGACAGCCACCTCGAGGTTGATTACTTACAGCAACCACTACAGGTGGGTGATATTTATATGCTCTCCACTGATGGCATCCACGATTATTTAACTCTAGCGGATATTAACCGAGTCTTGAGCCTGCAAAGTACAGATTTGGAAGCCATGGCGCAGAGTTTAAGTCATCGAGCTATGGCCAATAACAGCGGCGACAACCTTACTTGCTTGCTGCTCAAGGTCGAGGCTTTACCCGCTGCGAACATAGACGAAATAAACCATCAGCTCAGCGATTTGGTTATTCCTCCTGCATTAAAGGTTGGTAACAAGATTGATAATTTTATTGTTTCAAAAGTTATTTACAGCAGTAGCAGAAGCCATTTATACCAGGTCGAAGAGCAGCATAGCCGACAACAATTCATTTTAAAAACGCCGTCGTTAAACTTTAGCGATGATGAAACTTTCCTAGAGGGCTTTGTTCGCGAACAATGGGTCGGCCAACGCTTGAACCATCCAGGGGTCATGAAGATTTATCCTCGCCCCAGTAGCTCTCCGTTTTTGTATCACCTGTGTGAGTTAATTGAAGGCCAGACCTTACGTCAATGGATGAGGGACAAGCCTAAACCTGAGTTAGAGCAAGTCCGTGACATAACGTTTAGTATCGTGCGCGCGATTAGAGCGTTTCGGCGTATGGGGATGGTGCATCGAGACCTAAAGCCTGAAAACATTATGATCAAACCTGGGGGCCAGGCCGTGGTGATCGACTTTGCTACCGTGCAAATTGATAGTCTCAATGAGATGATCAGCAGTGTGATAGAACCGGTTCCAGTTGGCTCAGCCGGTTATCTGGCGCCAGAGTACTGGCAGGGACAATTAGGCCAGCACCGCTCTGATATTTTTTCACTGGGTGTGATTGTTTATGAAATGCTCACCGCAGAACTGCCATACCAAGAATCATTAATTGACACGAGGAACCCGCAACACAGTAAGCACTGGCGCTACCAGTCATTACTGCAAAAGCGTAAAGACCTA
>Ga0105357_10002241_pt1 | contig 10411 bp, 5 predicted proteins | sample GOMGulsemesocosm_4_FD_83660 | JGI IMG/M metagenome (GOLD analysis project Ga0105357, IMG submission 83660) | Methane-oxidizing microbial communities from mesocosms in the Gulf of Mexico - GOM15B Gulf of Mexico | ecosystem: Environmental > Aquatic > Marine > Cold seeps | place: USA: Gulf of...
CAGTTGTTGGCCGGTAGCAAGGTGGGTTTTGTGGGCAGCTGCACCATTGGAATGGATCACCTTGATCTGGCGTACCTAGATTCGTGCGGTATCGAATATCATAATGCCCCGGGTTGCAATGCTAATTCGGTAGTCGAATACGTCTTCAGCGCCTTGAGTGCTCTTCAGTATGATTGGCGCGAGAAGCGCTTCGGTATTATTGGTATGGGCAATGTGGGCAGTGCTTTGTACCGGCGCTTGTCAGCATTGGGGCTGGACTGCATTGCCTATGACCCGCTAATACCTCAAGACCGTTACCCAATACTTAGCAATCTCGATGAGGTATTGTCATGTGATGTGGTCTCAATGCATGCACCGTTGACTCATGGCGGTGAATTCCCAAGTCACCATATGATTGGCGAACAAGCGCTAGGGCAGCTTAAGTCCGATGCTATTTTATTAAACTGTGGGCGCGGTGATTGTATCGATAACGCTGCTTTGCTGGCATTGCTTGAGCGTAGGCCGGCCAAAGTTGTCTTGGATGTTTGGGAAAATGAACCCCATGTAGATCTCAAACTAGTGCCCAAAATCCAGTTGGGGAGCCCTCATATAGCAGGGTATAGCTACGACGGTAAAGTGATGGGTACGGCGATGATCGCCTCTGCTTTTGCGGAACATGTCAGTGCGAATTCAAGCGGCGATGTTAAATCGGTCAGCGGTACTGCTTCAACGGTAGGGCTTGAGGCTAGGCCTTTATCGCTAAACGTCGAACTTGGCGATACCCAGGAAATAATAAGAAGTGCAATATTGGCCGTTTACAATGTGCAAGACGATGATAAAAATTTCAGGGCCGCAGCTAATAATTTGTCCGATAGTTTCGCGTTACAGTTCGATCAGCTTCGCAAACAATACCCCAAGCGTTTAGAATTCAAACATTACAGCGTTGATGTCGAACAATTCAAAAAACTGAGCTCAAACGAAAAAAAGCTACTAGACCGAGATCTAATAGCTTTGGGGTATGCCCGAAGCATGAGGAGAGTGTAAAACGGTTGGACTTTAATCCGTGTTAGCGGTTTAAAGGTGACGACAAAGGATGTGTGTAGTTGGGTAAACAATTCACCAGGGAGTCGAGCGCCTGATTGACCATCAGTTCGGTAATAGGCGTTTCTTCACCATTGATATCAATAATAGCAGCGCCGTGAAAATTTCGAGCTGGAAAATTAATAATCTCGGCACTAATGTTTTGTTTATCCTGCTGCTGCATTGTATTCACCTTGTCTCGGTTCCAATGCTGATGAATATATAATGCCCATATGACGGCAATGTTACAGTCCGATTTTCTAACACTAGATACTTATGTTGAGAGCTTTTTCGTGAGAGCTATTTCGTGATAGTTATTTCGTGAGAGTTATTTCGTGAGAGTTATGCCCTAAAACCGTTCCTTGAGGGCTATGCCGTGATTACTTGAACGTTCGGTGCGCTGAAGTGAGTGCAATTCTGACAGGGGAGGCCGGCGGCTAGAGCTTTCATCGATGCACCAGTCCAAATAGTTTTGGTTTAATGCACCTAGCGTAGGCTGAGTGAAGAGCAGTTTGTGCTGAAGTGAAAAGCTGCTTGGCTAGCAGCTCTCAAAATTACTGGGGTGCGGCACCATCGATGGTAATCCGCTCCATTAAACGATGTGCTGGAAAGTAATCGTTGATCGGCTTATGCAAAGTGCTGCGGTTATCCCAAAAGGCTATGGAGTTTGAGCGCCAAGTGAAGCGGCAAGTGTACTCGTCATTTTCACAATGGCTATACAAAAAGTTTAATAGTGCTCGGCTCTCTTTTTCATGCATGCCGTCGATAGCGGTGGTAAAAAGACGATTTACGTATATAAGCTTGCGTCCGCTTTCTGGGTGAGTACATATAACCGGGTGGTGTACGGGAGGGTTATTTTCCAGGGCATTTGCAAGCCGCTCACGGCCACCAGGCTCTGCCAGGCTGTGGCGAAAACCATGGGCGAAATCATGGGTCGCCGTCAAATCCGACAAGAAGTTCTGCATCTTATCCGAAAGACCATCGTAGGCGGCCCCAAGGCTAGACCACAGAGTATCGCCGCCGCAACCGGGTGTTACTTTTGCTCGTAATATACTTCCAAGCGGAGGCCGAGCCCGAAATGTCATATCGGTATGCCATTCTTCAATTTTAGTTGGCTTTTCGGCAGTGCTCTCTAAAATGGTTATTTCATCAAAGCCATTTACCGTATTGTAAGCTGGGTGAGATTGCAGTGAACCGAAGGCTAGGGCTAAATCTCTGTGTTGCGCAGGGCTGATATCTTGGTCTCGAAAAAATATCACCTGGTGGCTCACTAACAGTTGGCGTAACTGAGTAATTTGATCAGCACTGAGGCTTTTAGTTAAATCGATACCGTTGACTTCGGCGCCTAGCGCTCCAGCAATGGGAGTGGCTGTTATCATGTCGTTTATCTTTGTTATGGTGTTTCCAGTTGAGTAAAGGCCATCTGTTATAAGTGAAAATTTAATGGTCTGTGTGCAAATTGGAAAACGGTAGCTTTGCGTATAGTGGTGAATAACGTGGTTTTATACCTGTTAATATGGCATTTAGATCATTATGCTCACGAATTGTTGTGGATTCTGCTACAAATCGATTAGAGAGGACAGAAGTTTCTTATGGTCATTACTTATACCCTTATGACTTTTATCGCAGTTGTGTTTGAGACATCGTTTTAATGGAGTTGTCATTGCTGCTTGTTTTGGCTGTGGTCGCACTATGCGCTGGCTTAATTCAAACCACTTTAGGTTTTGGTTTTGGCATTGTATTTTTGGCCTTGGCTGGTTTGCTACTCGACCCTAAAACCGTGTCGATCATTGCCTTGTTTGTATCTGTGATGCTAAACATCAAACTTCTCATCGGTTTGTATACTCACATCCAATGGCGACAGATTATCCCCGTTTGTTTGGCGGTGGTGATAGCTACGCCCTTTGGGGTCATGTTTCTGCAACAGGCCAGCAGTGCTTGGTTTAGTTTGCTGCTAGGTTTGTTGTTAGCTTGGGCTGCCATGCAGCAGTTGTGGCCTCGATTCCGATTACAATCTAGCGTCGATTTAAAACTAGGTTTGCCCATGGGGATCTTGTCGGGTTTGTTTGGTGGCGCCTACAATACCGGCGGGCCACCCTTGGTGGTCTATGCGCAATCCCAAATTGTTGGGCGTTTGGCTCAAGTTGCCTGTTTGCAGCTATTGCTACTTAGCGGTAGTCTTATGAGGCTGCAAGAGCTGTGGCGCTACAATCTATTACCCACCGATATATTGCTGCCGGTGGCCGTTGCTGCGAGTTGTTGTTTTGTCGGGAGTTCGCTCGGTTTAAGGCTGTCACATCGTATTAGTGAAGCTAAGTTTCAGAAGGCGATGGCAATATTTTTGATGTTGCTGGCGGTATTTTATATCTCCAAATGGATTTTTGAATAAAGATTTATTTTTGAATGCAATTTAATTTTTAAAAAATAGAGGCAGCAAGGATGAAGCCAAAAAAACAAGCCCGACGGCGGCGATTGATTCGCTACAGTCAGAAAAAGAGATCCAGACTAGTGAGGACGAAACGTCGCTAGTATCGCTATGGGGTCAAAAGTTTTTGATTTGAACGAGAGTGAGAAGGTAAAACAGATGCCCCAAGCGGTTTAGCTAGGCCAAGGGTTTTAGGCCGGTACATTTTTTGTTTGCATGGTGTTTTTGGTCGCGTCGGCGATTAAAAACAAACTCGCACTGGCTGTTGAAAGCCCTAGAGCAAAATATTGCAGGGGTGAAAACGTTAAAGAAACCCCAAGTTTATAAATCCCCAAGCATATGAATCCCCGAAAGAATTTGATGTGTTTAATGATTTTAGGCGCCATCAAAAATCATTAAACTGGCAGGCGTTGAACCTGCGTCGCACAATAAAAATAGTCTGATCGTGGTGATGCCAGTTAACGATGAGCAAACTCTTTCAACACGCCCCATGTTCAATAAATTAGCGGTTCCATTCTGAGCTTGAGTCCCCGCAAATTTTAGCGCCTCCGTGAACATTCCTCCATTAGCAACTCGAACCTACTAGCTTGAGGCGAGCAGAGCGTCTTCTTTGGGTTTTTGATGTTGCGAATAACACCTATATTGGGTTTTGTATAACGTGTTAACGACCATGCTATAAGTTGCGTGAATCCCTCGCTATAACTCAAGGTGATCTTGTTTTTACTTTATTGGCAAAGCTTAGAAAAACCCCATTTAATTTGTACTAATGTCCGTTTTGGCGCTTTTTTATTGCGAGAATATGCTGTAGTTTGCGAGTTCAGCTCAAAAATTAGTTATTTTGGCTGAAATAACAATAAAAGTTACATATATAAAAATAATATCAGGTAGGAACACACATGAGAAAACCATTCACCGCCATGCGTTTAGCGTCAGCAGTAGCAATCATTGCAGCATCCCAAGTCAGCACCGCTGCAGTTTTAGAAGAGGTTATCGTTACCGCACAGAAACGTGCCGAAAGCCTGCAAGACGTACCTATTTCCGTTAGTGCCGTAAGCGGCCAAAAAATTCAAGAGGCAGGCATCCATTCGATGACTGCACTCGCAGCCTATGTACCTAACCTTCATATCGCCGAAGCGCCGGTAAACACCAACATTTACATGCGTGGTGTTGGTTCTGGTAACAACCAAGCATTTGAACAATCCGTTGGTATGTATATCGATGGTGTCTACATGGGACGTGGCCGTCAGTACCGTTCACCGTTTATGGACGTTGATCGTGTTGAAGTATTGCGTGGCCCCCAGGGAACTCTATTTGGTAAGAACACAGTGGCAGGTGCGATTAGCGTTACCTCTGCTAGTGCAAAATTAGACGAAGAATTTAATGGCAGCGTTACGGCTTCCGTTGAGCAGAACGAAGGTAAAGTGGTTGAAGGTTTCTTCAGTGGTGCGGTTAGCGAAACTTTAGCTCTACGATTTGCCTATAAGATGCGTGAAACTGATGGCTATATTGATAACAAATATTTGAATCAAGATGAAGCCCAGGTCGAAGAGAAAATCTTCCGTGTTAGCGCATTCTGGCAGCCAACCGATGAAATCGACGTTACCATTAAATATGGTAAATCAGATTATGACCGCGTAGGTCAGTTGTCTTATGTTGATCGTTATTTAGGGCCAGCAGAATTAGCGGCTCAGTTTCCAAATGCCTCGGCGTTTGCGCAAACAGCTTATGCCGTAAATAATGTATTTTACCCTGAGCTAGCCCAGCTAGCGGGCCAAAAATTTACGGCCTTTAGAGATAACGGCACCGGTGTTGACCGTAAAACATTGACCATTGGCCAGAATGTTGACGGCAGTGATAACACTACCGATAACTTCTCAATGACCGCTAATATCAGCTTTGGTGAGTATACCTTGACCTCGGTTACCGGTTATTCGGCGTATGACTTTGTTGATGGCGCCGATGTTGATTGGTTGCCGGTCTCCTTTATTGCTCGTGATGATGATCAAGATTTCAACCAAAAATCCCAGGAGATACGCATAACATCTCCTGCCGGTGAAAGGTTCGAATACATCGGTGGCGTTTATTACGAAGAGCAGGAAATGAATTTCGACAGACGAGTGACTATTGATGCTTCGTTTGGTGGATTACTCGGGAAAATATTACCCGTTGAATCCTTGTTTACAGCATTGTCTGGGGGCGCGTGGAACGCGGCTCAATCTGCTCGCGATCACACTTACAATCTAGAAACCAAGTCCTTGGCATTGTTTGGTCAAGGTACTTTTAATGTTACCGACGACTTACGTGTGACCTTTGGTTTGCGTTATACCGAAGAAGATAAGGATGTGCGCAGCACACAGTTCTTGAGTGACACCGTTACCGGTATTGGCGTGCCGAGCTCAAATGTGGTTCAGGCCAATATCATTGGTGCAGCGTTTGGCGCATATGCTCGCGATCTTAATGAAAGTCGCTCAACTGATAAGTGGATTCCATCGGCCAACGTGCAGTGGGATGTTAGCGAAGACTCCATGATTTATTTTACTGTCTCCGAAGGCTTCAAGAGCGGTGGTTTTAGTGCAGCCGATAATGGCAAGCCTCTAGATGCAGATGCTAGAGCTTGTAGCAATGGTTGTACGGTTGCCCACGATGATTTCGAGTTTGGTGATGAAGAAGTATTGGCCTACGAAATTGGTGGTAAGCATTCTCTGTTAGATGGCGCTATGACGGCTAACTGGGCGGCTTTCCGCACTGAGTATGACAACCAGCAGGTTTCAACCTTTGATGGTGTTGGTTTTGTTGTTGCTAACGCGGCTCAATCGTTGATTCAAGGTTTGGAAGCTGACATTCGCTGGCAGGCCCATGACGACCTGTTAATTGGTTGGAGTGCTGCTTACTTAGACGCGACCTATGATCAGTATAAAAACGCACCTTGTACCGCAGCTACCATTGATGCCACGGTAGGCGCCTGTAGCCAAGATCTATCGGGTCACGTTACAACGTTCGCACCGAAATACAGCTCATCGTTGTTTTTCGATTACGCAACGGCTGTTGGCGAGAACATGGAGTACTTCTTGGGTGCTGATCTTAACTACTCAGCGGAATACTCAACTGCGGGTGATGCGGATCCTCTTGATTATCAAAAGAGCTTCAACAAAATTGGTATTCGTACCGGTATTCGTAGTGCCGATGATGTTTGGGAAGTGAGCTTATACGGACGTAACATTACCGACGAAGCTGTCGCAATGATTCGTTTTGATGTTCCTGTATTGGCCGGTTCGCACGCAACCACGGCTGATGAAGGCCGAGTTTGGGGAGCCAAGGTACGTTATAGCTTCTAACCGCTAGCTTAACCCCAGGCATTAAAAAAACCCGCAGGTGCGGGTTTTTTTATGTCTGTCTTAAATCGGTTTGACCACGGTTCAGTTGATTTTCAAGCGCATGATAGAGGAACGAAGACAGGGCGCCGATCGATACTGTTGACGGCTGTGAAGGTACGGGGCTTAGCAATTACCTTTCAGGTCTGCGTAGTTTGCTTCATGTGGTGATTTTAGCTGAGGGCAGGGTTGGTGTGCTGAGTTAGAAAGGTTTTACTAGTTGCTCTGTTGAGCAAGGCGAGTCTTGTAAATCCTTGGGCGGCAGGCAAAAATAAAGGCTTGGCGCATGCACGCCAAGCCTTTATTTATTTGTCGCTTTGAGCTTGCTCTACAGCGCTGCGATTTTTTGAACTTGCTCCTGCAGCTTACTTTGCGCTGCTTTGTAGTCTGCAAGTTTTTCCTTTTCCTTTAAAACCACGTCCGCTGGAGCTTTACCGACAAACTTTTCATTGCCAAGCTTACCTTCGGTGCGAGCAACCTCTTTGCTGAGCTTATCGATCTCCTTGTTTAAGCGGGCGATCTCAGCGTCTTTGTCGATGAGGCCTGCCATTGGTACAAGAATTTCCATGTCGCCTACTAGGGCGGTTGCCGACATCGGTGCTTCTTCACCAGCGTCTAGCCAGGTGAGAGATTCGAGGCTGGCAAGGCTTTCAAGAAATTGGCGATTCTCTTCCATGCGTAGCTTATCTTCGGCGCTGCCGTTAGCAAAATACAATGGTAGTTTTTTGCCTTGAGAAATATTCATCTCGCCACGGATATTCCGAATACCAACAATCACGCCCTTGACCCAGTCGATGTTCTTAATCGCATCTTGATCAATCTTGCTTTCATCGGCTAGCGGGAAGGCTGCAAGCATAATGGTTTCACTGGCTTCACCGGTGATAGCGCCTTTGATGGTAATAATACGCTGCCAAATTTCTTCTGTGATAAAAGGCATCATAGGATGGGCGAGACGCAATGTGGTTTCCAAAACACGAACCAGGGTGCGGCGTGTGCCTGCTTGGAGCTCGGCGCTGGCATTGTCGTCTGACAAGGCAGGCTTAGAAAGCTCCAAATACCAATCGCAGTATTCGTTTTTGATAAACTCAAACAGTGCCTGGGAGGCAAGGTCGAAGCGGTAGCTATCGATACCTTCTTTAACAGCCTGCTCAGTTTGCTGCAGTTTGGCGATGATCCAGCGGTCGGCCAAGCTTAGCTCAACGTCGCCGCTCAAATCGTGACCTTCGCAGTTCATTAGAACATAGCGAGAGGCATTCCAGATTTTGTTGCAAAAGTTACGGTAACCTTCAATACGGCCCACGTCGAACTTAATGTCTCGGCCGGTTGAGGCCAAAGAATAATAAGTGTAACGAAGTGCGTCAGTACCGTAAGACGCTAAACCTTCAGGGAATTCCTTACGGGTTTGCTTCTCGATTTTCTTGGCCGCTTTAGGGTTCATCATGCCGGTGGTGCGTTTCTTAACCAGCGATTCTAGATCGATGCCGTCGATTAAATCGATAGGGTCCAGTACATTACCCTTAGATTTAGACATCTTCTGGCCTTGGCTGTCACGTACTAAGCCGTGAACATAAACCGTGTGGAATGGCACCTGCTTGCGAAAATGCATGGTCAGCATAATCATGCGGGCCACCCAGAAGAAAATAATATCAAAGCCGGTAACTAAAACATCGGTCGGGTTGAATATTTTTAAACGCTCGGTTTGCTCGGGCCAGCCGAGTGTGCCAAAGGTCCATAAGCCGGAAGAAAACCAAGTATCCAAAACGTCGTCGTCTTGTTTTAGTTTAACGTCATCGGCAATGTTGTTGTCTTTACGAATTTCTTCTTCGCTGCGGCCGACAAATACATTACCGGCTTCGTCGTACCAAGCCGGGATGCGATGGCCCCACCAAAGTTGGCGCGATATACACCAGTCTTTAATGTCGCGCATCCAAGAGAAGTACATGTTTTCGTATTGTTGAGGTACGAACTTAATGTCACCGTCTTCAACCGCTTTTATCGCGTCGTCGGCCAAAGGCTGGGTGCGAACATACCATTGGTTGGTGAGGTAGGGTTCGATAACAACACCACTGCGATCACCGCGTGGAACTTTTAATTTGTGATCGACCACTTTATTGAGCAAGCCCAGCGCGTCAAAATCTTCGACGATTAGCTTTCGAGCAGCAAAGCGCTCCATGCCTCGGTACTTTTCGGGAACCGTAGAGTTTAAGTCGGCATTGTCATCGAGGATATTAATCAATTCAAGATTGTGGCGTTGGCCCATCTCGTAATCGTTAAAATCATGGGCTGGGGTTATTTTTACGCAACCGGTACCAAAGTCTTTATCGACATAATCGTCGGCAATAATGGGGATTTCACGATCGGTTAACGGCAGCTTAATCATCTTGCCGATCAGGTGCTGATAGCGCTCGTCGTCCGGGTGCACCGCAACAGCGGAATCACCGAGCATGGTTTCGGGACGAGTTGTGGCAACGGTTAGTTGTCCAGAGCCATCGGCTAGCGGGTAGTTAAAATGCCACATGAAGCCGTCTTCTTCCTCGCTCAAAACTTCGAGGTCAGAAATGGCGGTGTGCAGTTTAGGGTCCCAGTTAACCAAGCGCTTACCGCGATAGATTAATCCGTCTTTGTGCAGTGTTATGAAGACTTCTTGAACCGCTTTGTAAAAGCCTGGGTCCATCGTGAAGCGTTCGGTCGACCAATCTGGACTGGCGCCAAGGCGACGCAGCTGCTGGGTGATGTTACCGCCAGACTCTTCCTTCCATTCCCAGACTTTCTCGGTGAACTTTTCACGTCCCAAGTCATGACGCGAAACACCTTGGGCGTCTAGCAAGCGCTCGACCACCATCTGAGTCGCAATACCCGCGTGATCCGTTCCGACCTGCCAGAGCGTATTCTTACCAAGCATACGCTGGTAGCGAATCAAGGCGTCCATAATACTCTCTTGGAAACCGTGGCCCATATGAAGATTGCCCGTGACATTGGGCGGTGGAATCATGATGCAGTAGCTATCGTCAGCATTGCTGCCATCATCGGCGACTTCGTTTTTAGGTGCAAAGTATCCGCTGGATTCCCAGTGCTTATACCACTGCTGCTCGATCGCTTGGGGGTTGTAGGTCTTCTCGAGTTCGCTTGTTGAACCCTGGTCTTCGGTTTTATCGCTCATGATGGTGACTGCTAATTAGTTCTGGGCCGACTACCTAGAAAGAGGTGTGGGCTGGAGGTAAAGTTCCGCCTTGATAGTAAGGCAATGTTTAAACGGCAATGCTTTAAAAGATAGTGCTTAAAATGGACTATTTCATAAGCTAATGCAAAGCGGGCCATTATACAGACGCAAAGGCCGAGTGAGTAGCGCGCGCGACGATAACCGGTATTAAAAGTCCAGTTCGTCGTCATCTAAGGCGGCTAATAATCTTTGGCGTAACTCAGCTTCAATTTGAGGCAGGTATTGAGCGACCAAGTCATCAACGATTTGTGAAGTGTCACTTTGCTGCTCTTCGGCTTGGCTGTCTGGTTGATGGGGTGTTGGGGCAGCACTTGCAGTAAGCGGCATAAGCCCGGG
>Ga0105357_10002242_pt1 | contig 10408 bp, 11 predicted proteins | sample GOMGulsemesocosm_4_FD_83660 | JGI IMG/M metagenome (GOLD analysis project Ga0105357, IMG submission 83660) | Methane-oxidizing microbial communities from mesocosms in the Gulf of Mexico - GOM15B Gulf of Mexico | ecosystem: Environmental > Aquatic > Marine > Cold seeps | place: USA: Gulf of...
AATAAGTAACGGAGTAAGACTATGGGCATAGTGACCAACAATTTATCTTTCACTTATGGCAAAAAAAAAGCGCTTAACAACGTAAGCCTATCGTTAACTGCAGGATTTAACGTGTTATTAGGCCCAAATGGTGCAGGTAAAAGTACCTTATTTTCATTATTAACTGGACTTACGCAAACCGCGCAGGGAACAATTCATATTAATGAGAATGATTTACATAAGAGTAAATCAAAAATAATGGCTAAAATGGGCGTTGTTTTTCAACAAAGTACCTTAGATTTAGATTTATCTGTAAAACAAAACCTCCTCTATTATGCTGCTTTACACGGTATAGCACCAAAAAAAGCACTGATAAATATTGAGCTCATTTTATCTCAATTAAGTTTAACTGAGCGTTTACACGATAAAGTAAGAACCTTAAATGGTGGGCATAGACGACGAGTAGAAATTGCACGCGCACTTATTCATCAACCTAACGTGTTATTACTTGATGAAGCGACCGTTGGCCTAGATGTTGAGAGCCGCTTACTAATTATTTCTTATGTGCGTGATTTATGTGCTAAACGTGATATATGTGTATTGTGGACAACCCATTTAATGGACGAAGTTGAATCGAGTGATCAACTTATTATTATCAATAAAGGTGAAATTCAAGCGCAAGCCCAAAGTAGTGAGCTGTGTGAACAATATAACGTAGACGATATATACCAGTTGTACTTTACTTTAACCCATACTACGGAGGCTGTATGACCTTAAACCACTATTTTTTTTGCTGTTTAGGGATTATTAAACGTGAGATTTTTCGCTTTTTTCAACAACGTTCCCGTTTATTCAGTGCCTTAGTTAGACCCCTATTATGGTTAATTGTTTTTGCTGCTGGTTTTAGGGCAGCCTTGGGGGTTTCTATCATGGAGCCTTATGGCACCTATATTACCTACCAAGAATATATAATTCCTGGTTTATGCTGCATGATTGTCTTATTTAATGGCATGCAAAGCTCACTGTCAATGGTTTATGATCGAGAAATGGGCAGCATGAAAGTACTATTAATGAGCCCATTACCCCTGCCATTTTTATTATGCTGTAAACTTATTGCCATTTCTTTTTTATCATTAATGCAAGTGTATGTTTTCTTACTTTGCGCGCAACTGGTTGACGTTGATATATCGCTATTTGGTTATTTAACTGCAGCACCCGCGATCTTTCTTATTGCTTTTTTCTTAGGCGCTTTGGGCTTACTGTTATCAAGCTTAATTAAGCAATTAGAAAATTTTGCTGGGGTAATGAACTTTGTTATTTTTCCCATGTTCTTTCTTTCAAGTGCTTTATATCCATTGTGGAAAATGCAAGAAGCCAGTCTTTGGATCTATTGGCTTTGTCAGTACAACCCTTTTACTTATTGTGTTGAGCTATTGCGATTTGCACTTTTTGGACAACTAAACTTAACCGCTTTTATCGTCATATTGAGCGCTACAGTATTAACAGCAGTGTTGGCACTTATTAGTTTTAGTCCTAAATTTAGCCAACAAAGATAAGAAATCATAAGCAAATATAAACTATATGTTGTCACTCTACCCTGCCCTTGAACCTTTTAGTCACTATCACTTACCTGTCAGTAATGGTGTGCTAACTGACGAACTTGTAGATCAAAACCAAACGGACGAACATCACATTTATATAGAGCAATGTGGAAACCCTCTAGGCATTCCTGTGGTGTTCTTACATGGTGGGCCGGGTTCAAGATGTAGACCATCACATCGATGTTTTTTTAATCCTAATCTGTATCATATTATTTTATTTGATCAACGTGGGTGTGGCCGATCTCGCCCTTATGGTACTTTAGCGCAAAACACGACCGCTAATATCATTCAAGATATGGAGAAAATAAGACAACATATTGGTATTAAAAAGTGGTTAGTTTTTGGTGGTTCTTGGGGAGCTACACTGGGTTTATATTACGCACACCACTTTGCTGAACAAGTATCTGGCTTAATTTTACGCGGTGTATTTTTAGCGCGATCTCGAGATATTGATTGGGTTTATGGCGCAAATGGTGCCGCTAAAATTTATCCTGACGCGTGGAATAATCTGATTGAAGACTTACCTATTTCACAACAAACCCAGCCGCTATCTGCAATATATCAACAACTAACCAGTAATAACACTGAGCTATCAAATAGTATTTTTAATAAATTGCAACACTGGGAAGCTAGTCTAATTTATTGGCAGGAATCATTAAGTTTTAAAGATAACTTATTAGATAACTTATTAGATAACTCATTAGAGAAACCAATAAAAGAAGATGATAAAGCACCCGCAATTATTCAGCTATATTACTCAATCAATCAATGTTTTATTGCCAAAGAACCTTTACTTGAGCTTATCGATAATATTCGACACATTCCAACAAAAATAATTCATGGTCGCCATGATATGGTATGCCCACTTGAGCAAGCATGGCAATTAAAAAAACACTGGCCAGAGGCTGAATTATCAATCATTGAAATGGCTGGACATGTAGCAAATGAGCCAAAAATCATTGATGCTTTAGTAAACGCAACTAACGATTTTGCCAAACTACACTCATGATACTTCAAAGTGTCTGTTTCAATACTACTGTTCGATTCATGATTCGAAATTTAAGTCTGACAGAAAACTTGTGCCATAGGACATCGCTTCTACTTTAAAAAGCTCGGAAAGTGTTTGCCCTAAATCTGCAAAAGTTGCTCGCTGGCCAAGGTTCATTGGCTGTATGTTTTGGTGATAACATAATAAAGGCACAAATTCACGTGTATGATCATTACCTGGCCATGTAGGATCACAGCCATGGTCTGCTGTTAAAAATAAAATGTCATTTTTATTCATCCGCGCATAAATTCCGGGTAAGCGTTGATCAAAACTTTCTAATGCTTTGGCATAACCAACCGCATCACGTCTATGACCGTAATCTTGGTCAAAATTAACCAAATTGGTAAAAATAAGACTATTATCTTCTGAGAACTTGAGCTGTTCAATGGTGGCGTCAACTAACTCATCAATGCCCGTTGCTTTTACATTATGACTAATGCCTTGATGAGCAAAAATATCAGCTATTTTACCCACACTAATGACCTGCCCTCCTGCTTGAGTTATTTTGTCTAAAACCGTTGGTGCTGGAGGTAACACAGAATAATCACGTCGATTACCCGTACGAGAAAAGCCACTTAGCACTTGTGAACTGTTATCATCACTTTTATAACCACCAATGAAAGGTCTAGCAATAACTCTTCCTATATTTAGTTCACTAGCAGATAACAGCGATCGCACTTGCTCGCAATAACGATAAAGGTTATCTAAACCAAAATATTCTTCATGCGCAGCCACTTGAAAAACACTGTCTGCTGAGGTGTAGCAAATTGGTAATCCTGTTTTTATATGCTCAACGCCTAATGCCTTAATAATATCCACACCCGAAGCATGGCAATTACCCAACAAACCGGAGAAACCTGTTTTAAGATTAATAGCCGCAATTAATTCATCATTAAAAGAGTTTTGTTTATTTAAAAAATAATCCCAATCAAACAGCACAGGTACACCAGTCATTTCCCAATGACCGCTCGGTGTATCTTTACCAGTACTAATTTCCTTCATATAACCAAAAGCGCCTTTTTGAGGTTTTTTATAAAACTCAGTAAAGACTCTTCCTGCTTTAGTTATTTCCTGGTCAAGTGTTTGCCAAATTTTAGCGCTGCTCGCTTGCCGACTTATTTCATGCAAGCCTAAGTCACCTAAATTAGGTAATTGGATAATGTTGTTTTTTTCATTAAAGTAGTGTCTGGCTAAATTAATAAAGGTATTTGCACCAACATCCCCAAAATTTTTTGCATCATTAGAGTAACCTACACCAAAACTATCTAAAACTACAATTATTGCTCTTGCCATTACGTTACTCTCAATAAAACCCACGAACACACATGAGTAATTAGTCAACTTGTGATAATTTAAAACTTTTCTATACTTAACAAAGAATATTAGCCAAGATATTTTATGCTTACTTACTAATCAACAGTATAGTTTAAATATATTTTTACTTTACCTTATACCCATTAACTTATATCCATTACCTTTGGACTTATCCATGAAACAGCTAAGTAAAACGACGGTAATAGCTATTGTGGGCCCATCTGCATCAGGAAAATCGCTATTAGCCGAAACTATTTATCATGAGTTGTTACCTGAGCTTAGCCCTGATGGTATCTCTATCATTAAAGAAGATGCTTATTATCGCGATCAATCACACTTAACAATAGACGTTAGAATTAACACTAATTATGATCACCCAAAGGCCTATGAACATGAATTGTTAACCAAACATTTAACCTCATTAATCGGGCAACAGCCTATTAACTGCCCTATATATTGCTATAAAACACATACTCGAACGTCTGAAACAATTAAGATTAAACCAACAAAAATAATTTTAGTCGAAGGCATATTATTATTATCTAACCCTCAACTTCGTCATTGTTTTGATATAAAGGTTTATATGGACACTCCACTTGATATTTGTTTAATCAGACGAATAGAACGAGATACTAAAGAACGGGAACGTAACTTAGAAACTATCACTAATCAATATTTAACCACTGTTCGTCCTATGTTTTATCAATTTATTGAACCATCAAAAGCATGTGCCGATATTCTCATTACCCGTGGTGGAAAAAACCGTATTGCAATAGAAATGTTGAAGGCTGAAATTAGACAGTTATCTACACCCAAACCACCTCAAGATGTAGAATTGTGCGAGATTTAAAAAGTTTATAGGTAAGGTATTGATTGAAAAGAAAAGTTATTCTTATTGTTGAAATCAATAATGTAGTATAGTCGCCTTGATCAAGAGTTGCTTTGTAGCTTCAACACCGAGGGGAATCTCGCATCTTGAAGTAGCTTGGGTAAACATAAGTTTATTGATATAAGGATATTGAAACTAAGGATACTCTCAGCACATCTACACAAGTAATGATTGCTGCTACCCTTGCTAATTTAATGAGCGCTGCTAATGCTAGCGTGTTCTTATCTATATAACTTTTATATAACTTTCACTTTTTTAGAGCATTACTTTATATGACTACTCACAAAATATGACTACTCACAAAGAAATTAAAAAACAAGCGGCTAGATCAGCAATAAATTTAATTGATTTAACCAGTTTAACAGATCAAGAAACACCACAAGACATTGTTAAATTGTGCCGACAAGCTAAATCTCAAGGTGGAAATACCGCGGCCATTTGTATTTTTCCGCGCTTTATTCCTTTAGCTAAAAAAATACTTTCACAACAAGGCACGCTCCAGATAAAAATAGCCACGGTGACTAATTTCCCTCATGGTAACGATGATATTGCTATTGCTGTAGCTGAAACTAAAGCTGCTATTGCGTATGGCGCCGATGAAGTCGATGTAGTGTTTCCCTATAGGGCACTTATTGCCGGTAATATTCATGTTGGTTTAGAGTTAATTGAAGCGTGTAAACAGGTTTGTCCTAAAAAGGTACTACTTAAAGTCATCATTGAAGCGGGTGAATTAAAAACCCCTAAATTAATTAAACTTGCCAGTGAGGTTGCTATTCGTGGTGGTGCTGATTTTATTAAAACCTCGACAGGAAAAGTGGAGGAAAATTCCTCGCCAGCCGCAGCTAAAATAATGCTAGAGGTAATAAAATCAACAAATAATGCGCATGTAGATACCGGCTTTAAAGTCGCTGGAGGCGTAAAAAATATAGAAGATGCTTTAATTTATTTAATCTTAGCCAAAAATATCTTAGGTACTCATTGGGCTACAACAGAGCACTTTAGGTTTGGCGCCAGCAGCTTGCTTGGCAATTTACTCTCAACACTTGGTTTTACTGATGAAGCAGATCATTCATCAAAAGGCTGATAAGTTAATTTAGCTTAAAGCTAACATTGTTATTCGTTTAAATAGCGACTGTAACGCCGCTACTGATGCTAAACAAGTGGAGGTTTGAAGGAATGAACGATACTAAAAATATTCTGTAACTCGCCTAAGCACCTAGCTCAACTTTAAGCACCGACTGTTATTTTAGTAACACATGACCTTCTGGTAATTGTTTAACAATCCATAATGCTAGCTTGTGCTTCATATGTGGTTGATCTTCACTTTCTAAGGCAAGCGGCTGAATTAATTTATCATTCACTAATAAACGATAAAGGCTTTCGACCTTATCTTTAGCCGAATTAGTCGCTGAAAAATTTTTATAACCACGATTTACTGCATATTTTTCACCAATAGCTAAGGCTTTCTTAAGTAACTCTGCTTCATTTTTTAATTTTTTCATTTTTATAACTTATTAATATTTAAACTAAAGTTAAGATGCGTGAAAACTTCACACAAGTCAATCGACTAATAAAGGTATTTGAATGTTATATACCCAAAACCATTTCAAGATGCACGGTACAGCAAGAATTAAAAGGCTTATAGGCGAGGCATTAATTGAAAGAATAATTTTTTTATTTTCGAAGTAAAATAGTATAGCCAGCTTATCGTTTAATTTCTTATCTTGTATTATTTCTAGAACTCATATTCAATAGCCACACGTAAGACATGGCCTTTACTTCGGCTATCTAAACCGGTAATAAAACCAATCTCCCATTTTAACTGTTTTTGCTCAGCAAAGCGCTGAAGCCCCATAAAAGCGGGCCCTACACCTAGATAATTTTCGCCTGAATATAACTCAATAGCAGGTTGAAATTGTTCAAGGTAACGGTAGCGATATTGTAACCGAAACTCTGTTTCAATTTCACTAACGATAGTATTACCCCACTCATAAATAAAAAACCCATTAAAAGTAAGGCTTGTTCTACCAAATTCTTTTTCTACTAGGACACCGGAAGTAACTTCCCAATTATTTTGGCTCTGATTTTTTTCTATTTCAAATAACAACCCCCAATCAGCCCAATATTCTCCCTGTTCAGTTAACATCCATCGTGCTTCAAGCTCATAGGCAGTCAAACTAAAGTCGCCATCAATATCACGTTCACCGACTAAGTATAGTTCTAACATTACGGTATCCGTTAACGACTGACCATAAGCAAAACGTTGAGCTAGTTTGTTATTATCGCTATCTTTACGTGAAAATAAACGCCATTCAACTTCTCGCTCATTGGGTAAAACATAAGGGTGGTAAACTTTATCCACAACAACTCCGTCGGCGTGTACCGTGGAAGTATAACTGAGCATAAAGCTAATAAAACTGGCGAGTATAAACCAATAAGGTTGCTTAAAAAGCATTATAGCTTTCATGATTTTTCTCCATAAGCTAACCAAGCAAAATATTGGCTTTTACTAATAAATATGGGAACAATAAAGGCCGTCAAATAGATAATGAGTTGCATAACTGATGGCGTTGTTTCATAACCAAGTAAAACTCGAAGTAATTGACCAAGTTCAGTGTTTTCAGCGATAAAATTGGTGCTATTCCATAGGCTATCATTTAAAGGTAAAATATCCACTTGTTGCAAGAGGGCAATTGATTGCATTAACTGACCGAGAGCAAAAAACAGTAAAAAATAGCAAGAGGTTTTAATATGAATATGGGCGTCACTGTACTGTAATAAAAAATAAAATAAAATAGCAAAACTAATACAGATACCAACGGCTAAAATGATGCCAATGAATAATGACTCAAACGGCAATGATTGCGTCCAGTAACTGGTTAAATACAAAATAAAGTACGAACCGTTAAGAGAGAAAACTAATAAAAATATGACTAAAGCTAAGGTCTTTTTAACGTTGATAAAACGATTTTCATTATTCAATAAAAATAAGAATGCGCTACAAAAATAAATGAGAATAAGGCCTAATGAAAAAATGAGCTCGGTGCCTTTACCATCGAAAAGTTGCGATATTCTTTCCATGTATTGATTCAATAAAAAGACAAAAGCAATAGCTAAGCTACTAATAATAAAAATATTTTTATAAGTAAAAAGACTTTTTGATGCACTTGTAAAACGTAATAACAACAATGAAATGATAATAAACATAGGTAATGCGCTTTGTAAAAACAAAAGTACTGTATTAATTAACATGCAGACTCCCTTGTTTTTGATTTAATGCGTTAGATGAAATAGCTTGATTACTCTTTATTTCGACAACAACAATTTTTCCTCGTGTATTATTAGGATGATATTCACCAAAAAAATGATATTCACCCACAGACAGGGGCCCGATAAAAATGATGGATTTTTGCATAGGAAAAATAACTTTTTCTCTATTAAGATCGAAACTATCAAATTTTTCTACACTCTTATCGTGATTATGAATAACTAACTTAACTTTTTTATTCGCTGGAATGATTATTTTAGCAGGATAAAATAGATGTTTTTTTAACGCTAAATGATATTCAGTTCTTTTTGCTTCAACAATAAAACTAAATAAAAAAAGTAAATTAATAAGTAAAAAAACTGAGCAGCCTTTAAGGTGATTTTTAATCATCTCCCTATTCCTGTTCTTCTTTGTTATCTTTAAAAGACACATCAATCTTTAACCCTTGAAGTAAGGACGAAGGAGATAATACGATTTTTGCACCATGCACGTCGGCGATATGCTTAACAATGGTTAAGCCTAAGCCACACCCTAAAGCACTTGATTTATGTTGATCACCACCGATTCGATAAAACCGATCAAAAATCCGTGGATATTCTTTAGGGTCTATACCTACACCAGAATCTTCAACACTGAGCACTATTTGCCTATCAACTTTGTTTTCATTAATTAATTTAACCGTAACGATAATACTTCCACCTACAGGCGTGTATTTATTCGCGTTGGAAATTAAATTAACCGCTAACAAATGAACTGAAAACTCATGTGCGCATAAATAAAATTCATCACTGTCTAACTCAATAGTTTGTTCTTTTTCCAATATGTCGCTATAAAGCTCAGCAATAACTTGCTTCAATAATAAATTCAAGTTGAAGCGCATACTGTCTTGGACAATTTGTGCCGTGTTAGTACGGTTCAAGTTTAAAATTTGATCGATCACATGGCCCATTCTATCAACACTATGGGTTAATTCTTTTACAGAATCAAAGTGACGAATATCATTCGCTGTAACAAGTACATTATCTAAAGGTAAATTTAAAGGTGTAATTGAAGGTGTAATTGAAGATAATCGCGCCGAAAAATCTTGAGTGATATTGTGTACATTTATTTTTAATACACTTAAAGGTGTTTTTAACTCATGTGCAGCATCTTCTGCAAAGTGTCGTTCTCGCTGAAATGCGCCGTCTAAACGGGAAAAAAGCTGATTTAATGTAATAACAATATCCGCCAACTCAGTATTATTCACTTGTATGTTAAGCGGGCTAAAATCATTAGTATTTCGTTTACCAAGCTCGGTTCTCAGTTGATGTAAAGGTTTTAATCCTTGGGTGATAATTAAATAAATTAAAAAGGATAATATGACTATCGCAATAATCATAGGCGTTACTGCAGCTAAAATTAGTTCCTGTGCTAAGGCAAACTGCGTTTGCAGTGGTTGAGCTACAATAATATTAATTGGGGGGATGTTTTGTGCTGAGCTTTCATTAGATAAAGCAATAACTCGCCATCGCTTATCTAAAAAGTTTACTTCAGAGAAATAGCTAAATTGATTCTGGGAAAGTTTCTTAGAGTACTTATCAGAAATTGTCTGTGCATTTTCATATGTATCTTTATAGGGTTTGGTGTAAGGCTTATTAAAAGACAGCACTGGCGTTGGGGTGATTATTAGTTGATCGGGAGCATTATTGCTTTTAATAACTAGTTTATTATTTTTCCAAACCTGAAAAGCAAAGCTACTCTGCTGAGCTACGTGCGTGGTTTGTTCTTTAGTGGTTTGAACAGCAAGCAAAGTATTAGCAATATCTAATAACTGTTGATCAAACTGTTTTTCAGCCCGCGACATACTGACTTTATAACCTTGAATCGCAGCAATAAAGGTTATTAAGGTTAATACCGAAAATAGTGTTAACACTAAGTAGCGGCGAATACTCATTACTTGCTACTCATAACTTAATGCGTATTATTAATGATGTAGCCAACACCACGTACATTTTGAATGAATTTATCAGGTAAGCTTTTTCTTAATTTATGAATATGAACCTCTACCGCATTACTCAGTACTTCTTCTCCCCAATGATACAGTTTTGACTCGATTTGCTCTCGAGATAATATGCGTCCTGCATTTTCTATTAAGGCTTTTAAAACCATAAATTCTTTTTTAGAAAAGTGTATTTCAATTTCTGGATTAATATTAGTGTTGGTATTTGTGTTGGTATTTGTGTTGGTATTAGTGTTGGTATTGGGAGAATTTGTACTCGTATCACTTCCAGTTTTATTGACAAAAACCTTATGAGAAAACGTATCTAACT
>Ga0105357_10002248_pt1 | contig 10386 bp, 4 predicted proteins | sample GOMGulsemesocosm_4_FD_83660 | JGI IMG/M metagenome (GOLD analysis project Ga0105357, IMG submission 83660) | Methane-oxidizing microbial communities from mesocosms in the Gulf of Mexico - GOM15B Gulf of Mexico | ecosystem: Environmental > Aquatic > Marine > Cold seeps | place: USA: Gulf of...
CCACCACTCAGCGTCAAGATAGAGTTCGCGCAAACTGAGCTCGGCGTGTGCGGTGTTGTACGAGGGCCCGTTGACGCTACTGTAATTTTCAGCCTTGGCCACCTCTGGCCCCAACCAAGCCTCCGAGTCATAACGCAAGCGTACTTGGGCTGTGATAGACACGCTGTCATCCAAATCAATATCCACACGCGGTTGTACCAACGACTCAAATTTTTGTGTGCGTCGGCGCCCCTCCGAGAGCTCTTGCTGCCATGTGCCGCCCCACTGCCAATCAATGTTGCTCGGGGCCGGAGAGGCCAAGCGATAACGCTGCTCAGCGTCGGATGACTCATTGCCGCCGGGTCCCGCTGCCGGTGGATACTCAGTCAGGCGTGAAGCCGCGGCGGCGACCAGCTGTGCGTCACTCTCCAGCGCGGCTTCCATCTGCTCCGCGTCATGGTATATGTCTAAAAAATAGTCTGCTGGCGCTACTTCAAGAGCTGATACCTCAGAAATCGTTGGATCTCGATCGTGATGATGGCGGGGTTTATCCTTTCGACTCACCAGATCAATCCGATTTTCTTGCCCTTGCTTCAAGGTCAAGGTCAAACGTAATGCCGTGCCTGTGTGAGTCGCCGTCACGGCAATAATCGACGAGCCGGTAAGCGACAGGTCTTCCAATGCCAGCGTTTCGGGCACGTATGTCCTATGTGGATCCGGCAGTTCCAACAGCAACCTTGAAGGGTGCTGCAAGAGCATCATCTGTGGTGCGGTCTCGGCCGTGTGCTTCAGGCTTAAACGCGTCCGACCATCACTGGAGTGAAGCGATAATGGCAGTGCATGAGCAGCTTCGGGTGAGTGCAGACTCGCGACTAAAGGGCCTGTCACACCCACAGAAAATCCCCAAACATGAGCCGTCAATAGACTAGCGGTGAGCAAGACCAACAGCCGCTTCAGCTCAAACAATGATCCACTATTTTTCACATAGCACGGCATATCAGTGGCCCCGTGAGAGCGCCCGCTTGCTAAACCAGCCATCCTTCACCGGTGTTTTATAGTCAACATCACTAAACGTAAAGGTGGTTTGGTGACCTGTTTTATGGTTGACGATGTGAAGCTGATGACGGGTGAGGACACCATCCACCGGCCTAACATCTTCGATCGTCATGCGCTTTAACGGTTTATTTTTCAGATCCCAAAATTCAACCTGCTGCACCATCCAATTAGACTTATCGACGGTAAACTCAGTGCGGCTGTAGCCGAGCTGTTTGGCGATGGCTGGCGTCTTGGGTATCGAGGAAAGGTGGTAGACGCCCGCTACGGTATCGTCTCGCACGAGGGAGAAATCATAATCCCGCACTTCGAGCTTGCCATCGAGCTGAATATCGTCATAGGTAAAGTCAGTGCCGAGGAAATACCCGCCCCGATCTACCGAAGCAATACGCCGTACTTTTCGCAACGCGGGCAGGTAGAGCCACTGATCATCGTCCTGGGCTTGATCGTGGTAATCCCAGACGAGAAAACCCGTATTGCGCACATTGCTTGGCGACAGGTAAAACAACACCGTACGAACTTCGTCAGGGTAGTCTTTTCGGTAACTGATGGTTTCTCTCTGCCGCTCCTTCCCACGTTTATCCACCATTTTCATGGTTAATTTACGAGTCAAGAAAGCGCCATCATCCACTTGATTAACACGGCTGACTATTTTATGAACACTGAGTACCTCAGCCTGTAGTTTTCCTGACGAGAGCGGTAGCAAGGCAACCGATAAACTCACAGCCACAAGCGACCAGTTAAGTAGTCTGTTTGGACCCACGTACTTTTTATCGGGGATGGCTTGCGTCACGATGAATGCGGGACGGAAGCGTTTTATCATGGCGGGAAGAAGCGTCAAGCTGGCGATAAAACTGGTACTTACAGCAAGGACAACTATCGCACCAAAATCATTAAGGGAAGCAATTTTACTGACCATTAGGATTCCAAACCCGCAGCTAATCACCAAAAAGTTGAACAGCAAGGCGCGGCCTGTTGTAGCGTAAAAGCATGTGAAAACTTTGGCCATGTCATATTCTCCGTCTTTACAAATAGTCTTAAATCGGTCCAGCGTGTGCACCGAAAAGTCGACGCCTAACCCAATAGCAACCGCTGCAAACATCGACGTCCCGACCCCAAGTGTCATCCCCGATAACACCATACTGGCGTATACAATCAATACCGACCCGGCCACGGGGATCAATGTAAAGACACCGCCAGCGACCGAACGAAACAACAGAGAAGAGACCAGCCACACTAAAACCAACGCAAACAGCAATCCGGTAAAGTGACTCTCCGACAACCCCTTTATCCAATGATAGTTTAAGTTTACCCGGCCACTCAGAGTTGCATGTAAGGCTTGGCTATTTAGCTCGTCTTCGATATAACGGTTAAGGCTTTCGACCACAAACTTAATATCCTGGTAGCCTCCTGAGTTCATATTTATACGAATGTTTGCGGTCTTATAGTCGTAATCAATCTCCTCCTCAAAGTCTGTCGGGTCGGAGGTTGCCGAATAAATTAAAAAAAACTGCGCAACCAGATCACTGTTATCAGGTAGACGGTATTCAGCCTCTAAACCGTCATTCAATGCACGATTGATCTGCTTAAGGTAATCAACGATCGAGGTGCTGCCCTGCACGTGGGGTAGGGTTTCGGCGTAGGCTTGTAGAGCCTCGATTTTTTTTAAATGCTGCAGCTTAAACAGTCCCTCAAATTCATTGGCTTCAACCACGACATCCAGTGTGTTCGTGCCATCCATGTAGCGGTTGATAATTTTGTCGGCCTTGTAGATCGACTCAGACGGATGAAAGATATCGATGCGGTCTTCATCAACGGCCAGGTGCGTCGCTGCATAGCCTCCCACTAGAGCCACCCCAATAAAAACGCCGATGATCAAGTCCGTATGACGAAAGGTCAGCTGCCCCAGAGTCGTCATAGCCAGCGTAAACACGTCCCCACCCTGTCGCGACTCTCTGTCCATCAAGGACCGGCTGACCTGAGGCTGCACCAACATTATCGCGGCCGGTAAGAAGGTTAGGGAATAGAGCCAAGCCAACGCCACTCCCAGTGCAGAAAACAAACCGAATGCTTGAAAAGGCGGCATATAGGCTGCCAGATAGAGGCCCATAAACCCCGCCATGGTCGTCAGGGTGGTCAAGGTAATGGGCCGCCACATTGCAGCTAGGGTCTCACCGACCAGTTCGCGAACAGGGCGCGCGGGCGCGTGGTTCTGCAGATCAAAATAATGACTGAAAATATGGATTCCATCGGCAACGGCAATACCGATAAGAATCACCGGCAAGGCATTACTGATCACATAGAAGGGAACGCCACTGGCGGCCATCACCCCTAGAGTGATCAATACCGAGGCTGCAATCACAACGCAACACAAGAGCGCTGGCGAGAGGCGCCTATAGGCGAGCAAAATAATAAGAAATATGATGACAAGTGTGAGAGGGTTCAGGCGCTTGGCATCAGCATCAACATAACGCCCCAAATAGCCCGTGATCGCCCCCTCACCCGCCACGTGAAGCGTCACGCCCGACGGAAGTTTTTTGCCATCAACGAGTTTTAGGATATCGAGGTAGGTCTCATCCGCTTTCGTATCGTCGATCAATTCAGCAGCAATCAGCGTTGCCTTACCGTTCTTGGCAACCAAGCTACCCATATAGAGAGGGATCTTAACGACCGCTTGGCGTAACGCTTCGGCCTGCTTCTGTGTCTCCGGCAATGGATCAAAAAATGGTGTTACGGCCATTCCATCGGCTGTGCTTTTAATATTTTTCTCGGTTGCCAAACTGACCACACGCGAGTAATCAATATTATCGAGGTCACTGACAGCGTCACTCAATTGTTGAACAACAGCCAATGTCCGGGGGTTAAACACCCCCGTATCGCCTTCATCAACAATGGCGATGACCAGCGGATCGCTGAGGCCAAACTGCTCTTTTACTTTATTTCGATAAACCAGCGCAGGGTTATCTTTGGCTAGGAAGGCGTCAGATCTAACGTCTTTAACAAGAGTCGGTAAAAAAACTACACCTAACACAATGAACAACAGGCCGAGTACAACCACTAACCAAGACAGTCCCAACAAGTTGGACGCTAGAGGGATTACCGACACCTCCCTTTCGTCTCTGTCCATAACCAACACCTAGGCATGTGAATATACCAAGCAACACATTTGGCCGATGCCGTAGTTGTAGTGAACTATAGGTTAATCTTCATCAACTGGCGTCCAACCTTCTTGACTCTATACGTCTGAGAAGATTTTCCGCATCGGCTCGGTATGAAAAACTTTCATTAACTTGTAAGAGGTTATTTAACTCTCTCTCTGCGGCTTCGAGATCACCACCGCCCTCCAGAATTAACGCACGATGGTAGGTGATGGTAGGGTTTGAAGCATTCAAATATTTGGCCTTATCAATCACCCGTCTCGCCTCGTCAATCTTACCTTGCTCTAGCAGCACCATCGCGTAGGTATCATTGAGTTCAGCCGATTGCGGAAAAATTTTCAATCCACGAGAAGCTAAATCAGCCGCCTCCGCTGGGGACGCAGCGCGCAGTAACCAAGCCAAGTTATTCAGTGCTAGGGCATTATTCGGCGCGCGCTCGACCACCACCCGAAACTCTTTTATAGCCTGATTAAAACGCTTGCTGGACAGGTAACGATTAGCCAGTTCGAAACGGATGATAGTATCGTCCAGGTGCTTCTGACGCCATTTTTCCAGCAGGGACAAGGCTTCCGACGTTTTTCCGGTATCCCACAGGGCCGAACTCAAACGCAAAAGGTTGAAGTTATTCTTCGTTTGATTGAAAGCCTGACGAAACCGGCTAATGGCCCTATCGCTATTCCCTTGGCCCAACTCACGCCGACCGTCTAGGACCATGACATCTGAGCGTTGACCTACTAATTGAAAGAGCTTCTCGATGTGTGTATCGGCCTCATCAAATTGCTCTTCTTCCAGCAATAGATCGACCAATGATTTCCGAGCATTGATGTGCGTGGAGTCCAGCACCAGTGTTTTATCAAGGTAGCGACGATAACCCTTGGCATCTCGCCGCTGGCGGGCAATGCTGGCCAGCGAGTAATGAGCCGAAACATCTTGTGGGTAGAGATCGATAAAGCGGCCCAGAGTATATTGCGCTGCATCAACAGACCCGGACTGTAGCTGCGCCTCCGCCAGCAGAGTTAGCAACTGCGGGTCTTTGGGGAATTTAGCGTCGATAACCGAGAGTAACTTGAGCGCCTGCTCTGGATTGGCTTTATCGATATAGACACGCGCCAGTAATTTCCGCGGTTGCACTGCATCTGGGTTGTAGGAAACCGCCGTTTCCAACGCGGTAATATACGCGTCATCATCGCTCTGACTGGATGCCAGCTGCGCCATATTCATGAGTGTTTTGAGGTCACCTGGATGGGTTTCGAGCGCAGTACGATAGTACCGCTCGGCCTGTGTCAATTGATTGCGCCCTACAGAAATTGTCGCCAGACCACTGTTACCCGAGGTGTTGCCGGGTTCCAGAGCGACTACATTCTCGAATGCCTTAAATGCCGAATCCAAATCATTTTTCGCCATAAAGACCATCCCCATCAGCGTGTAGGGTGTCGTATGGGCTGGGTGCTGATCGCGGAAGTTCACTGCCGCCGCCAGAGCTTTATCGAACGAATTACTTTTCAGGTGAGTTAAAATCAATTTTGTCGACGCGTCCATATTCCCAGGGTCAAGCTCAAGCGCCGTCTCTAGCTCAGCGATACCGGCCTCCAGGTCGCCGCTCTGTATCAGACCTAAGCCCAGATTAATCCGTGAACTCGTCAACTCCGGCTGCATAGTAACCGCCTCGCGGTAGGCCGCCACAGCGGGGTCATGCAGGTTTTTCGATAGCAGCGCGTTGCCCAGCAGGGCCATCACGTAGACGTCGCCTTGCCCCTGCGCAATAATCGTGCGGGCAATGGCCTCCGCCTCATCATAGTTGCTGTCCTTCATTTTTATGGCCGCCAGTAATTTTCTAACCGGTAAATTACTGGGGTTACTCACCCTATACTTGCTTAAATAGCGCTCAGCCATCTGGTAATTACCCAACATAAAGTGAGATGCACCGAGGTTCAGCAGGGCTGGGTAATGCCCTTCATCCACGCGAACCACCTGCTCAAAGGCGGCCGCCGCCTTGTGATAATCCTCGCGAAGATAGTCAATTCGGCCCTGCACATAGCTGAGTTCCGGGTGCTCTTTCAAGGTCTGGCGCAGGCGCTGTAAATCGCCTTGTGCCTGCTCCAGTTGACCTAGGTCAATGCGAACCAGAGCCAGTTTCAACTGCTCGACATAGCTAACATGTCTATATTTTATGGCTTCAGTGTAGGCTCTGACAGCCGCCTGCAAGTCGCGATTCACATACTCGATAAAGCCCAGTAGGCCCCATCCCTTACCGTGTTGGGCGTCTATTTCAAGCAGCTGACTGAGTAGCACGCGGGCCTCCTCCTGCTTACCCTCAACCGCCGCTAACAGAGCTAATCCATAGAGGGCCTCGGGGTATTGTTCGTCATATTCCAGTACCTGCTGCAGCTCAACACCGGCCCTGGAAGGGTTTACTGAAATCAGCGCCAATCCCCTGGAAACCATCATATTCATCCAGGCCGACGAGCCGGATTTAGTGACCAGATTCAACTCCAGCACACGCTGATAGTCCCCTTGTAGCAGTAGGGCGCTGGCCAGCAGAGGCATAATGTCGTCGCTGTCAGCCTCGCCAGCCAGGGATAACCTCAATTCTTTCTCGGCGCTGGCCCCATCCTCCTGTTCGATATAAACATGGCCCAGCAGGCGGCGTGCCAATCTATCCGACGGCTCGCGCTTTAAGACCGCTTTCAAATCTAACTCTGCGGCTTTCAGTGCCCCCTGAGTTATATTTTCCTCAGCACGCTGCAACAACCGATCGTTAGAGTCCCCGCCCATACCACAACCGCTTATCGCTATGGTTACAATAAAAAAGGCGGTAAAAAAACCTCTCCGAAAAATCATATCCAGACTCCAGACGCTAGGATTTAATCCCAAGACAGTATTCAGGAAATATAGACCATGACATTAAAAAAGCCCGACCTTACTGTTAAGGCCGGGCTCAATAACAACAACTACCCTCTATGGTTTAGGCTTAACAAGAAAGCCTCTCAGCTAGGCCGCCTGTCTCTGCCTGAAGGCAGAAAAGATCAACAGCCCCAAACCCAACAGTACGATGGAGTCTGGCTCTGGAATCAACGTGGCATTGGCATCGGAATGCTGATCAATGGTCACCTGATAGTCCCTGCCAGCGATCATGCTGAAGGCTCCGCAACCCGCTCCACAGACATAAGCCAACGTATGTTCGAAGTCCTGGCCTGGTACGGTAGCCGAGCGGCCGTCATTCAGAACATTAGGTGAAAAACCACCGGCGCCAAAAACATCGAGACCTGTTGTTGTATCGATTATCGAAATGGAGAAACCCACCGAGGCGTCAGCCTCTACAGCCATTTCGTCTGCGCTGAGCAATGCTCGAAGATAAAGATCTGCGCTGAAGTCGACCCGAAAGTCACCCGTGAAGCCAGCCGTAAGCAGCATGGTGACCTGACCATTAGCTCCGAGGTTATTACCCGAGGCAGAGCCAATATTGGTGGGGCCGGTCAGGGAGACTTCCGCCAAGGTTCGAGCCACGACATCAGCTGTTGTAACCCCCGGAAAGTTCACCGATGCACCGAGCAGGTTGACATCACCGAGGGCGTAATCAGCGGAGGCTCCCGTGGGTTTGGTGATATAGGAGAAGCTGTTTTCTACATAGCCACAGGCACCGACACACGAGTGCAACACATCCAACCCTAATGGCCCTGCAGGTGCGGACGCATCGTGGTGATCAGGTGTACCATTGAGCTCAGCATTGGTATCACCGTTGTTGGTAAAGTTGGTCAACACTATATCCGTACCAACGGTTAACTTTGCAGCTGCGGCATCATCATTGACAAACTTAAGACCAAAAATATTGAGGTAAGCCGTACCCACAGCATCCGCCAAGGCGCCGCTGGCCGAAAAGGTCATCACAGAAGCTGTCAGCAGCGGGATGAGTAAACGTTTAGTGTTCATTTCGTTAGCTCCTAAACCTAATAATCAAGGTGTTCAACACCGCCGGCTACTGATCAATTACTTATATTCAAAATCCAGCGCTTGAGATCTTAAAATCTAAGAGCCTAGCCACTAGCTTGTCAGCCACGTTGAACTGGGTAGATTCCACAACAACTTAGAAAGCACGCCCTGTGCCAATACTATTTTTCCTTTAATAATCAACGACATGTTTATTTTATCCACGACATAAAAACACCTAACGATTAGAATCTGTAAAAATATATGACACTGTCTATTGAGGTCTTAACCAGTTGATAAAAAAACTAGGAATCTTATCCATGCAAAGATAAGACCTATTCGCGCTGCTGACGTCAGCAGATGATCGGCATAGCCGTTGTTCTAAAATCTGACAGGTTCTTACAGGAAGTAATGAAGTGAATAAGAAGTCTATTTAAATGGGTAGCGACTAGGCGCCATTATTTTATTCGGGTTCCACACACCGTTCAGGGCCGTCATAAGTTCAATATACGCATCCTCGGAAGCAGGTAAACCGCCCATCGAATGAATCCCCAATCGATAGGGGTAGTAACCGGAGGCCGTCAATTTATTTAACATTTCATCGTGACAGCTCTGTGCACGCTCATCTTCACCGGCGACATCCCGGTCATAAGAAATACTGACGACACAGTCCATCGCCCTTTCAGTGATTAAGGTAATGGACACTGCTGGTTCGAAGGCGTATTTCAACATGGTTGACTCAACAATCGACCAGATCTCTTGAGCGTACTGACCCTTGGTCGGTGCGACAGGCGCCAGCCACATGAGCCCGCACCTGTCCCTATCGGGGTCGGGGTTAGCCGGTGCCGCCTGCTTCTTGCGCCAGTAAGTACTGGCAATCATCTCTCCGGTGGGCACGCCGGTGGTTAAGCCAAAAATTGGCTTTAACAGTTTTAACATTTCCGGAAGGTTAACCCCTGTTAACCAGTGGTATGGCTTTTGTAGCTTCTCCGCCAGCCTCAGTAGGCCTTCGTCCAAAAATCGCAACTTCTTAACACGGCCTTGCAGGTGCTTTTTTATGCGCTTGCGAGCAAGTGCCACCTCTTGCTTGCTACCATAAAGGCTACCAGAGGCGTTCCAGGCACCAAAGTCCCACTTCTCAGCTAGCTTTGCCATCAGCTCCTTACTTAAAGGCACCTCGCCCTGACTCTCTTCCCATGGGTAACGACGAATAGAAGAAATAACCTTGTAGTCATTGCCTATATGCATGGCGCTTTGAATCGTCCCGTCCAGACGTAACGGCCGCAACAATTCAATCACTTCGGACAGGTCATCACTCTTTTCCACGCTAAAGAAAAAATTCTGACAGTACTCGGGGGCAGGCATCAACCAAAGCGTCACTCGGGTAATGATGCCAAGGTTCGACTGAGCAAAGAGACCATCCAAATAAGGCCCAACCCCCCAACGATAGACACCGGCAGCCTTGGCATTACCAAAACGGCCAAACCCCGTGTGCAGCAGCTTTCCGTTAGCTAGAACAACATCCATACCACCTACATTGTTAAAATGATCGGCAAAGGGTGTATGACCAAAGCCACGTTCGGCGATATTGCCAATGATGCTGTGATCTAAAAAAGAGCCCGTGGCATCCATCCACAGCTTCGATTTTTTCTCTTTTAAAAAATCATACAACTGCTGCTGCGTGACCCCTGGCTCTAGGCTCACATAAGCCAGATCCTCATTGAATTCGAGTATTCTGTTCAGTCGCTTAAGTTCCAGAATAATGCAGTTATCGGCCGAGGGGACCCGCGAGCCATAACCCACATTTTTTCCTGTACTGATAGGGTAAGTCGCCACAGAGTATTGTGTCGAAATTGCCATACACTGCTGCACTTGCTCTACAGAACTGGGTCTTAGCACTGCAACGATTTTGTTATCGGTGTGAAAGGTTGCCGTCTCGTAGCGGGTTAACACCTCCCGCTCGACGACAACCTGCTCGTCACCAATCACCTCACGGTATGCAACCAGTGCGGCCCTTAGGTTAGGGTTCATATTGGCTCTCACATGGGGGGGGAACAAGACTCTAGTAACGCTAGAAAACACCATTCAATGGTATGGAGAACCGCCTCATTGATGAGCTTTAAGCCGAACAAGCAGAGAGGTTCCCATTAATGCATCGTCTCAAAGCTCTCACTCACCTGCTCATATACCGCGTCATACAAACCTCTCAGGTCAGCCCTCATACCGGCTAAGGCGTAGTCGGTCGTAATGAAGTACGCCGCGCGAATAC
>Ga0105357_10002251_pt1 | contig 10379 bp, 9 predicted proteins | sample GOMGulsemesocosm_4_FD_83660 | JGI IMG/M metagenome (GOLD analysis project Ga0105357, IMG submission 83660) | Methane-oxidizing microbial communities from mesocosms in the Gulf of Mexico - GOM15B Gulf of Mexico | ecosystem: Environmental > Aquatic > Marine > Cold seeps | place: USA: Gulf of...
ATAAGAGTCAGCACCGGCCTGTAAGAAAGTACCTTCACCTGGTCGAGCATTAGTGGTCGATCGATCAAAGTCGTTAAGCCCATAATGCACAGCTAGAGAAATATCATTGGCTAATGAGAATTCATAAGCGGCATAAATATAGATAAACTTACCGGTTTCCAAATAATAATCATCGGAGTAATTTGCGCCAACGGTTAGGCCTTTAAAACCAACGCTACCATAAACTTCGGCGTAATCATCGGCATCTGGGCTACCGGGGTAGTCATAGTATAAATAGCCAACATCGATGCTGACATCTTCATTAATGTCGGTTGCATAACCAACGTAATAGTCCAGCTCTAGGCTGTTGGCAAAGTCCACATTGGAACCCCAAGTTCCAACGTACAGGCCGTTTTTAAATTCAAGGTCGAAGCCACCCTGGATTGCTGGGCTGGTATCGCTTTGGGAGATACCGCGAAATTTATAGTCACTTGTCAACGCGACATTGGCGCTAACTTCTGCTGCACTCACTTGGATGCTGGCAAGACTTAATGCTGCCAGCGAAATCACTGATGTTAATTTTTTCATAAACACTCTCTAATATTGATGTATGTATTTTTTATTCATTAAATCTGGCTTGCTCTTTGGCTTCTTGTGAGCCGCTGTAAGAACTTGAAACCCAGTGACACCCAATGCCTGTCCCTAGGCGCTGCCATTTTTTTAAAATTTCTACACCCTATAAGCTATAGCATATTTTCCGCAAGCTGCTGTCTGGGCCGTTAATCTCTATAATTTCTCTTAACCTTTATAATTTGTATGTTGCACAGAGCGGGCCAACTTTTTTATTGATAATTTTTTATACTCAGACAAGATTTTTTATCATTAAACCAAGTCTTCTCACCCCTTTTCCACACTGTTCGCACCGAGGCTGTGCCTCCTTTAACCTTTGATCCATATCCCGCTGCATACTGGTGCGATTAAAAAAGCAATATAATGGTGCGCTGGCGCCAAATCGGGTTGTTTTAGAAAAATACTTCAGAGCAAGTTACAATGCCCCAGTAAAAACAGTTTAAGAACCGGATCAAAACCAGACCAAAAACTAGAGTAGAACCATTATGTTGCAGGAATTTGCCCAAAAGTTAGCTGAGGATATTCAGTCAGCAGTAAAAAACGGCCCCACCCCCAGTGACCACATACAACAAATCGTTGCGGCTGCCGTAAAACGCCTGAACCTTGTAAGCCGAGAAGAGTTCGACACCCAAACCATTGTCCTGCAACGCAGCCGTGCCAAAGTTGACGCCCTAGAAAAGCAGCTCGACGACTTACAAGCCAAACTCGATCAACTTAATTAAGGCCAGCGCTATCTTTTGCCCTATGTCAGGAGACTCTATCGGCTGATAACCTCAGACCTTTGATTTGACAGCGCCGCTGTTAAGCGATGGATTTTGAGGATACCTGTATGTCATTAGCCGTTGTTTATACTCGGGCACTCCTCGGGGTTGACGCCCCGCTGGTGACGGTCGAAACGCATATTAGTGGTGGCTTACCCAAACTCGCTATTGTGGGCTTGCCAGAAACCGCCGTAAAAGAGAGCAAAGATAGAGTTCGTAGCGCCATTCTCAATAGTCACTTTGAATTCCCCGCCAGACGCATCACTATCAACCTAGCTCCAGCTGACCTTCCCAAAGACGGCGGTCGTTTTGACCTCGCAATAGCCCTTGGCATCCTAGCGGCATCGGGCCAAATACCGCCGGCACAACTGAAACACTGTGAAGTCTTGGGTGAATTGGCATTATCCGGCGAGCTCAGAGGAGTGCCGGCGAGTTTGCCCGCCGCCCTTGCCGCGGCTAAAGAGAGTCGAGCTCTTATCGTCCCCCTACCTAATGCAAGCGAAGCGGCGCTAAGCAGCTCGACTCAAGTTCTGGCGGCGAACAACCTCTTACAGGTTTGCGCGCACCTCAATGGTAATGCGCGAATCGAGGCCTATCAGCCAGAGTCTTATCAGCAAAACCCTAACCCTGAAAAAGACCTCGAAGATGTGAAGGGGCAGGCCTTGGCTCGTCGTGCATTAGAAATAGCCGCGAGCGGCCAACACAATCTGCTTTTTTATGGGCCGCCTGGTACAGGGAAAACCATGCTGGCACAAAGATTACCCGGCATCCTCCCCGCACTGACCGAAGAACAAGCCATCGAAGTTGCCGCTATTCACTCCATTAACCAAGGTTTTAATATAGAAAGCTGGCGCCAACGACCCTTTCGCCACCCCCACCACTCGGCTTCAAGCACTGCGCTGGTCGGCGGTGGGGCCAACCCAAAGCCCGGAGAAATTTCGCTGGCCCACAATGGCGTGCTATTTTTAGACGAGCTGCCAGAATTCCCCCGCACAGTATTGGAAGTATTGCGGGAGCCACTAGAAAACGGCGAGATCTGCATTTCACGAGCCAAGGCCCAAGTTAATTTTCCCGCTAGGTTCCAGTTTATCTCTGCCATGAACCCCTGCCCCTGCGGCTATTTTGGAAGCACGGTCCACAGCTGCCGCTGTAGCCCAGATCAAATCCGTCGCTACCGCGACCGATTATCAGGCCCCTTACTCGATCGCATCGATCTGCACGTCCCCGTACAAGCAATACCCGTATCGGCATTACACCAAGCCGTTGCGGGGGAACCTTCTGCAGTGGTGGCCGCAAGGGTTGCTACTGCCTATGAATTACAGCTAAAAAGACAAGGTGCCGCCAATGCGCAACTGGGCGGCAAAGACATTGAACACTACTGCGCCTTAGACAAAAAAGCCCAATTGCTCCTCAACCAATCCATGGAAGCATTAAAGCTCTCGGCCCGGGCCTACCACCGTATTCTCAAGGTAGCTCGGACCATTGCTGACCTCGCGGGCGAGCCTGCTATTTTGCCCACCCATATCGGTGAAGCCTTAAGTTATCGCAACCTTGACCGCAGTGTTGTCGACGCCTAGTACTGAGTTCAGCGCTTACCGTAAGCATTTCGCAATACCTAAAGTGAACAGCTATCAATATCTAAGTTAAGCCCCGTCAATAAACAGCTAAGGTATACAGCTCCCTATACACGGGGTAATAAATCAGACGTACCAATACCTGAAAAACGTCCAACCTTAGCTAAGACAACAACGGCATTAGCCGTTACAATGCCATCTCTAAACCACCTCATCTCCCTTACCCCAAGCAAGCTAGGCCAACGTGTCCGAACTGATTCATAATTTAAATCCACGGCAGAAAGAAGCCGTCCTTTACATTGACGGCCCGACCCTTGTGTTGGCAGGTGCTGGCAGTGGTAAAACCAGCGTGATCACTCGTAAAATTACCTATTTGGTCGAAGAGTGCGGCATGCCGGCACGTCATATTGCGGCTCTGACCTTTACCAATAAAGCCGCACGGGAGATGAAAGAGCGGGTTAGCGGCCTATTGAAAAAAGGCGCCGGTAGAGGCCTAACGGTATCGACCTTCCACAACCTCGGTCTCAATATCATCCGTAAAGAGAGTAAGACCCTCGGCTACAAGGCAGGTTTCTCTATCTTTGACGCCGAAGATGCTCGTGCCTTATTAAAAGAGCTGTTATTGAAAGATGGGGATATCGACAGTGACCATCTGGATGCCGTGCAAAGCACTATCTCCAACTGGAAGAACGACCTCATTACACCGGCCCACGCCAAGAGCAAGGCCAAAGATGAGTCTGAAGAACTCAGCGCCTTTGTTTACGGCCGTTATACCCAGGCATTGAAGGCCTACAACGCTGTCGACTTCGATGATCTAATTCTTATCCCTGTGCAACTGTTCCACAACCACCCCGATACCCTTGAACAATGGCAGCACCGGATACGCTACTTACTGGTTGATGAATACCAAGATACCAACTCAAGCCAGTATCTATTGGTCAAACAGTTGGTTGGGGACCGAGGTTCGTTAACGGTAGTCGGCGATGACGACCAGTCTATCTACGCCTGGCGCGGTGCACGCCCCGAAAACATGAGCCTGCTCAAGCAAGACTACCCCAACTTGCACCTTATTAAGCTCGAGCAAAATTATCGCTCTACCCAGCGAATTCTCAAGACGGCCAACCATCTCATCGCCCACAACCCCCACGAGTTCGAAAAAGCACTCTGGAGCGATAAGAGTTATGGCGAGCCGATTCGAATAATTCGCTGCAGCAACGAAGACTCCGAAGCTGAGCGAGTGGCTAATGAAATCATCACCCAGCGATTACAGCGCCAAATCACCTTTAAAGATTTCGCCATTCTGTATCGGGGCAACCATCAAGCTCGACTGATGGAAATTAAATTACAAGCTCATCAAATACCCTATTCTATCTCTGGCGGCACTTCGTTTTTCTCCCGCACCGAGATCAAAGACATCATGGCCTACCTCAAGCTGGCGGTGAACCCTGGCGATGACAATGCTTTTCTGCGTATTGTGAATACCCCAAGGCGTCAGATTGGTACCAGCACACTGGAAGCTCTAGGCCGTTATGCCGGAGAGCGCGAGATCAGCCTGTTTGATGCAACCGATGAAATGGGGATTATGAGTCAAATTCCCAAACAGGCATTGGCGCGGCTGCAAAAATTTCGATCGTGGATGTTAAACATCAGCGAAAAATGCGAGCAAGGCAACCCCATCGAAACCGTCCGCGATATGGTGAACGATATCGATTACGAGGGCTGGCTGCACCAAAACGCCAGCAGCCCCAAGGTCGCCGAAAAGCGCATGGAGAATGTTTGGTACCTGGTCGACTCTATTCGTAGCCTCCTTGAGCGTCAGCAAACCGAAGATGACATCAACGAACAAGATGTTGGCCTCAAGTCAGCGATAGCAAAACTAATTTTACGGGATATGCTCGAACGCAACGAAGAAGAGGAAGAAATGGATCAGGTGCAGATGATGACCCTGCATGCTTCCAAGGGCCTCGAGTTCCCCCATGTATTTATGCTGGGCTTCGAAGAGGATATCCTGCCGCACCGAGTCAGCATCGAAGAAGATAACGTCGAAGAAGAACGCAGGCTCTGTTACGTCGGCATAACCCGAGCACAAAAAACTCTCAGCATTACCCTGGCGGCCAAACGAAAGCAGTACGGTGAGATTAACGACACCAGTATTTCGCGCTTCATTGAAGAGCTACCCGAAGAAGAAATCGAGACCGAGGGCTTTGGTGACCACTGCCCCGTACGCAACGAGCAAAAAGGTCGCATGACCCTCGATAGCTTACTCGCTGACCTGTAGCAAATAACGTCTATTTCGCGCCACACACAAAAACCTATTGACAGTCGGTTTTTGTGTGTGCAAAAATCCCCTCAATATAAAACGACGAGCCAGCTGCTGCCTGAACTATTGTGAGCCGGCTTTAGTACCACCCTTTAGAATCTAGCGAATAAATAACTATGCAACTCGGTGACCTTGAGAAACAAGTTCTGCAACACCTCTGGAAAGTGCAGTCAGCTAGCGCTAAGGACGTCCATAAGGATTTTGCCACTCACCGTACCGGTTCGCTTAATACCATTCAAAGTACTCTTGATCGCCTATACAAAAAGGAGTTGCTGAGCCGCGACAAACAAGGTCATGCTTTCCAGTACTCTCCAAAGCTAGAACGCCAAGAGTTTATTGCCCAGCTAATAAAAAGTATCAGCAATGAATTCAGTGCGGACCAGGAGCACAGCTTACTGGCGGCCTTTTCTTCAGTTTCGACAGAATTTGGCACCACTGAACTTGATAGCCTTGAAGAAATGATAAACAAGCGCCGCCGAGTTCTGGCGAAGATTGATAATAATGATTGAAACATTTATCACCCATTTTCAAGAAGGCTTTATCGTCTTTTTACTCCCATTTATATTGACCTTGATTACCCTGAGCTGCGGCCTTATTGTTTGGCAGAAGCAACGATTAAAAATGACTGCGACTAGCCGCCTCAAGTTTAGTGAAAACACCTTATGGCTTTTTGCGTTGAGCCCTTGGGGCGCTGGCATGCTGGCTCTTGGGGTAGTCAATTACAGCGGCCCAGCACATGGCTTAATTGCAGGCGTTATTCATTGGCATGCTAGCCACCTAAGCTCTTTATTAAGCTGGCATAGCCTAAGTGCATTAGTGTTTAGCATATTTCTCGTAAAATACCTTTTGCGCTACAGCGTATTATTGATTGCGGATTACAAAAAAATTAATTTACTAAAGCAGCTGAGCACAAAGGATGGCGATGTTTATCATATTGAATCTGATGTTAACCATGCTTTTTGCGCTGGAGTGATTAGACCCCATTGCTTTTTGAGCAGCAATCTAAAATATCAATTAAGTAAAAAAGAATACGACATTGTTCTCCGACACGAGCAAGCCCATGTTGATCGGTATGACCCATTAAGAAAATGGTTGATGGGAATGCTCACAGCCTTTTTCCCGCTTACTGTGGCCCGCCTCATTCAATTGAATATGAGCCTTGTTTGCGAACAAGCTGCCGACGGCATGGCCTCAAACAATAACCACGATAAAATTGATGTTGCAGCTACCTTAGTAAAATTCTCAAAACTCAAAGCTTCGAAAAAATCATCAACGAAACAAAGCCCTATTACTTCTGACTTTTCGCTCGCCTTTGACCACGATGCATTGCGCCAACGAGTTTTGTGCCTACTGGACGACAAAGAAACAAAAAACTCAACAATACCGCCTATAGTTATTACTATAATAGTCAGTACCAGCATAATATTAGTGGACAGTTCTCACCACTTAATAGATTCATTTTTACTGCATTAATTTTAGTATCGAGCTTAGTGACTAAGCATGATGTTTACTGTTTTTACACCCAGGGAAAAACCGATTAAAGATCGGCTTTATTGCAAGAGTAAATTTATGACGACCAACAACCGAAACTTAATCTCCATCGTATTACTTGGGCTTTCGCTGTTGATTCTAGCAATGGAATCGACTGCCCACGGAGTAGATGAAAGCACCCGAGCTTTTTTACAAACAAACACCGGCGCTAATTTCATTCCATTTTTATACATTGGCGCCAAACATATGATCACTGGTTACGATCATATTCTCTTTTTAATTGGGGTCATTTTCTTTTTACACAAGAACAAAGACATATTACTGTATGTCAGTATGTTCACCCTAGGCCACAGCCTCACCCTTATGACCGGGGTTCTCGCCAACATTCAACTCAACGCCTACATTATTGATGCCATTATCGGCTTTTCGATTGTTTACAAAGGTTTTGAGAACATAGGTGGTTTCCGACGTTTTTTCTCGATTCAAGTTAACACTAAAATTGCTGTCCTAGTTTTTGGTTTGTTTCACGGCTTTGGTCTAGCCACTAAAATTCAGGAGTTCAAACTTCCTACCGACGGCCTCCTCGAAAATTTAATAGCTTTCAATATTGGAGTCGAATTAGGACAGTTCACAGCTCTGGCAATAATACTTATTGTTATGAATGTTATACGTCGACATGCAAGTTTCAATCAATTTTCCACCACAGCAAACGTATTATTAATGGCTAGCGGGTTTACGCTAATGGGCTATCAATTAACGGGTTATTTCGTTAATTAGCCATTCTCACAGCAGACATTGACTTCAAACATAAACATTGTAATGAACATGGAAACATCATGAGTAATGATAAAAAAATACCAACCGACTTGGCTAGCAAAGTTTCTATAATAAAAGCCTGCTTAGCCGCATTAGTGATTTCCGCTATAGCCTTAGTTTTTATTGTTTTGCCTGCTGAGTATGACATTGATCCTAGTGGATTTGGGGCAACGATGGGCCTAACAAAATTAGCACAGCCAGAAGATGTCAACACATTGGAAAGTAAACACATCAATGAAAAAGTAGGTCCCGGCGAGTTATCTCAAGATAACATTGTCGTCACGGTTCCCGCGAACAAAGGAATAGAATTCAAGTTCAACATGAAAAAATACGAGTCAATGGAATACGATTGGCTGAGCGATAGCGGCGCCTTATATTTTGACTTGCACGGCGAGCCTGAAGGCGATACCAGCGGATATTTTCTGAGCTATACCATCGCCACAGCTGAAACAATGAAGGGCAGTTTTATTGCCCCATTTACAGGCTCACATGGTTGGTACTGGAAGAACACCAGCGACAAAGCCGTTAGCATTCAGCTTATGGTGAAAGGGCACTACACAATCAAAAAGTGATTACAAAAACAAAACCAGCCAAGGGGTTACCATGAAAAACATATTTATATTTTGTCTCTTAAGCTTGGCGCTCTGCCAAGGCGCCATTGCTCACAGCGAACACAGCATGATTTCTGAAGGCGCCGCACTTAGTATTGCCAAGCGTGCGGTCAGTAAATTGAGCTTTAAAGATTTAGGTTATAACGTTGGCAAACTTTCCAAGCAATGGAGTTTACTTAAGGATACGGACTTTACACTCTTAGACAGTAAAGGAAATTACTTTCTCGTGAGTGCTACACAAACCGATATTGGGAAAATAATTTACCTGAAAATTACAACTTCAGGTCAGCTTATTAGCGTAAATGAAAATCTCGAACAATAGAAACCAAAAAGGCAGAATCAAATTTCATTGATTCTGCCTTTTTTATTTGGTGGCCCTGAGCCCCACGACGAATGAGTATTAAAAACTACAACCTAAAATCTTGAAAGATAGCGCAACTCTTAAGCTTAGTTTACCAGCTGTGCGTACGCGAAGCTTTGGCTCAGCCCTGAGACTGTGCGCTGTAGTTTTTAATGTTTTTCTCTTATCTCGCCTGTGTGGAGCCCAAGGTCTGTGCAAAATAATAGCGACTTCTTGTAACTTTTGCATGGCTTTTAGCGACAAAAGGCTGGTAATTACTAATCTTTTTCACATAAGAAAAAGCAAACTAAGATGATTGTGGAATCAGACGAATTTCACACAGATAATTAACTTAAACCTAAATATAGTTTGTATGGTTAAGTATCTGACAAACATAAAAAAAGCCGCATAAGCGGCTTTTTTTATGTAATTGGAGCAGGAACTTTTCTACGCCCCTGAACTACATTACTTGCTGTTTGATACCATATGATCAACAGCAGCTTTCAACTCGTCGTCCGAACAATTCATGCACAGACCTTTTGGAGGCATAACGCCATTGAGGCCATTAATCGCACTTGCGTATAAGACATCCATACCCTTACCAACACGTGCAGACCATTGTGCTGCGTCGCCAAGTTTAGGCGCGCCCGAAACTCCAGTTCCATGGCATGCCATACAAGAAGCATTATAAACATCTGCGCCAGAACGAGGGCCTGCAGCTACTGGAGCCGCCGGCGCTGCTGCGCAATCATCACCAGACATGCAAACGTTGCCGACGGGGGCAATGCGCGCTTTAATGGCGTCATCAACTTCTGTCGCTAATACAGCGGCAGATAGGGCTGCGGCAATACCAGCAGCAGAAATCAGGCTAATTACTTTTTTTGCATGAATCACGGTTGTGTCCTCTATAATTTGCGGCAGACAATTCTCAGCAGGCCTCTAACGTTCTAATCTATAGGATAGAATTTGGACCTTTCTTTATAAACCTAAGCTCAGGCACAGCCTACCGGTAGCGCAAAGCGCCAGCAGTATAGCCTTTCAGACCCTAAGTTGGAACAAAGAAGCCTTAAGAATCATATGGATAGAATAGAACATTGACAGCCAATAAGAGCAATTTTGTACAAACAAAGCTTATATTGATACTTTATCCTAACGATAAGTGCGTTATAAACTACGCTGAACACCTAAGCCAAGACGGAAAAACTAGCTCAATAATGAGCGCCTAGCGACACCTTAAACCCCACTATGAGCCCAGCTATGACAACAGGAACAGAGCAAGCCAGTTATCATACCGCCCGTGAGCTCGGGGGCATCGAGCTATTGAAGGCTCGATACCAGCAACAAAACTTCTCTAAGCATACCCACGCGGGCTATACCGTTGGCGTCATAGAAACCGGCGCTCAGCAGTTTTACCGTACCGGCAGCAATCATATCGCTCCACAACACAGCATCATTTTAGTGAATGCCGACCAAGTACACACAGGCTGCGCGGCGAGTCAGGGGGGCTGGTCATACCGGGCGCTTTACCCGCTACCGCATCAATTCGAAGATCTCGCCACCGACCGAGGCCAATCGATAATGGGGGCGCCCTACTTCCCCAATGCCGTGGTCGACGACCCAGCGATGGCCAATATGCTGCGCCACTGCTTCGATGTTTTAGAGAATTCTAGCAATACCCTGTTGCGTGAGAGTTTATTGCACAGCAGTTTGCAGCATTTGGTGCGTCGGCACAGCAAGACCAGGCCTGCAGCGCCTCGCTTTAGCGCCAACAGCCCCAAGTTAGCACTGGCTCGAGCCTATATTCACGACCACGTGGAGCAAGATATCAGCCTGAGTATGTTGGCGAATTTGGCTGGG
>Ga0105357_10002254_pt1 | contig 10378 bp, 9 predicted proteins | sample GOMGulsemesocosm_4_FD_83660 | JGI IMG/M metagenome (GOLD analysis project Ga0105357, IMG submission 83660) | Methane-oxidizing microbial communities from mesocosms in the Gulf of Mexico - GOM15B Gulf of Mexico | ecosystem: Environmental > Aquatic > Marine > Cold seeps | place: USA: Gulf of...
AGAATCCAGTGAAGCTTACACGCCTTTAGAGATTACAGAAACAACAGTCACTTACGACCCCTCACCCGCCACAGCGATGCAATAACTAGCAAATAACTCATAAACTCGGAGAGTCATTATGAAATATTTACTGAACAGTCTATTGATCCTTGTTTGCCTGCCTGCCTTTGCTGGTAGTCAGTCTCACAGCAAAGCTGAATACTCAGCAGAACAGATCACTAAATTTGCCAAGCAAGTAGAGAAATACGCCGCGCAACAAGGTGCAAGAGCCTTTATTATTGGTCGCATTGGCAAAGATCCTAAAGATTTACCGAAGGGCATTAAATTCACGCACACAGCGATTGCCTTGTACTCACTCATCACCTTAGAAAGTGGTAAACAAGTCAAAGGGTATGCAATCCATAACCTTTACCAACGGGCAGGCAAGCCCCACAAGAGCGACTTAGTAACAGATTATCCGGTTGATTTCTTCTGGGGGGCTAAACGTCTAACCGCCGGTATAACAATTCCCAGCGCAGCCGTCCAACAACGACTTATTGAGGCCATAAGCAACGGTGCTGCTGCAAAAGTCCACAACTCGAATTATTCGGTTATTTCAAACCCCATGAACAATCAATTCCAAAACTGCACAGAGCACACCTTGTTAGTGCTCAACTCCGCGATCTATCAGACCGATGATATCAATAGGCTGTACGCAAATAACAATCGCTACTTCAAAGCTCAACCAGTACAGATTAGTCCGTTGAAGCTATTACTGGGTTCAGCATTTAGCAAAGGGGTGACCACCAGCGATCACAGTGCTGCAATCAAAACAACCACCTTTGGCAGTATTGCCAAATACCTAAAAGACTACGATTTATTGTATAAGTCAGTCACTTTAAATAGTAATGGCCAAGTCACTCATGCGCTATAAGTGTTGCCGAAAATCTCTGTGCTCCCATTGGGCTCATCCATGGGAGCAGCTATTTTTAGATTACCAAGGTCTTATAGGCACGGTAGAGATACTGTTTTTCGGTGACCCATCAACCAGTTTATCTGAGTAGACTAAGTAAATTAATACGTTGCGCTTTTTATCCAAAAAGCGCACTACTTGCATGGTTTTGAAGAGAATCGAGGTTCTCTTTTTAAAGACTTTCTCACCATCGACTAGCTCGTCATTTAGCACGATTGGCCCTACTTGCCGGCAGGCAATCGAAGCGTCCGAGGTATCTTCCGCCAAGCCAATACTGCCAGAAATACCGCCCTTTTTGGCACGCGCAAGATGACAGGAAACTCCACTCACTTTTGGATCATCAAATGCTTCAATCACTAATTTGTGATTGGCGCCAATTAACTTAAAGCTGGTATCCACGCTGCCAATTTGCTCTGCGTTTACCAATACACTAGTGCCTAATAAGGTGCATAATATTAGTGGTTTACAACGCAATGAAAATATTCGAAGGGGATTATATAAAACTGAATTGCTCATAAAAACTTCCGGTAGGATATATATTTTTGTCTTATTAGCTACCATAACACGCCCTTTTACTGGCCTCTATCAGAATAGTTTTAAAACCTTAAACAAACACCCAGCTAGGTTTTGCGAACACTGAGCAGTTGACTGAGTTTAAGCATATCCAACAGCTGTTGCTTTTCAGTATTTTGCAGTTCACGATCGATTAATTCATTTTCAGCGTGCAGCTTTAATATTGCTTTCGACGATTTAGCCAGTGCTAATACAATATTAAGCTCTTGCTGATTAGCGCGAATTTCAAAAAATTCATGCACTTTTTTAGTCTGGTTTAATACTTCGAACTGTAATTTTGGCGAGTGCCATTGTTTATTATCCGCGATCACCGTAAACCCTGTAATCAACTTTTTGGAGTCACTCAGATGACTAACTTTAAACCTCAACCAACTGCTATTTTTATTGACCCCAAGAATAAGCCGCACATCACTGCTGTTTTCAAACGCATTGGGTTGAATCAGGTAAGAGTCATAGTCTTGATTATATTCAATTGCAGTGCGCAGTAGTAAGTCTGCGATTTTTGAGCGCTGGGAATACCTTTGGCTGATATCTCGAATATACTTTAACTGGCTGTTCTCAAGCACCTTTTCATTACTTAACAAATAGTAAGTTGTATCAAAATTGGTATACTCTCCCACAATATTAATCTCAGAGCCTTGAATAAACGGTTGTACAACAAAATTACTGTTAAACGAAACTGCTGTTATCGGCGAAGTGCTACCGTATTTACCGCCATCTTTTTTAGTCGATAAAAAGAAATATTTTTCACCATTTTCGAGGATAACCGGATAGTACTCATAACTTTCACCATCGCTCTTCACCGGCTTTTCACTATCAAAATAACCTCTCAAACCTACATAGCGGATGTAGGGCAATTTATTGCGGCAAACTTTACGATAAGTATTAGCACAAAACCTATCGTATCCCAGCGTCTGTAGTGTCTCTGGTTTTTCTTTTAGGACAAATGTCTCTTTGCCATCAGGGGTAAACACAAACTCATCTGATTGACGATAGATAAGTGGGCTAGAGGGGGTAAAAACGGCCCGATCGATACGAATAAACTGACAGCCGCTTAGCAAGGTTAATATAAGTATTGATAGTAGCAATCTGATAGACAAGCCCATAAGCATCCTTGCAGTTATAATCAGTATAAAATCCAGACTAACATATAGCTTGCGCTTTCGCGTCGTTATCTATTTGTTTACATATACAAAAAATTAAATATAGTATTATGGTCAAGCAATAACTTAACCCAATAAAAATCCGATAAAATAACGTCTGCTATTTATCGACTAATGCTTTACAAAAATATTAACATTACTGGGAGGGTTAATGTTAAGTTGGTTTACCATCAATCTCAGCTTCTTTGTGGCAACGTTTTGCTTAATCGGCTATGATTTTTGTTATTTACTAATCACCCTAAAGGCTCCCTCGTCATTTTTGCTGGCGCTTCTTCATTACTTGTCATAGCAACATTAAGTGAAATTCTAAGAATCATGCACAGCAGCTAAGCTGGCGATAAAATCAGCGCTATTAATATATGGAAATACATATATAATTAAAACCATATATAACGAGAGCCTACCTGTGAATCCAACTGACTTTTTTAAATGCCTTGCCGATGACACCCGCTTAAAAATTTTATTGATGATTTTACGCGAACAAGAACTCTGCGTATGTGAGTTAATGGCAGCCCTAGCGGATAGCCAACCTAAAATCTCTCGCCACTTAGCACTGCTTAAGAAAAACAATCTTGTCAGTACCAGTAAACAGCGCCAATGGGTCTATTATCGGTTATCGCCGCAACTCCCCAATTGGTGTCGCACTGCACTAGAGGAATGTGCTGTTAATAACAGTGAGTTCACCGCTGATAATTTACAGAAATTAAAACTGATGGGTGATCGACCTGAACGAATACAAAACTGCTGTCACTAGCATTTAAGGCAACCTCAATCGACTTCACTTAACGCAAAATGTCAGCGTATTAGCTTTAGCTTGCGCTTCACAGACAACCAATAAATAGGTACAACATGAGTATTAAAATAGGTATTAACGGTTTTGGCCGTATGGGCCGCTTGGCAATGCGCGCCGCATTTAATTGGCCTGAAGTAGAATTTGTACAGATTAACGACCCAGCAGGTGATGCAAAAACATTTGCTCATCTGCTCACTTTTGACTCTGTTCATGGGCGCTGGCATCACGATGCCAAACATAATGACACTAATATAGTTATCGATGGGCACTCCATCGCACTGACCAATAATCTCACTATCGAGCAAACAGACTGGTCGCAGTGTGATGTAGTGATTGAAGCCTCCGGCAAAATCAAAACTCGCGCTTTACTGCAAGCGTATCTAGCACAAGGTGTTAAGCGGGTGGTTGTCTGCGCACCTGTTAAAGAAGACGGGGTACTCAATATAGTGATGGGCGTTAATGATCACTTATACGATGCACAGCAACACCCTATTGTCACCGCCGCCTCTTGCACGACCAACTGCATTGCCCCTGTGGTTAAAGTGATACAGGAAAATATCGGCATTAAACACGGCTCCATCACCACCATCCACGATATAACCAATACCCAAACCATCTTAGATGCACCCCATAAAGATTTGCGGCGCGCCAGAGCTTGCGGCATGAGTTTAATACCCACCACTACGGGTTCAGCAACGGCCATCACCCACATTTTTCCGCAATTGAAAGGAAAACTTGACGGCCACGCCATCAGAGTGCCACTGGCTAACGCCTCTCTCACTGACTGTGTATTTGAGCTAGAACGCGCCAGCGATATAGAGGAAGTAAACGCCCTGCTCGCCAACGCCGCTCAAGGCGCACTAAAGGGCATTCTAGGCTTTGAGGAGCGACCTTTAGTATCGATAGATTATAAAACAGATCCGCGCTCAGCCATTGTCGATGCATTATCAACCATGGTTGTTAACCAGACACAGTTAAAACTCTACGTATGGTATGACAATGAGTGGGGTTATGCGAATCGCGCCGCAGAACTGGCCTTAAAAGTCGGCCTTGCAGATCAGGTAAGCTAAATTAATGCCAACCTATATCAAAGACATAAAGCAGCTGCCCGATAACATCAAACAGTACCTGATGATTACCGCCAACTACTGGGCTTTTACTTTAACTGATGGGGCGCTGCGCATGTTGGTGGTACTGTACTTCCACCAATTAGGCTACGACGCCCTGCAAATCGCTTTACTGTTCTTATTTTATGAAATTTTTGGGGTAGTAACCAACTTACTAGGGGGTTGGTTAGGGGCGAGAATAGGCCTCAACAAAACCATGAATATCGGCTTATTTGTACAAGTGATTGCACTGTGCATGCTGGCAGTACCCGCTGAGTATTTAACGGTTATTTATGTGATGGTTGCCCAAGCGCTTTCTGGCATCGCTAAAGATCTCAACAAAATGAGTGCCAAAAGTGCGATTAAATCCTTAATCCCCGCCAGCGAGCAGGGCAAACTCTATCGCTGGGTGGCTAAATTAACCGGCTCTAAGAATACCTTAAAAGGCGTTGGATTTTTCCTAGGCGGAGTGTTACTAAGCCTATTTAGCTTCAAAACCGCGGTATTAATGATGGCCGCTCTGTTATTTTTTGTCTGGCTATGTTCAATTAAACAATTGGCTAAAGATTTAGGTAAAAGCAAAAACAAACCCAAATTTAAACAGCTATTATCCACTAACCGCAATGTCAACTTACTCTCGGCTGCGCGACTTTTTTTGTTTGCCGCAAGAGATGTATGGTTTGTGGTAGCGCTGCCTGTTTACTTAGCCAAAGTATTTAATTGGAATCACTGGTGGGTCAGTGCTGTATTAGCTCTTTGGGTGATAGGTTATGGTATAGTGCAAGCACAGTCACCTAGCATCACCGCCAAGAAGCCAAGCTCACAACAGGCCTTTCGCTGGGCAGTCATACTGTTGAGCACCCCGGTTATTATAGCCCTGACCTTGCATTTTGATTTCTATGTTAAACAATTATTGTTAATAGAATTGCTACTTTTTGGTGTTTTGTTTGCGATAAATTCAGCGCTGCACAGTTATTTAATAGTGAGCTATGCCAGTGCCGATGGTACATCTCTGGATGTTGGTTTCTACTACGCGGCCAACGCATTGGGTCGCTTACTCGGTACTCTTTTATCCGGCTGGGTATACCAAGTTTACGGCTTAGAGGCCTGTCTTTGGGTATCTGCTTGCTGCATAGCTATGGCCGCGCTGATTACGGTTAAACTGCCTGTAAACGACACAAATTAGCTGACTTTCACAAAGTGATAGCCAATCTCTAGTATCGTTTGGCTATCCCCTTCCCCTGTGCGAACAAAGTGCTATGATTGCGTTTCTCATTTTTTACGGAGCAAGTCATGAACCCAATGTTAGTGGATGTAATGCGTGGTGATCACCTAGAAAGCCAACACGCGGGTGCTGTTTATGTGGTTGATGACCGCGGTACCGAACTGTTATCCATAGGCGATGTTAATGCGCTATTATTCCCTCGCTCTGCCATCAAAATCATGCAGGCACTGCCCTTGGTAGAATCGGGCGCCGCTAAAAAATATGACCTCAACAATCGTCAGCTAGCACTAGTATGTTCATCGCATAACGGCGAACCTGCACATACACAAACCGCTGAATCAATACTGCGGGCAGCGACACTCAGCGCCTCTCTATTGGAGTGCGGGGCGCACATGCCCTACCATAAAGCGAGCGAATACCAACTGGTTCGCAGCAACCAAGCTCCCTGCGCGCTACACAATAACTGCTCTGGTAAGCACTCAGGTATGTTGGCCTTTGCGGCGCATCAAGGTTTTGAGTTGTTCAACTATATCGACTTGCAACACCCGGTACAGCAGACCATTGCCGATGTAATCAGTGATTTAACCGAATTTGACATCCAATCAGCGCCTTGTGCTAAAGATGGCTGTTCAGTCCCCACTTGGGCGGCCCCTTTAAAATCATGGGCGCAAGCGCTGGCTAAAATATCGCGCGGCAAAGGGTTAGGGGAGAGCCGCAAAAACGCCTTTGCCAGCTTGCAACAAGCGGTCATGGCTGAACCTTTCTACGTTGCCGGCACCGATAGATACTGCACCAATAGCATGGCCAAACTCTCAACCCCACTATTTATCAAAACCGGCGCTGAAGGTGTTTTTTGCGCAACGCTACCAGAGCATGGGATCGGCATTACCCTAAAATGTAGCGATGGCTCCACCCGTGGGGCAGAGATGATGCTCAGCGCAACCCTTAAAAAACTGGGTTTATTAAAGGATAACGATCAAGCAGTGCTTGATCAAATGCTGAATATCACACTAAAGAATTGCAATGATTTTGCAGTCGCGCAGATAAAACCAGCATCCTTCTGGGGATTTTAATCACTACTCAAATGGGCCGGCAGAGGTAACTTCCTTCTTGGCTCTAAGGCAGGCAATTGAGTTTGATGATTGAGCGAGTAGCTAAATCATCAAACTCGAAAAGGCTCTCAAGCTGTTGTATCCTGATCTTCAAATAACTTTATGACGACGCGGTTTCTGCCTTCATCTTTGGCCTGATAAAGCGCCTCGTCGGCTCTGGCGATCAAGGTTTCTAGTTTTGTCCCATCATTATCGGGCACGTAACTGGTCACGCCACAGCTGATCGTAACAGAAATGGATAGATCATAAATTTCAATGGGTTGCTCTGCCACCAAGTGACAAATTCGCTCGTATACTAGTGCTGCATTAGCGACTTCTTCCACCGGTGTGATGACCAAGAATTCTTCACCACCAAAGCGCCCTAATAGATCATTGACGCGCAGCGCCTGTTGTATGCGCACAGTGACTTCTTTTAGTACTTCATCACCTACTAAATGGCCATAAGTATCATTAACATTTTTAAAATGATCGATGTCGCACATGCCAATACACAATACTTGCTCTAGACGCTTGGTGCGTTGGTGGCGCTCGGTACGTCTAATTTCTTTAGTTAATGACTCCATGATGGCGCGGCGATTTAATTGCCCTGTCAATACATCTTTACTGGCTAACTCGGTCAGCTTTATCAGTGTGGCATTAAGCTTATTTTGCAGTTCAATCATGCGTCGACCGACCGCTATTCTCACCTTTAACTCCTCATTGTTAAACGGCTTGGCAATGTAATCATTGGCGCCAGCTCTAAGGCCATCAACAATGTCCTTGGTCTCACTGCGCGAGGTCAGCAAAATAATATAAGGTGGGTTTTGTTTGAATTTTTCGCTCATTCGCTGACAGAACTCAACCCCGTTCATGCGCGGCATTTCCCAGTCAATAATCATTAGATTCGGCGCATCATCCGCTTGCATTAAATCCCATGCCGCTTTGCCATCCTCTACGCACTCAACTTCATAACCCCATTTTGTGCAGACTGAGCGTAAAATGAGCCTTGAGGTCTTATCATCTTCCGCAATGAGTAATTTCATGCTAAGGCTTTCTCCATGGCTAGTTTAAGAGTGCTAAATTGTTGCTCTAATCGCGCTACATCCTGATGTAACTCTTCATTTTTATTTGCCTTTGCCTCCGTTTCCATTTTATGGGCTAAAGCACTGAGTGATTTGCCACCGACATTGGCCGCTGCACCTTTTATTTGATGAATAACCGCGGCGCTTTTTGCCATATCCCCATTGCCAACACATTCTTTAAGGGTGGTTAATTGCTCAACTAAATCCTCGTAGAAAATTTCAGCCACCGAGCGCATCAAATCAATATCTCCCATTAACCTACCCGCCATATCATCGTAATCAAATACAACGATTTCATCTGCCCTACTTTTACTCTTAACTGGGCTCTGCTCGACAATTTCGGCATCTTCAATGGCCTGTGGCTTAGCTGCCTCTGGTAGCCACTTATCCAACATGTCGATCACTTTTGCGTACACCACCGGCTTAGATAAATAATCATCCATACCGCAGTCGAGGCATTTTTGCTTGTCTCCCGCCATCGCATTGGCTGTCATCGCAATAATGGGTATGTCACTCTTAATGATCCCGCTATGTTCTGACCTTATTTTTTTAGTCGCTTCATAGCCATCCAGTACCGGCATTTGGCAATCCATAAAGACTAGGTCATGATCCGTTCTATGTTGCAATGCCGCTAGTGCCTCTTCACCATTACCTGCTATATCAACCGTCACGCCTAACGTACGCAACAGCCCTTCAATTACTAACTGGTTGGTCGGGTTATCTTCCACCACTAAAATATGTGCCTTAAATTTTATATGCTCTTTGGTGGAGTGGCGGGTAATAAACTCAGGATCCTCGGATTTAAGTCCTGACACCATCAATAATACATCAAACAATTCCGATTGGTGGATAGGTTTAGTCAGGTAGCCTTTAAATCCCGCTTTTTTCATTTTAGCAGCATCCCCGCGCTGCGCTTGCGAGGAAGCCATGACTAATTTAGTACTAATCAGCTGTGGGATTGCCCTTATCTGTTTGCATAACTCTAAACCACTGGTATTGGGCATATGCATATCTAAAATCGCGATAGTGTAAGGTCTTTTTTCCAGCGCGGCTAAGGTTAACTCCGCCAATGCAGCACGTGCGCTATCAACCAAAGTATGCGGTATTTCCCAAACATCGTGCAGCTGTCTCATCAAATCTCGGTTGGTATCATTGTCATCGACAATCAAAATTCTTTCGTTGGTTATATTGGTATTGTAAAAAGGCGGATCAATGAGCGCTTTGGTCTTTAACAGCGGTAATTCAAACCAAAAAGTCGTGCCACGGCCCACGCTGCTTTCAATACCAATCTCGCCGTCCATTAAACCGATCAGCTGCTGACAGATAGATAACCCTAAGCCAGTGCCCCCATATTTTCGGGTAGTAGACGTATCTGCCTGAGTGAACTTATCAAACAATTGCAACTGTTGTTGCTCGGAAATACCAATACCTGTATCTCTGATTTCAAAGCGGAAAATTTTCTGATCAGTGTTTTGTGCCAATAGTTTCACAAAAACAGCCACTTCACCTTCTTCGGTAAACTTAATAGCATTGCCAATTAAATTGGTCAGCACTTGACGAATGCGTCCAGGGTCAGCCTTTACCCACTGCTGAATAATCGGATTGGCTGGGCAAATGAAATGCAAACTTTTACTATCCGCTTGAAAGCTCATCGCTTTACCGACATCTTCCACCATTTGTCCGAGATTAAACGGAATTAACTCTAAATCTAATTTGCCCGCTTCAACCTTTGAGAAATCCAAAATATCGTTAATAATCCCCAGCAACCCGGCCGCTGATGCTTTTACCGTATTGGCCAACTTATCTTGCTCGCGAGATAGATTGGTATTTAACAATAGATTCGTCATGCCGATAACACCGTTCATCGGAGTGCGAATCTCGTGGCTCATATTGGCGAGAAATTCAGCTTTGGTATTGCTTGCTACTTCCGCTTGTTCTTTAGCGATCTCCAGTTTTTCTAAATTTATCACTTGCTGGGTGACATCCGTACGGATGGAGGTAAAGCCAACCACCTCACTGTCTTCATTGAGATTGGGCACAATAGTAGTATCGACCCAATAATAATGGCCGCCTTTGGCGCGATTACGCACTTCATCATGCCAAGTTTCACCGGCTAATACTTTTTCATGCATGGCTTTCCAATAGCCTTTTTTCTGCTTACCAGAATTTAATAAACTGTGCTTTTGACCGATAATTTCCGCTTCATCGTAGCCGCTAATTTCAATAAACTTTTCATTTACATAGGTAATATTCCCCTTAAGATCAGCCACGGACACTAGCGAGTGTTGATCTAAGGCAAACTTGGCTGACTCTGCTTGTTTTCTAGCGTAGTCCAACCTGTAGAGGTTCTCTTTTTGTTCAGTTATATCGGTTCTAATGGAGGTAAAACCGAT
>Ga0105357_10002255_pt1 | contig 10373 bp, 10 predicted proteins | sample GOMGulsemesocosm_4_FD_83660 | JGI IMG/M metagenome (GOLD analysis project Ga0105357, IMG submission 83660) | Methane-oxidizing microbial communities from mesocosms in the Gulf of Mexico - GOM15B Gulf of Mexico | ecosystem: Environmental > Aquatic > Marine > Cold seeps | place: USA: Gulf of...
AAGTGCTTCCGCATCCGGATAACTTGCCAAAATATTCGCCTCTACAGCCTCAGATATGATGTGCGCTTCGGCAAGATTTAAATCGGGCATTAGATCTAGATGCATCTGGATGAAAACTTTTTGTCCAGAGCGCCTCGTCCGCAAATCATGCACCCCCAAAACATCTGGATGGTTTGTGACAAGTTCTATTATCTTGTCTCGCTCTTCATCGGGCAATTCTTCGTCCATAAGATCTGCAAAAGAAAGACGAACTATCGACCAAGCGTTATAAGAAATATATCCAGCAATTCCGATTGCAAATAGAGCATCTGCCATTATCCAGCCTAATTGATCAGCAAGGATAAGGGCCACGATTACGCTTACATTTACCAGTATGTCGCCTGTGTAATGAAGCGAGTCTGCAGAAATTGCAACAGACTGTGATCGCTTGATCACGTAACGCTGAAAACTAACTAACATCAGTGTGAGGGCAATTGAAATGCCCATGACAATTATACCAATACCGCTTTCATGAACTGGTTCTGGATTTGCTAGTCGTTCTGTTGCTTGCAATACCAGAAACAAGGCAGAACCAACGATAAAAGCGGATTGAAGAAGGCCAGCTAGAGCTTCTGCTTTTCCGTGTCCAAACCGATGGTCGTCATCTGGGGGAACCAAAGCCTGCCGAACAGCGAGTAAGTTCACTAAGGATGCCCCTAAATCCAGTAGCGAGTCCACAAAAGTAGACAGGATAGAAACTGAATCTGTTGCAAGATAGGCCCAGCCCTTAATGAAGATGAGTACCGTCGCTGTCAAAACCGCACAATATGTCGCGGCCCTCATCAAACCTTCGCGTTGCGGCGCTGTTAATTCGCTTTTTTTTGGGTTGCCTATCATCGATGTGCAGTGCTTATGGATACAGGACAGATTTTGTCCAGCCATCCTCGGTTAATGAAAATTGCCGTCTTTCATGGAGCCGAAATGGTTTGTCTTGCCAAAATTCCATACGGGTTGGTTTAATTCGAAACCCCGACCAATGGGGCGGACGAGGGATCTTTCCAACGGCATATTTAGCTGTATATTTAGCAACCGCGGCCTCTAATGAGAACCGACCTTCCATGGGTCTTGATTGTTGACTAGCCCAGGCGCCAATCCGGCTATCTCGGGCGCGGCTCTCAAAATAAGCATCTGCTTCGGCGTCACTAACGATTTCTATATCACCATTTATGCGGACGCAACGTCTCAGACTTTTCCAATGAAAACATAGGGCTGCTTTTCGAGTTTCAAGAATTTCCTGACCTTTTTGACTTTCAAAATTAGTATAAAAAACAAAGCCCTGATCATCTACGCCTTTAAGAAGCACCATTCGTACAGAAGGTTCTCCATCCGCATTTACTGTCGCTAATGACATTGCGTTTGCATCGTTTGGCTCAGATTTATCAGCTTCGGAAAGCCATGAATTGAACTCGTCAATTAAATCAGTTAGCTGTGTCACAGTTTTTGTCCATTCCACTGTAAAGAAAAGCACTATATTGATAGATATCGACAATGTAATGGCGTCCCGGCTATCTGTCGACCAATTGTCTTAATGAAGCCGTAATCCTGTGAAAAAAATGCAGGTAACGAGTTTTGGATATAGAATTGGTTTCCGGTTGAATTGGAAACTTTATTTTTTGGAGGTGAATTACGATGACACTCAGCAAAAATCTCTTAGCTGGATTGGTAGTGATTATGTTGGCACTCAGCGGTTGTTCATCAAACGAAGGCCCTAGCAAGCAAACTGGCGGAGCCGTATTAGGTGGTATTGGTGGTGCTTTGCTCGGTTCTGTTTTTGGTAAAGGTAGTGGACAGCTGGCAGCCGTTGCCGTTGGTACGCTGGTTGGCGCTATGATTGGTAGTGAAGTTGGTAAGTCACTGGATAAAGCGGACAGGGCAGCTATCGACAGTGCAGAAAAGCAGGCAACTACTGCGCCCTTGGGCGAAACTATAACGTGGAATAATCCAGATAGTGGAAATTCCGGAACCGTCACTGCTGTGCGGGATGGTGAAAATACCCAAGGTCGATATTGCCGTGAATTTCGTCAAACAATAGAAGTCGATGGTCAGTTGGAAGAAGGTTATGGGACTGCCTGCCGCCAAGATGACGGATCCTGGCAAATTATGTCTTAGTACTTTTAAGCAATAGCTCTGTATTTTCCCCCAGATTTCTAATACAAAGGGTTTCTGGGAAATACTCAATTGCTGACGGATTATATGTTGAAACTGAAAAATATTTTGGCGGGAACTGGTATTAGTGTTGTTCTTTCGCTTTCCGTTATAGGAATTGGCTATGCTGATTTCAATGATGCTGTAAAAGCCTATGAAATCGGCGACTACAACAAAGCCCTTCTAGAATGGAAAGAGCTTGCGAAGGATAACGATCCAGCTGCGATGCGTAATGTCGGGCATATTTATCGTCGCGGTCTAGGTGTTGATCAAGATTTTGCGAAGGCGATGCACTGGTATAAGCGTGCTGCAACAATGGGCTTTGACCGTGCGCAAGCAAATGTTGCGTCCATGTATCTACGTGGGCAAGGCGTCCCTCAAGATTATGTAAAAGCAGCTGAATGGTTTACTAAAGCTGCCCGGAATGGTCATACAATTGCTCAGTATAATCTTGGCATCATGTATGAACATGGCAAAGGTATTGAAAAAAGCACGACAAAGGCCCTCGCTTGGTACAATTTGGCCGCAAAAGCAGGCCATAAGCAGGCTCTCAATAAAGTATCGATCTTGGTCGCGGGTAACCCGGACATTAAAGAAGATGTCGCTATTGAACAACAATCTGTAGCGGCGGATCCCAAGCCGGCACCGATCACTGAAAAAACGAGCCCGGTTGTTCAGACGGCACCGGAGCCAGCGAAAAAAGCCGAACCAGAAATCGTTCAAGCAAAACCAGCGCCCGAGAAAATAATTGAACCAGTAATTATTCAAACTGCTGCTACTCCTGAAAAAACGATGGTGCCAGCTTCTCCTAGGAAAATAGTAGAGCCTGAACAGGCTGCGAAAAAATTTGATCCCTTTGCGACTAGTGCAAATAATTTGGAAACAGATAAAACAGAAAAAAGTGGTGTTCCAACAGCATTTAGCACGGCAAGTAAAACTATGCCGGCAGCAACGCCGAAACCTGAACCAGTTGTTGCGGAAAAACCAAATGTCGTAGCGATCACGAAGACAGCTGAGCAGTCTGAAAAAACAACTCCAGAATTGAAGCAAATAGAGCAGGAAGCCGAACCTGTCGCCGTATCTGAAAAAGTGGAAAATCCTGAGCCAGAAGAGAGCAAAGGCTTCTTTAGTGCCTTGAAATCTCTTGTCATGGGAGATGACGAAGAGAAAAGTGAAGCTGTGGAGGTTGCAAAAACAACAGCCGTTGTGGGAACAACTGCTGCGGTAATCGCCCCTAAACCAGTATCCACCATTCAAATGACGCAAGTAAAATCTGTGGAAAGTGTCCATATTGTACCGGGAAGTGGATTGTCTGTGCCCGAGCGTCTTGAAATGGCCAGTTTATCATTTGCTGTAGAAGAGTATCAGCAGGCATTGAGTGTTTGGGCTCCACTAGCACAAGATGGAAATGCCGAGGCTCAATATCAATTGGGTAAAATGTTCTTTGAAGGTTACGCCGTTCCGATCGATCGGGTGAAGGCATACCAATGGTGGGCAAAGGCCAGAGATAATGGCTCCACTGTCGCGACTAAGTCTCTAGAAAAGCTGGCAACTTCTCTCACTTTTCTTGAAAAACGACGGTTGCAGCATTCGAATTAATACCGTATCTCTGCGCGATAATCTATTTGTACTAATGTAAATCATTTGCCGTAAGGCGCTGTTTAATTTGTTTGGTAAGACTATTCATGAAAGATCCCTATCACGTTCTTGGTGTTACGAAAAATGCATCCCAGACGGAAATAAAATCAGCATACCGGAAACTGGCGAAAAAGCTTCATCCTGACGCAAATGCGGGGAATGAAAATATAGCCGAGAAGTTCAAGGAAGTATCTGGAGCCTACAATATTATAGGTGATGAAAAACTGCGTGGTAAATTTGATCGTGGTGAAATCGATGCAAACGGCCAAGAAAAATATGGTTTTGGCGGCGCAGGCGGCCCACGTGCAGGTGGCGGTTTCAATCAAGCTGGTGGTGGGTTCGGCGGTGGTGCGGACGATTTATTTTCTGAGATTTTCGGGAATTTCCGACGTGGCGGCGGACAACGACCACAAGCTACAAAGGGTCGTGATAAGTCATTTGCAATAGAAGTTAGTTTTAAAGAAGCGTCCCTTGGAGGGACACGACGCCTTACTCTAGGTGAAGGTGGTAAAACGCTGGACGTCAAAATCCCTGCGGGCATTTCCGATGGAAAACAAATTCGCCTAAAGGGGCAAGGCGATGCTGGTAGTGCTGGTGGACCAGCTGGTGATATCCTGATTAATATAAAAGTTAAGACCGACGCAGTTTTTGTCCGAGACGGTAATAATATCCTTTTGGAGCTTCCTATCAGCTTATCTGAAGCTGTCCTCGGTGCAAAAGTCCAAGTGCCGACAGTTGACGGAACGGTGAATTTGAAAGTTCCTGCCGGATCCAATACAGGATCGACTCTTCGCTTGAAGGGGAAAGGTATCGGTAAGAAAGAAGCAAAGGATCGCGGAGATCAATTTGTTAAACTAAAGGTAGTTTTACCAGACGAACAAGATGAAGAATTACAAGAATGGGTTTCTAACTGGTCAAAAGATCACGACTATGATCCGCGATCCAAATTTGGAAAAAATTCTTAACCGCCAATTAGTTTGTATAAGGTTTTGACTGTTTTTAACGGTCAATATAAAAAGAATATTGGTGATTTATTTACGGACAAGATGGGATCCTCAGGGATGACAGAACAAAAAGGCCTGATGAGCGGCAAAAAAGGTTTGATTATGGGTGTCGCAAATCGTCATTCATTGGCCTGGGGAATTGCCAAGGTATTACATGAACACGGTGCAGATATTGCCTTTACCTACCAAGGGGATGCGCTTGGAAAGCGTGTTAGGCCTCTAGCTGCAAGCCTAGACTCTGATACTGTTTTAGAATGTGATGTTACCGATGAGGCTTCTATGGATGAAGTCTTTAAGGTTCTGGAAGAGAAATGGGGCAAGATTGATTTCCTTGTTCATGCCATTGGATATTCTGACAAAACACAGTTGCGCGGAAAATATTCGGATACCACACGCGATAACTTCTTGATGACAATGGATATTTCGTGCTTCTCCTTTACGACGCTTGCAAGTCGTGCCGCGAAATTGATGTCGGACGGAGGTAGCATGGTTACCCTCACTTATTACGGGGCAGAGAAAGTCGTCCCACATTATAACGTGATGGGTGTTGCAAAAGCCGCCCTTGAAGCATCTGTCCAATATTTAGCCGCCGAAATGGGTGCAGAGTCCATTCGTGTGAACGCTATTTCTGCAGGGCCGGTTAAAACACTGGCTGCATCTGGTATCGGTGATTTCAGAAAAATTCTTAAATGGAACGAGAGCAATTCGCCGCTTCGTCGTAATGTTACGATTGAAGAGGTCGGTGGATCGGCTCTTTATCTATTGAGTGATCTGAGCAGAGGTGTCAGCGGCGAAGTTCATCATGTGGATGCTGGTTATCATGTGATCGGTATGAAAATTGATGACGAACAGGATGATCTCTGATCGGCCGTTCATAGGCATTCTTTAAAACAAGGCGGTAGCCAATATGTCACATAATAGCTTTGGTCACTTATTTCGGGTTACGACCTGGGGGGAAAGTCATGGCCCAGCGCTGGGCTGCATTATTGACGGGTGCCCATCGCTTATTGATATTACCGAAGAAGAAATTCAGGTTTGGATGGATCAGCGTAAACCTGGTCAAAACCGATTTACGACCCAGCGTCGCGAACCTGATGCGGTAAAAATCCTCTCGGGCGTCTTTGAAGGGAAAACGACGGGTACACCCATCAGTCTTATGATCGAAAATGTTGACCAGAGATCAAAAGATTATGGTGATATCAAAGAAAAATTCCGGCCAGGACATGCGGACTACTCCTATCAAACAAAATACGGTATTCGCGACTACCGCGGCGGTGGAAGGTCCAGTGCACGTGAAACTGCTGCCCGGGTAGCGGCAGGTGGTATCGCACGTAAAGTTCTCGGCGATAACGTGAAAATCAAAGGTTACCTTACGCAGATTGGTGACAAAGTCATTGATAGAAGCCGATTTGATTGGGATGAGATTGATAACAATCCCTTCTGGTGCCCGGACGCTGAAATGGCACAGGTTTGGACAGAATATCTGGATTCTATTCGTAAAAACGGATCGTCAGTCGGAGCTGTGATCGAGGTTGTTGCCTCTGGTGTGCCCGCGGGTTTAGGGGCGCCGATTTACGGTAAACTTGATTCAGATCTTGCCGGTGCCATGATGACGATTAATGCTGTAAAAGGTGTCGAGATTGGCGAAGGATTCTCTGCTGCAGCACTAACCGGTGAAAGTAATGCCGATGAAATGAGGAAAGGTGATGGACAATCACCAGACTTCCTTAGCAACCATGCCGGTGGTATCCTCGGGGGAATTTCGACCGGTCAGGATGTTGTCGTTCGGTTTGCAGTAAAACCTACATCATCAATTTTGAAGCCACGCGCAACTGTGACGAAAAGCGGTGAAGACGCTGAAATTGTGACTAAAGGCCGTCATGATCCATGTGTTGGAATTCGGGCCGTACCTGTTGGTGAAGCTATGATGGCGTGTGTATTAGCAGATCATCTTCTTCGTCACCGTGGGCAACAAGGCTAATTCAACGAAATTTTTAATTAGATATTTACGATAGATTAACCTCTTTTTAAGAAGAGTTTTCTAAACTTCAGTCCTGTTACAAATGGCTTTAGAATGAAGCCAACCCCTCTTGAAAAGAGAAAGGTACAGCAATGTCTGACTTAATCGCGGGGTTTAGCGCCTCGTCTTCCTATAGCTCGTTGGCTCAAGCAACGTCCTATAGCAACCCCACTAGGGGTATCTCCTCCACAGAAGCGTCATTACGGCAAGAAGCGTCATTTAGCTTTGATGCATTTATTGCTGAAGAACATAGTGCCCCTGCGGTCTCTCTCCCCTTTGCTGAAGGCGAGAAAAACAGCGACGACATGATGGATATGCTTGCTGAAAAATTGGAAGGTTTTTTGGAACCGTTCGGTGAAAAAGGTGAGAAACTTGCGGAAATTATAACCAAGGCGTTGGAAAGCTTGGCTGATCTTGTTGAAGATACTTCGGTTGATCAGGCTGAACTTTCCATAGATATCCGTTTTGCACGCATAGAAGAGAGTTACAGTAATGGCCGCCATGGCAGCGCTGGTGTGTTTAGTAGTTTTGCACTGGAAGTAAATGTGGCGACAAAAGCAATTGATTATGATCCAAGTCGAGCGACTGTTATTACGACAGCAGGCTCAAAAGTTGAGTTTACTCAAACCCAAATGATTGAAGGACACAAACGCGGTGTCTTCCGCCGTGGAAAATCAGGTATTGAGAATTTCCCTGGCTATAACAAAGAACTTGCAGATCAAACCAAGCAAGTTATTGAATTCTTGAAAGAAACTCGTAAGCAAATCAAGGCTTTCTCAAAAAATGAGGAACAGGGTTTCCGTCATCAAATGACACAAGCGCTTATAGACTATAGTCACTATAATATGCGAACTTAGTCGCTCCGAACGATGTTATACAGGGGGAAGGTGTTTCGGCCCTTCCTCCTTTATTAAATTGGCTAGTAATTCTACGCCCGGACCTGCATGTTCTGGTTTTGGGACAACTAGATATAACGTGGCAACACGGGCTAAATCACCTACGGTTGGAACAATACACAGCTCACCAGATTCAATTTTATCCTCAAAAAAATGAATGGGCCCCCAACAGAACCCTTGTCCGGATATGAGGATTTCCTTTGCATGAAAAAAATCACTTACAGTCCAACGTTGCTCGGATCTTAACCAACCAATTGACAGACTTTGTTCGGTTCGTGCTGTGTCTTTTATTACAATTTGGAGTTCGCCCGCTAGATCACGTTGGCTCACCGGCCTATCAAATTGCAACAATGGGTGATCTTTATGTGCGATCGGATAAAGAGTGAGCGTTGTTAAAGGTGTACCAAGGTACCCATTTGGGACAATTGGAGAAATAACCAAATCGGCCTCTGCTGTTTCGATAAGTTCTACCGCCCCCATCAAAACAACATCCAGAATCTGTAAGCGTGAGACTTGGTTTGTTTGTTGAAATTTCCGCAGGATATTAGGAATTACGTGTTTTGGAAAAATATTCTCAACACCTATTATGATTTCTGTCTCCCAACCTTCTTGTAAAACCGAGGCGAGCTTCTCAAGATCAGCGGCATCTTTGAGAAGTTGGTGTGACCGTCGGTACATAACGGTGCCTATTTCCGTGAGGCGCAGACTCTTTCCTTCGATTTTGATGAGATCCACCCCTAGCTGCTCTTGTAGTTTCGCGACGGCATGATGGAGTGACGAATGGCTGCGATTAAGGGCTTTTGACGCCTTTAGATAACCACCGTGATTAATCACGGCGTTAAAGATGGCCCATTGGGCAAGGGTGATTTTGGATATTTCGGTCATATTGTCGAAATAATAGACACAAATATCCGAATTTAAACAATTTTATTCCACGGTGAAGAATATATTTTCGATCCATCACTCTTTCATATTATGGATGGATTATGTTTATGGAAAAAATAGAACCTATATTGGAACTGGCTGGCCGCGTATTGTTAGCGGTGCTTTTCATTCTCGCTGGTTTTTCAAAAATCAGTGGATTTGAAGGAACACAGGGTTATATGGAAGCAATGGGCGTTCCCGGAGTACTTTTGCCCCTTGTAATTTTGCTTGAAATCGGCGGCGGTCTTTTACTGATAGCCGGCTATAAAACCAAATGGATTTCACTTGCATTGGCAGGGTTTTGTTTGCTCTCCGGTTTTATCTTTCACTTCCAACCAGAAGATCAAATTCAAATGATCTTGTTCATGAAGAACATTTCAATAACAGGTGCCTTCTTATTGTTGGTCTCAAAAGGCAGTGGAAAGCTAAGTTTGGATGCGCGTTTAAACGCTGCATGATCCTTTAGTCTCCAACTTTCCGAAAAGCTCGCCTCGGCGGGCTTTTCTTTTGCCTACTATCGGATCTTTGCCGCCGCATCCGTAAGAACATTCAGTTCGGCCCCTTTGAGATGGGCATTTTCAGATATATGCCGCCGCCATGCTCTCGCACCGGGGAGGCTTTGAAAAAGGCCCAACATATGGCGTGTAATTGATTTAAGTGGAACGCCTTTTTCCATTTCGCGTTCGATATAGGGCAGCATTTCGTCAACGATTTGTTTGCGCTCCGGCGTGTCATCAGAAACTCCGTAGTAGCGCCCATCAATTTGTGCCAGAAAATACGGATTTTGATACGCCTCGCGCCCGATCATGACGCCATCAACATGTGTTAGATGTTCATCAATCTCATCGAGTGTTTGAATGCCTCCATTAATGATGATTTCCAATTCTGGAAAATCTTTCTTCAATTGATAAACACGGGGGTAGTCGAGTGGGGGAACAGTGCGGTTTTCTTTTGGGCTGAGGCCCGTCAACCACGCTTTACGTGCGTGAATGATAAAAGTCTCGCAGCCCGCCTCTTTGACGGTACCGATAAAGTTGACAAGATGATCATAGCTATCCAGATCGTCAATGCCGATCCGATTTTTTACTGTAACAGGGAGATCTGTAACTTCTTTCATGGCGCGCACGCAGTTTGCCACTGTTTCTGGTTCTGCCATAAGACACGCACCGAAACGACCGTTTTGAACCCGATCAGATGGGCACCCAACGTTCAAATTAACTTCTTGATAGCCGTAACCGTCAGCAATTTTAGTGCATTTCGCGAGGTCGGTGGGATTACTCCCTCCAAGTTGAAGCGCAACAGGTTGCTCCGCTTGATCAAATTTTAGATGCCGTGCTTCATCGCCATGCAAAATTGCACCTGTTGTTACCATTTCGGTATACAGAAGCGCCTTTGATGAAATCAAACGAAGGAAATACCGATCATGCCGATCAGTCCAGTCCAGCATCGGGGCTATGCTTATCGTGCGGTTTAGTTTGGTCACGTGTTCCTCATACTACTAATTATGCCCTTGATATAAGGATATGGAAATAAAACCAAAGGAAAAACGAGATTTTATTGTTTGGGTTAATTGAACGCGGTAAAATATCTTTAGGGTGATCTATCAGACTGCTTAAAAGCCAGCTTCTCTATTTTTCGCCTGTAAGTCGCTTACTAGGCGTGCATTTTCTATTGCTATGGCGCTCTGATCGGCAAACATCCGCGCCA
>Ga0105357_10002258_pt1 | contig 10366 bp, 10 predicted proteins | sample GOMGulsemesocosm_4_FD_83660 | JGI IMG/M metagenome (GOLD analysis project Ga0105357, IMG submission 83660) | Methane-oxidizing microbial communities from mesocosms in the Gulf of Mexico - GOM15B Gulf of Mexico | ecosystem: Environmental > Aquatic > Marine > Cold seeps | place: USA: Gulf of...
CGTCATCCGTCGCTTGCGCTGGGGCATCTGTTGAGTATATGCCCATTGAATGTTCACTTAAATATCCACCATTAGCGGTTACAAGCCCATACTCGCCCCGCTCTGATCTGAGTTTTTGAGCCATTTCAACAATGGCATTCATCACGTAGCTTCCTGCACCTCCAAAATAAGGGAGCCCGCCAGTAACTGTCAGATCTCGATCATCTTCACGAGAAATTCCAAGCTCATCTCGAGCTATTTCCACGGCGACAGGGAAACAGGAGTAGATATCTATATGCTTCATGTCGTCCACGGATTTTCCAGCCATGGAAAATGCTCTCTGTCCTACGCGCTCAATCGCCGGAGACGAATGATAGTTTACCCGCTCATGAACGTACCATTTTTCGTTTGCATCTGCGCACCCATGCAGGAAAACCCATTTCTCTTCTGGAACACCCATTTCCCTTGCAGCCCCGACTGAGGTTAGGAGGAGAGCGGCCGACTGATTAACTTGATTCATTGCATTCATGTATTTTGTGTACGGCCAGCCGACTAAACGGTTTTTGTCGCTTACGTGAGCAATCTCCTCCGGGCTTCGTTTAATGGGAAACCATGCGAAGTCATTTTCAGAAGCCACAGCACTAAACCGCGAAAACAACGTGCCAATTTCTAATTGATGTTCATCAATCGAATTCCCGTAGTTGGCCCGCAGCGCGTTTTCAAACAAGGGATACACATTACGTGCGGGCCATATGCCGTGTGCTTTTTCATGTTCTGTCGCCATGGGGATATCATCGACGATCTGGTTTGCTTTTGCTGGGGCAGGCTCATTCCAGTCTGGCTTTACCCCAGATTTAAGTAACCGTCGTCCTGTATCCATCGCTTCTGCGCCTGCGAATAGAGCAAATTTGATCTTCCCATTGGCAATTTCCTCAGAATATTTATTCATTAGAAACTGAGGCATATTACCGCCGATCGGTGTCTCATAAAGGAAGGCCTTTTCAACACCTAACCGCTTCTCCAAGCTATGGGCTGGATTTTTGGTGAAAGGGATAAGGCTTTTAACAACGGCAATGACATCCAGATTTTCCAGCGCACTATTGCTAATTCCAGCGTCTAGCGTAGCCGCATGAACCGCTTGCTCCATTAGATCGAGGGGCGACGCTGCACGTTTTAAATCAACCCCGCGCTCAGTTGCCTGCCCAACACCAATCAAGACCGGCATTCTATTATGTACCATAACCAACTCCCTCCACTGTTTGCTCGGCAATTGACTTAGCCCACCTGTAGTCTGCTTTCCCGTTTTGGCCTCGTTTCACCTCCTCAACAAAAACAAAGGCTTTGGGCAATTTGTACCGCGCAATATATTTACTTGCACAAGATTTCAGTTCATCTGACAGATCTGTATTTCCATGAGTTAACTGAACAACAGCAACAACTTCATTTCCAAAGCGCTCACTTGGACGAGAGCTTACAATCACATCGACAACATCATCATGGTGTTTGAGGGCTTGCTCAACTTCCTCTGCATAGATTTTCTCTCCGCCAGAATTAATGGTCACTGAATCCCGGCCTAAAAATTCTATATTCCCATCAGTATGAATTTGCACACGGTCTCCCGGTATTGAATACCGTTCACCGTCAATCACGGGGAATGTTTCTTGGGATTTTGGGGGGTCGTTAAGGTACCCAAGGGGAATGCGACCCTTTACGGCAAACCAGCCATTATCTTTGTCCTCTGGCTTTGCTAGGGCCGTTTTGTCAGCATTTAACGCCACCCCCCCACCAGAGAGTGTAAACTTCACATCTGTTTCCTTATCAGAGCCTTTAGAAAAATTATGCCCCCGTGGCCCCGTCTCGGTTGAGCCAAATGCATCAATAATCGTTACCTTCGGGTATTTAGCGAGAATTTTGTCTTTCACGGGCTTGGAGAATACTGCGCCGCTACTGACTATAAGTCTTAACGACGAAAGATCATATTCATGGGCATACATCTCCTTCATGATCGGTAAGGCGAATGCGTCACCCACTACAGCCAAAGTCCTTACCTGCTCTCTCTCAGCTACGCGTAACAACTCCGCAGCATCCAAGTGTTCGACATTGTCCTGTATCACCACGGTATTTCCGTTATGCCACGCCACGAAGGAGACTAACTGTCCCGTACCATGCATGTAAGGTGGTGCCGATAATGCAGAGGATCCGCGAGATTGCATGACTTGGTTGAGGATTAAATCCATGTCCAAAATCGGGACATCGTTTTTATCTTTCATTCCCAACATAGAGACCAAAAAATCACCTTGCCGCCAAAGAACACCCTTTGGCATTCCCGTCGTACCGCCGGTGTAGATCATATATAGATCATCCGGTGATAGGGTTACGTTTGGTTTGGATGCAGATGCACTTGCAAGTGCACTTTCATATTCTATTGCGCCTGAGAGTAACGGGGCGTTCGAGCCATCCTCAACTTGAATAAGCACACTAAGGTTATTTAGCTGGTTCGAAATTGCCGCAACTTTATCGGCAAAACATCCGTGGTAAATGATGACCTTTACATCAGCATCTTTCATGACATGAAGGAGTTCTTCCTCCACATACCGGTAATTGATATTTACAGGAACAGATCGAGATTTAAGGGTTCCCATCAAGCATTCCGGATATTCGTTCCCGTTATACATATACAGGGCCACGTGATCCTGCCCGGATTCCCAATTTTCGAGTTCAGACCGTTCTCTGTGAAGCGTTACGCCATGGGACAACAGAAAATTAGCAAGACGCCGTGAACGCTCGTTCAATTCAGCATATGAAAAACGTCGATCTCTGAACACGAGTGCTTCTCGGTCTGGAATGGCGGCAGCGATAGCTTCATTTAACTCAGCTATATTGATACTCATGATTTTAGTACCTTTGTCCCAGCCAGCTTGTAGTTATCCAGATCAACACTTGAAGTCATGGTCCAGTAATCCACCAATCGCCAGGGTGAGTTTGAAACGACGCGTCCTTTGCTGTTGCGGTACCAGTTGGAGACACCGGGATGTGTCCAAATCATACTGTTATGTTCAGCGTCAACTTTCTCATTGTATGCGTCATGAATATCGGCGCGGACTTCCAATTCATCATACCCCGCCTCAACCATCCTCATTATGCATTTAGTGATGTATCGAGATTGACATTCAATATGGAAGATCAGACTTCCGCCGTGTCCAAGGTTAGTGTTAGGGCCATAGAACATGAAGAAGTTTGGAAAATCTGGTGCCGTCATTCCCATGAAGGCGCGCGGATCTTCTCCCCATTTTTTATGAATATTGACACCATTACGGCCAGATACTTGCACCGATCCCAGCAAATTTCCGGCATCAAACCCAGTGGCATAGATGATAACGTCTGCTTCGTGAAAATCTCCGTTGCTATCCATCACCCCATCGGCATTGATTTCATCTACCGCAGCAGTGGCAAGATCCACATTTGGGCGCTTCAACATGTCACACCATTTGTTGTCAATGAGCATGCGTTTTGCAAACGGTGGGTAATCTGGAATGACCTTTTTCATTAGATCTTCATCCCCATCTAACGCGTCAGTTAAATTCCGAATATAGGTTCGCCGATGATGCGCGTTTTCAGCGTTTAGAGACTGACCTTTATCAGGCCAGTTCTCATCATAATGCAAGGAATCCCAAATACCGTCCCCGTAACTCCAAAACAGTCGGAAGCGATACCAATTCTTATAAAACGGGATATGTTTTAGCAGCCACATTTTGCCAGGACTAACCGTCTTGTGATAATCAGGCAAGATGCGGATCCAGTGAGGTGTTCTTTGAAGAACAGTCAAATTTTTTGCGTCTTTTGCGACTTCAGGGCAAAGCTGCATAGCAGATGCGCCGGTCCCAATCACAACAACGTTTTTATTCTTGAGATCAACATCGTGCCGCCAGTTGGCTGAGTGAAAATTGGGCCCTTGAAAACTGTCTTTACCTTTAAAATCTGGTACCACAGGTCGATTAAGCTGTCCAACCGCACTGATAAAGAAACGACTGGTGAGCGTCTCTTTTTGCGCTTCTGCGTTAGTGATTTTCAATTCCCATTGGCGGGAGTTTTCATCATACGTCGCGTCATCAAGGCTGCAATTGAAACGAATATGCTCCATGATCCCGTATTTTTCGGCAACATTTTTTATGTAAGCAAAAATCTCGTCTCGTTTAGAATAATAAGACGTCCAGTCTGAATTGGGCTCGAACGAGAAAGAATAGAAATGATTTGGCGTGTCGACACCACAAGCAGGATACGTATTTTCATACCATGTGCCGCCCACAGTGCTGTTTTTTTCAAGTATGGTAAAAGGGATCCCTGCTTTTTTAAGATGAACACCGGCACTGATCCCTGAAATACCGCCACCCACAATGATCACGTGATTTTCATCCAGATTACTGCTGGTCGGCGATTGGTTCCACTGGATGTGTTTCTCTAAGGAATTTGTAAAGCCCATGTCTTCTAAAAACATAGGGACATACTCCACTCCCACGTTATCATTTACATACACGGACAACATTCGCTGAAGTGTTTCAGTATCTGGCATTCCCTTGGCAACTGTTTTACCATCTCGCATATCACTAAATAATTGGAATGCCGCTTCTTTAAGGACACGCTGGCGATCAGGAGAAATATTTCTTACACCCTCCAAGCTGGTGGATGGGAGTTCGTTCCCGGTAATATATGCAGGATCACCTGTGATCTGCGCCAAAACAATTTGAAGGGTTGGGATGTTGGCATCCTCTAAGGCATCTCTTAGTTCAGCATCAGATACGCCCGACAATATTTTCTTATTCATTTTTATGTCCCTTATTAAAGACTATTATTCGTCAGCCATAAATTTATTAAGCACATCTCTCGCGTTCAGGAAATCTTCCATAAACTCATACACGACGCTTTTTGCCGATTGGTTACTATTCATCATTCCAACGCCTTGTCCAACCCAATAGGTAGACAACTCTTGCGCACCCGCATGCCCGCTGTCTGCCAGCTTGTTGATTTTTCTCATGGCACGCTCGGTCAAACCAAATTGATGGGGCATGGGCAGCGGCTTAGGCGCGTCCTCTTCCTCCCATGCGTCAGTCCAGCTCGACTTTAACTGTCTGGAATATTTTCCAGTTCTAGATTTTGATCGGATTGTATCTCGCGACGTGGCAACCAGCAGTTTCTCTTTAATAACCTCAGAGGTCTCAGCCTCTGCTGTTGTCAGCCAGACAGAACCCGTCCAAGCGCCCGCAGCCCCCATAGACATACAGGCCGCCATTTGCCGTCCTGTTACGATACCACCGGCGGCAAGAACCGGAATGCCATACTCTTTTTCGATTTCCATCACAATTTCGGGCACTAAAACCAGTGTCGAAATATCACCGCAATGACCGCCGGCTTCACTTCCAGCAGCGACCAGAATATCCACTCCGGCTTTCGCTTGCTTCAAGGCATGCTCTTTAGTCCCAACCAATGCTGCAATAGGTATTTGTTCTTCTTTAGCTCGATCGATCATATGTTGTGGTGGCACCCCCAACGCGTTAGCAATCAAGGCGATGGGATGTGCAAAAGCAACGTCGAGCATATTTTTAGCAGCATCATCCTGCGCATTGTCTCCAAACCGTGTCCGTCCCTGAAATCGCTCATTCGTAAGGTCTGATGCATCAATTTTATGATCTTCCAAAATCTGCCTAACAAACGCTGAATGGGTTTCAGGGACCGCGGTGACTTTTTGCCTATCGGCAACGCTTTTCCCTTTCCCTTCAAACTTTGCAGGTACAATGAGGTCAACGCCGTAAGGGTGTCCGTCAACATGACCGTCAATCCAGCTTAGTTCCTGATCCAGCTGTTCTGGTGACAAGCCAGCGACACCAAGCACGCCCATACCACCTGCTTTACTGACTTCCACCACAACATCACGGCAATGAGAAAAAGCAAAGAGTGGAAACTGAATTCCAAGTTTCGCACATAGGTTTGAATCCATATTAGGTTCCTTCTTTTTGTTATGCCCCCATTAGAAAGAAAATTTGTCATTCTTACAAATTCAATTTATTCTTCTATCCATGAGAAAAATGAATGGCAGTGAACATGTCTATTGACCTAAAAAAATTAAAACACATCGTTGAGGTGGATCGCTCCCAAGGGATTACTATGGCGGCCCAGAACTTGCTGATCACTCAGTCAGCACTTACGCGTAGCATTGCAGATGCAGAAACGGAACTTGGCGTTCAACTCTTCCAGCGTCTTCCTCGCGGCGTTCGCGCCACTGATGCGGGCAGAAAATTCATACAACGGGCGCGGCGCATCCTTGGGGAGATGGATGAACTACTTGAGGAAACGTCAGAATTTAGAGAACTGAAAAGCGGTAACTTAAAGGTTGGTTTTTCACCGGGCGCTTTTCAAAGCTTCTTTGCATCGTCCCTTGTCAGCTTTGCGGCCGAGTACCCGGGAATTCGAATGGCTTTCTTTAGCGGTTCCGCTGAAAATCAGACGCCCAAACTACTCAGCGGGGATATTGACGTAATTGTTGGATCACAACGCCAATTGCGTAGATGGCCTGAATTGAACGTGAATTTAATCCGGGACCTTTACAGCACAATCATTGTCCGAAAAGAACACCCTGTTTTGCAAATGGAAAACATCTGCCTAACGGATTTGATCCAATATCCGTGGATCCAGTCATCCTCAGTCGAGCCTATCGATAGTGACTTACTGAGAATACTCAATAAAGAAAGCGACCGGCTTATTAGACCTCATTATATGTGCGATGATTTTGATCTTGTGAAAGATATCGTCAATAACACGAACGCCATTTCACCAGTATTTAGTCCAACGTCAAATTTTGCGCATCTCGAACGAAACTTTGCTCTCCTTGGAAATATAATTGAACTTCCCACGCACTCCCTAGCAATCGCTACAAACAAATCGCGTCCGCCAAGTTATCCTACGGAGAAATTAATCGATCACATCAAAGCAGAGTTGGGCACATTGAGACCATCATGATCCTATAGGAGAGAACAGAATTAACGGTCCCAACACGCTCTATTTGCGTAACCATTGCAACATACAATTTTATGAGCAATCACACGGTTTGCTCATAAAAACTCCAAATGAAATCTCTAATTTTTGTATTTTTGAAATTCAGGTATTTTGAAGCGCCGCAGCGTTGACAATTACCTTAGCTTTTCCGCATTGATTTAGGCCGGTCACATAGTCACCTGCGTATAAGTTATCGGTAACTTTGATGCCTTTTACGAAGCTTTGATTCCCAGCATACCTGTCTCTCAGAGACTTCATTTTAAGTTTGTCAGCACCATCACCAGCAAAAAAAGCACAAACTTCGCTGTATCCGACGTAATAGCCGATATAATACGGGTTTGTTGTCTCCTTTGCCGACGGCGTGTAATTCGTATCAGTTGTGGTGCAGGCAGCCAAAACGCCTAGCGCCATAAAGCATATAATATTTTTCACTAATTCCCCCCGGAATGAAGTCTTTATCGCTTACTAAAATCTATCGGCCTGCGTCTTACTGCAAGCCTTTACCGCATTATATAAGTGTTCAAATTTAATTTTATACAAATATAGGTGGCGGTCAATGGCAAGGTTATTTGAGTAACATTTGTCGAACAAACAGTTGAAGAAGGTTGTACATAAAACAATTAGTAAAGTATAAAAATGTAATGTTAGATCAATTTAAACAGCATTTTTACTTTATTTTTCAGTTACTTGCATTTTTTTCTAAAAAACAGTACTTTCCACTTCTGTTTTCTTTTGGAGCCAAAAAATGGACTGGACTTACCGAATTGATAGAAGCCATAACCTTATAATAACAAAAATGAGCGGCGACATTGATGTACCTGAAACAAGAAAAACATATCAGGCAATATCTTCAGATAATGAATTCTCTAAAGATCTAGTTGTTTTTATGGATAATACCGATCTTCGACAAGACACCGTAAATTACGATATTATTCACCAAGAAAAAAGCCTCACCATTGATTTCATGGCCCCATTTACAGGCACTAGAATTGCTGTGCTTCATGATAATTACAAAGACTATGGGATTGGGAGACAGTGGGAAGCTGCGCTTATAGATTTGAGGGTTGAATTTCGAAACTTTATGGACGAGACCGAAGCCAAAGAATGGCTCGGCATTCCAACGGATTACGTCATAACTACTGACCCCAGCAAAATGCCTGTTACTGGTTGAATGTTCGGGTTGCTATTTTTGCAACAAACTAAAACAGGCAAGTTTCTATCGCCCTAAGTTTGGATATTTGCCTTTAACGTCCCGATAGTAAGACTTGATTGTATCAATATCGCTTTCAAGATTTCCCGTTGGATAAAAAGTTGGCATAAATCCGCCTTCTTTTTTGCTAAAATCCAAAAAACTAAGGCCTATGGGAACATTTGCACCGACTGCAATATGATAAAATCCGGTTTTCCACACACGAACTTTTGACCTTGTCCCTTCTGGGGGAATAACAACGATGAGCTGCTCGCTTCGATTAAAGGCGTTCACCGTCGCCTCCACAACGTTATTGGTGTTACGTCTATCAATAGGAATACCGCCAAGCCACCGCATGAAGGGGCCAAAAGGACCGGCAAACAAGGCATCTTTGCCCATCCAATAAATTTCGAACCGAAGCATACACGCCATCGCTATCAGAAGCGGAAAATCCCAATTACTGGTGTGCGGCGCGGCGATTAAAACGAATTTTTTCTCTTTGGGAACTTCACCCACAATTTTCCAATTACCAAGGGTAAGCCAACTCCATGACAAAAAAAGAAGAATGTGGCGGAACACTGGGGTTTTAAAAACCGTATATTGCATGCTGGGCACCGAGTTTTAGGCAAAACCAACGACTACAACTAAGTGAGTGCCAGGAAAACCTGTGTTAAGATCAAAGCAAAAATAGATAACTTTTGGATTACAATCAATAGCAACCATTGCCTGCGGCAATAGGACCAAGAATATGTGAGATTATCTATTGCGAGATCAGGATTAGTTTTTCCTGTCTATCCAGTTTCTTTATAGCCATTTCTCGTTTAGTTGCCTCACTGCGATTTACGCAACTCTCTTGATACTTAATTGTAAGCGGCCCCCGCCCCCGTGTATACTTGGCACCAACTCCATTTTCGTGGGCAGCAAAACGCTTTTCCAAATCATTTGTAATACCAGTGTAAAAACTGCCATCTCCACATTCGAGTATATAGACCGTCCAATTCATTCCGGAACCTTGATTTTTTTCATCAATAATACAAAGCATGCTAACTATTTATTTGTCGAACTCATATTATAGGGATAAACTGATAATTGCTGTCCCAAAATAATCAAAGAGTTAGACAATGACCTTTTTAATGAATGATTCCGATGTTATTGATCGGATATTTAAACACATCGACGAGAATGGCACCGACCGAGGGGAAGGTGTTTGGCTTGAACCTGTAGAAAATTATCAATCTGAAGAGCGATTTAAAGCAGAAATCCAGCTTTTGAGACGCCTGCCCGTCCCCTATTGCCCATCGGCTGCGCTGCCAGACAAAGGATCCTATGTGGCACGTACAGCCTCTGGCACACCTATTGTCGCTGTCCGAGGCGATGACGGCATCGTCCGAGCTTTCCGGAACAGTTGTCGGCACCGAGGCATGGCCGTTGCCAAAGACAGTGGCTGTGCCCGAGCATTCGTCTGCCCCTACCATTCTTGGACATATGGGCTTGATGGGAATTTAAAACACATCCCAGGCGAAGATGGGTTTCCCGGTATAGATAAGAATGATCATGGATTGATCCCCGTCACGGCCGAAGAAAAAGGGGGCATCGTCTTCATAACGCAGGATGATCCAATTTCTGAAGGTGCTCTTGAAGCTATGCCGGATCTTCTTGCGCCAGAGCAAACTCTTTTTGATGAAGCAAACTTTGTTGACGATGCCAACTGGAAATTAATCGCAGAGACCTCAATGGAGGGATACCATATAAAGTCTTTGCATAATAAATCCTTCTTCCCCTATGGCTTGGACAATGTAAACGTTGTCGAGACGTTCGGCCCAAATTCTCGCATCACATTCCCGTTCAGACGTATCAATAAACTGCGGGATATCCCGCGAGAGGAACGCCGGATTGAAGGAATGGTTACCTATGTTTATCAATTATTTCCAAACGCCCATATTTCTGTTCTTTCAAGTCATTCGCTTCTGATCATTTTGGAGCCTATTTCACCGACCCAGACACGGTATGTATTTTATAGAATGCAAAACCTGGATAAGGATGGAAACCTTATTAGTTTGGATGAAAGCTCGAAAGACGCCAATTTCATTAAGGAAGAAGGCCTAAATGAAGATCGGGAGGCGGCTTGTGCTATTCAAGTTGGGCTTGAGA
>Ga0105357_10002261_pt1 | contig 10358 bp, 5 predicted proteins | sample GOMGulsemesocosm_4_FD_83660 | JGI IMG/M metagenome (GOLD analysis project Ga0105357, IMG submission 83660) | Methane-oxidizing microbial communities from mesocosms in the Gulf of Mexico - GOM15B Gulf of Mexico | ecosystem: Environmental > Aquatic > Marine > Cold seeps | place: USA: Gulf of...
AAATCCTATCGGTGTCGCCAGTTCTCCGTGCGTCTAGCGCAGCGCTTTATAGATGATTGGCCGCCTGAGGATTCGTCGAAGTCACATTTATGAATGATATTCACTTGTGATGACAGGTTTAATTTACTGGTTGGGTAGAACATTTGCAAGGCTTTTGGGGCGCGCCTCCTTCTGTTAATTCTGACGCTTGCATTCACTCAGCAGAGTCATTACACATATCAAACTGTTATAGAGATCACTATTGAATGTGATTACAGTTAAGAATATAGTTCATCTGATGTATGCGATTGATGCGTGATTTTTCATGGCCACCTAAGGAGTGTCCCAGAAGCGATGAACAAGCTTCACCGGTCTTCTTCGAGTGCTCTAGTAGGGCGTGCCACGACAATCCCAATCTATAAATATAATGAAACACAGGAGAGTAAACTCATGTACATGAGTCCTAGAAAATCACTAGTGATAGCAATCGCCGCCGTGTCTGCAGCCGGCGTTTCAATTCAAACGAGGGCGCAGGAAGGGTTTGTACTTGAAGAAGTGATCGTTACCGCGCAGAAGCGTGAGCAAAGCCTGCAGGATGTGCCCGTATCGGTGAATGTTATTGGTGGTGATGAGATTGCCAAGTCAGGTATTGGCAACTTTGAGGAGCTGTCCAACCAAGTACCTAACCTGTCTATTAACGAGGGGCCCATGGGAATGAAAATTTTCATCCGTGGTCTGGGGTCAGGGGCTAACCAGGGCTTTGAGCAGTCGGTGGGTTTATTTATCGACGGCGTCTATGCCGGTCGCGACCGGCAGTTCCAGGCGGCTTTTATGGACGTGGGGGCGGTGGAAGTCTTGCGCGGTCCGCAGGGAACCCTGTTTGGTAAAAACACCATCGCCGGCGCCATGACGGTGACCTCTGCCAAACCGAGCGACGAACTCGAGGCGTCCCTGACGACCAGTTATGAGCCCCGCTACGACAGCTATAGCGCAGAGGGTGTTGTCTCCGGTCCCATTAGCGATAATTTGATGGGGCGTATGGCACTTACTCAGTCAGAGACAGGCGGCTACATGGAAAACACCGCCCTCGATAAAACAGATCCTGTAAGTCGTACCACCGCTGCCCGAGGCACCCTGTTGTGGGAGCCCACGGATGAATTGGAGATGCTGGCAAAGTACGAAAATGGACACAGCCGGACTTCTGGCAGTAACTACACGGTAGATGAAGCGGGCGGCTGGAGCGATCTGCTCAGTAGCTCCGATGCTAAGTTCAACACCACCGATGCCAGTCAGCGTTCGACCTCAACCCCAGAATCAAAAGACACCAACAGTGAAAGCTTTACGCTGAATATTAACTACCTGCTCGGTGAGTATGAGTTGACGTCTATCACTGGATATTCTGAGTATCAATATGAGGATATTTTGGACGCCGACCAAACAGGCTTTGAGGCGCTGAACGCATCGCTGCGACAGGATTTCCACCAGTGGAGTCAGGAGGTTCGTTTGACTTCGCCGCTGGGCGGAGAGGTTGATTTCATCACCGGTCTGTTTTATCAAACCACAGACTTGCATCACATTCGTGAGGGCAATCTAAATGTATCCGCCTACAGTGCCACGAACCCTATATTGGCGTTGGTGCCAAGGGCGCAGACAGACACTGAATTTGATCAGCAGTCAGAGACCTACGCGCTATTTGGCTCGCTGACCTGGCATGTCAACGATGCGCTGCATTTAACCGGCGGGCTGCGTTATACCATCGAGGAAAAACAAGCCAATAGAGGCCTAGTCTTTAACGACTATGAGTCATCAACAGCGCTTGGAGAGGTCTATAGCCCTACGGCTTCCCCTATTGCGGGCGTGGGGCTGAACGAGTATCAGATCGCGGTGTTGGGTTTGCATCAGGTGTCTATGTATGAACATCAGGTTGAAGGTGAGCGGCGCGCCGAAGATGTATCACCTGCGGTTAAGCTGCAATACGACCTCTTTGAGGATGTGATGCTCTACGCCAGTATCAGCAAGGCTTTCAAGTCAGGTGGTTTCAGTGAAGCAGGTTTACAGGGTGATGATCCCGGCGAGTATGCCACATCGCCCACAGCCTTTGACTTTGACGAAGAAGAGGCCCTGTCTTTTGAAATCGGCGGCAAGACAACTCTGCTCGATGGCGCAGCCAAATTAAATTTTGCCCTGTTCCGCACCGAGTACAGTGATTTACAGGTGAGCTCATTCCAGGGGGATGTCTTTGTTGTGGGTAACGCCGCCGAGGCGATCAGTCAGGGTTTGGAGATGGATGGCACCGTGCGCTTGGGTGAAAGCTTGTTCCTCAATGCGTCGCTGGCCTACCTGGATGCCACCTACGGAGAATATAAAAATGCAGGTTGTACGGTTGCGCAGCTGACGGCCAGCGCAGGGGGTTGCTCTCAGGATTTATCCGGGCGCGAGTTGACCAATGCACCTGAGTGGTCGGCTAATATTTCTCTGGACCATATGCTGCCGGTTGGTGACACTCTGGAGTTTAACAGCCACGTTACTCTGGTCTACACAGGTGAACAGTACACTGCGACCGACCTCGATGCCCACTCGTTGGAGCAATCGCACACCACACTCAATGCGCGTTTGGCACTGGGTGATAACAGCGGTAGCTGGGAGGTGGCACTGGTGGGGAAAAACCTGACCAATGAGGAGATTCGCAGTTGGACCAACGATCTGTTCTACCTAGAGGGCGCACAGTTCTCTTACATAGAGCCCCCACGTACGCTAGCGCTGCAGTTTAATTTCAATTACTAAGCCGTTTCAGGTTCCCTGAACTGTCGTTTAAAAAAGGGCGGATTATTATCCGCCCTTTTTTTGTCTTAATTATTTTTATTTCCTCACCCCCCCCTCAAAAAAAAATCTCCACCTTTTAAGTCAGCTTTTAGATGTTGGAGCAGGCTCTGTGCGATCAATATTGCCACTTGATGCTTAACTCGGCGTTGGTGCCTCGGTTGGGCACGCCCACCGTATTAGAATTTCGCGTCGCTGGCGTAAGGTATTGTTTGTTGAATAAGTTTCGGATTTTTAGCGATAGATCAACCTTGTCGGCAAGCAGATAGACGATATTCATGTCGTACAGTGTATGGCCTCCGTGTTGTTTAAACTCGGAGAGACTGTCGTCAACTTTTTGACTCTGGTAATTAGTGGAAAGATTGGTTGTCCAATTTTTAGTGATGTAACTAATACTGGCGGTTAGCAGTGTGTCCGATTCTTGGTTGTTTTTTGAAAACTCATCAAAGTTGTGGGTGGCCGCGATACGAAGATTCCAGTTGGATGAAAACTCTTGTTGCAGTTCCAGTTCGAGGCCGGCAATCGTGTTGCTGCTACTGTTGATGTAAATGGGCGATGTGTCGTTGCTTGGGATGATTGTGTCATCGATTTTTGTATCAAACAGAGTGGTCGACAAAAGCCTCTTTTCACTGGTATGAACCCAGACTAACTCCAAAGTTGTTGAAATCTCGGGGTTAATGTTGGGGTTGCCCTGAACGCCAGGTGCAAAGATAAGATCAGACTCTACCCGAGTGGGGGCGCGGAAAGCTTCGCCGTAAAGTAATTTTAGTGTGTTGTTGCGGTTTAACGCATGTATGAGTCCGAGTCTGGGGCTAAAGTGGGAATCGGTATCAGAGAAGTCATCCCAGCGCCCGCCAATAACATAGTGGGTACGCTTATCGAAGGCCGATTGATATTGGCCAAACAGAGCGCCAATGGTGCGGCTGCCTTCTTTGCTGAGAAGGAAGTCCTGCGATAAGGCGCCGCGTATTTGGGCCTCCGCTTTAACAATATCAGCCAGTCGATACTCAAGACCGGTTAACCAGCGTGTGCCAACCTTGTCGTCATATTTAGCCAGCAACTTTATGCCATATTCCTGATCATTGGTTTGGATTTTAAGCCGTAGGTCAGGGGCTTGGGCCAATGTGGTGTCGTTGGTGTGTCGGGAAAAGTGCAGTGTGCTGCTTAAATTCAGGTTTTTGTCGATGGCATGTTGGTGGGAAATATTGAGGAACTGTGTTTTTGTTGTTCTCTCGTTAACCTCATCCGAGAGGAAACCGCCATTGTAATAACCCGGCATGTCGCGTTTGCTCAAGCGGGTGTTGACGCTGAAATTCCCACTTTTAAGTGAGGCATAAAGCTCTTGGTTATCCGATTGGTCGCGGGTATTGGTGAAACTGGAGGCGCCGGGATCAAAGGCGATGAGTTTATCACCATCATCGGCGTCATCTTTTACAAAAATTGAAAACTCGAGCTTGTTGCTCTTGATCTGTGCTGCAGGCTGGCCCGGTAGGCCTCCGTGCTGCCGCCGGTGAGCATGAGCTGATTGCTGCCTTTAGTCTTTATGTTGACGACGCCAAGAAAGGCGTTAGAGCCATAAATAGCAGACCCTGGGCCGCGTATAAATTCAACCTGTTCTACATTATCCAGTGAGATATAGGGGTTGAAAAAAGTGGTGCCGCCACTGAAGTCATCATTTACTCGGTGCCCATCGATCAATATAAGCACTTCTCGCCCCGTTGGTGAGAGTCGGTGGCCACGACTGGAAAGGCTGTAGCTCAAGGCGCTGGTATCCACCTTGTAAGTTTGATATCCCGGAATGTAGTTCATAAGCTCGGTAAGCCGGTTCAGGCCCAAGCGTTTAATTTCTTCCCGTTTAATAACTGTGACTGAGGAAGGGGCGGAGTGTAAGGTTTCCTCGTGTAGGGTAGAGGATGTGATTTTAATGTTTGACAGTGCTTCAAAAGGCAGTAGAAACAACTCGTTAGTTGTTAATTCTCCGGTCTGCGCAGACAGGCTAGAAACCATGAGAAGGCAAGGAAGCAGAGTGCGAATGTTTTTCAACGGAGGCCCCTTTTTCTGCAGTTAATCGGCGCGCAGCCTAGACGGTGTGACCAAAAGTATAATACAAATTTTCAAGTTCTGAGGCGGGTGTTACAGGCAGAGGGAATGGTAAGAAATGAAGGAGGCGCGTGTTAGTGTAGTAATGTAATAAGGGGGTAAGGCCGTAAGTCTGTTTAGTTTTTTAACGCGGTCGTGCATCGCTATCAGTCGGTAATAATCGACCGATAGCGGGTAATTATTTTCCGCTGGTGTCTATCCAGGGCCTAGCCTGTCGGCCCAGTTGCGCAGACCATTTTGTTAAATAGTCACCGCGCTCTTTTGGCTGCAGTAATTCCTCGGATAATACCGGCGCAGCAATCGCTGGGTAGTCGTCACCCCACTGCCATAAACCTCCCTGGTCGAAAAAGCTGTAACCGGTAGGGTGTTCGGCGGTAAACACATCGCCATCGGCGTAGTGTTCCATTTCCGTGCCGTATGGATCATGCCAGTAGTCAAAAACCTGGCTGCCGAGTATATGGCGGCCAATGCCCCATTGGTGGTGCCAGCCTTTGCTCTTGAGGAACTGTGAACCCTGACCTATTTCATCGATGTCAGTGGTTTCAAAGGCCACGTGCAGCAGGAAGGGCAATGGTCCACCAGATACGGCTAGGGTGTGATGATCCGCGGGTAGATCACCGCGATCCAGTCGAGTAAAGGACATGGATGGTGTGCCATCGGCTAGGCATTGTACATCGGAGGCAATAATACCCAGATGTTTCATGTACCACTGCATGGACTCGTCGAAGTCCAGCACCATGTGTACCGCGTGCCCCAAGCGGACGACGTGGGTCGCTCGGAATTCTGCTCGTTGGCCACGGTTGATTCGACTTTTTTTGTCGGGCGTATTGACGGGCAGTTGTTCACGGCGAAAGGCCAGGGGCTCAACTTGGGTGCGGCCGTGAATGACGTCAATGGTAAAACCGTTGGGGTCGGTCAGGCGCACACGCTCGCCACCGCCGGGCCAGTCGGACTTCTCAATGGCACTGGCCTTGTCGCCGTGTGCGGCGAGGGTTTCCAGCTCTTGGCGAGTATTGACGCTGAAACCACAGCCGAGGTATTTGGGTGTGTCACCCTTGAGGGCGACAAAGCAGTAAGGTTCACTGTCGCGCCCGCGCATAAACAGGGCATGTTCAGTCTTCTCATGGGTGAGCAATCCGAAGTCTTGCATAAAGGATTCTTGTAAATCCAGATCCGGACGTTCAAATAGGATGTAGCTTAGTTGATCCACTTTTATCAGTGGTTCTGGGCGCCCAATCTGAACGCTGCCGAGTTTCTGTCGTTCTTCTTCGGTGTAACTTTCCAGTCCTGGGTAGTAGAAGGGCTTTTCAATTGTCGACATGGTTATTCTCCTTCATGACTATTTTTATCTCACTTGAGTGGGCAAGTGTGATGACCCCATACACTTTGCCTGGGGTCATCAGGGCCGTTAGTGACTCACTTCCGGCTGATCGGCAACGCCATTGATGAGGGTGCCAACTCCGCTGACTTCCACCTCTATACTGTCGCCCGCTTTCAGGAGTACCGGTGGCTGGCGCAGCGCACCCACGCCTTCAGCTGCACCCGTGACAATCACATCACCAGGCTCTAGCCAAGTGAACTCAGAGATATAACTGATCAATTCAGAAAAGCTGAAAATAAGGTCGTCCAGTGGCATCTCTTGCATCACCGCGCCGTTGACACGGCAGGTAAGCTTCATAGTCTCCAGATCCACTTCGTCGGTGGTGACCAGAGCAGGACCGAAACCGCCACTGCGGTAGGCATTTTTACCCGCGGTAATCTGGTTGGAGTTAATTTGATACAGTCTTGCCGAGGCATCGTTAAACGGCGCATAGCCCGCGACGTATTCAAGGGCGTCCTCGACACTGACGTTGCGTGCACGCTTGCCGATGATCAAGGCAATTTCACCTTCGTAGTCGAAGGCTGGTTCCAGTATTGGTTTTTCAAGGTCTTCTCCCGAGGCAACCAACGTGGCTGTGCTGCGCAGGAACAGCACGGGTTTCTTTGGTTTTTCCGTGAGGTGCATGTGGTCCTTGGCTTCCTCATAATGGGAGTGGGTGTTCATGCCGGCACACCAGATGGTGCCTGGATTGGGAATCACGGGTAGCAGTTGCACCTGGTCGAGACTGTAGTCCGCTTCGCAGGAGGACACTATCTCGCGGGCTTGTTCCAGTCCGCCTTCGCCGAGCAGTGCTTTTAAATCCGGGTAGCAATCCCCCAGACGCTGCTGTAAGTCGATAACCTTGTCACCTTGCAGGGCGCCGTAGCGGGCTTGATTGTTGTATGTATAGCTTATTAATTTCATGATTAATCTCTCGTCAATAAAGTCAGAAGGTATCGAGTTTTTACTGGAACTCGGGCTGTTCTTTGTGCTTTATTTTAAATGTAATAGTTGCTTGGCCTGTGCCAGGGTGGCGCTTGCATTGTCGGTATTAAATGCCACGAGACAGAATTTGTCCGGACGCACCAGTACCATGGTTTGCTCACTGTTTTGGAAGTGATGGGCCAGGGCGTCAGTTGTATCCTGTGGCCATTCGGCGCTGTTTTTATCAAGGCTGCCATCGTTGTTTTTATCGCGGATGGCGACTGTGGTTGCCCCCAGAGCTTGCCATTCAGTCAGTACGGTGCTCTCCAGCTCAGTAGCCGGGTCACAGTTGTAACCCAAAATACTGAAGCCTTTACCCAGTAAGCTGTCCAGTGGCTCGAGCGAGCAGTCCTGCAAGGTGACTTTGGGTTGGTACAATAATTGGCCGTTAATCGAGCTTCCCTCTGGGTCGATAACAATACCCTTGTCCAGTGCCCGGGCGAGAATGGAGTTGGCCATGCCCGCTGAAAAATCCTCGACGGCTTGTGCGTCTTTCTGCAGCTCGAAGAAAAAGCCATCGCGCTCGGCGGCTTTCACGGGGTCAATCGGCTGAATCTGATTGCCGAGGTCAAGTGCGAACTTGATCAGCTCCTTGGAGTGGTCCAGGCGTTCCTCTTCATAGGTTTCCAAAATATTTGCACTGGATTGACCTTTGATGACCATCGCCAGCTTCCAGGACAGGTTGCGCACATCGCGCATGCCGCTGTTGAGCCCTTGACCGGCAAAGGGTGGGGTCATGTGGGCGGCGTCACCGGCTATGAATACTCGACCTTGCTGCCAGCGTTCGGCAACAATGGCACTGAAGTTGTAAACCCGCTTGCGGAACACCTCGACCTGAGAGGGATCTGTGTAGGGGGCAATCAAGCTGTTGATCATCTCGTCTTCGAGCAGATCGGAGGGGGTTTCTCCTGGCATCAACATCCATTCCCAGCGGCGCTGCTGGTTGTTTTTCTTGATGGTCATGCCCGGGCGACTGGGGTCACAGAAAAACCGGCTTTCAAAGCCATCGTCGAATCCAGGGTCAATGGTATCGATGACCAGCCAGGGGAATTCATTGGAATCCCCAGTCATTTCAATGCCCAGCTCTGCGCGCACATGTGAGCGGCCGCCGTCACAGCCCACCAGATATTGGGCCTCAATGCTCAGCTCTTCGCCATTCGCATTCTTGGCGTAGACGGTTACACCCGCGTCGCTTTGTTCAAAGCGCGTGAGCTCATGGCTAAACAACATTTTAACGCTCTTGTGTCGCGGCATAACGTTGGCCAGTGTGCGGTCGAATCCTGGCTGGTCGAAGGTATTGAAAAGAGGAAATCCGTAGGGCTGGGTGCCCTTGGTATCAAAGTTAAACAGCAGCTTGCCATCGGCATTGACATACTCGGTTACCCGAAGATCAAAGTAGATATCGTCTGAAATGTCCGCCACTAGGTCGGCGGCCTGCATGGTCCGCAGGGTTTCACTGTCGATGCCAATGGCCCGTGGTTCTTCAACTGTGTTGGACAATTTTTCCAAGACAATGGCGTCTATGTTGTAGCTGGCCAGTAGATGAGCCAGGGTCAATCCGGCAGGTCCTGCCCCGACAATCACTACGCTTGTTTGGTGTTGTTTCATAATTTCTATCTCCAGAATGTGGCATAAACGGCCAGCAAGTAGTTGGGGCTGTACTTATTTAACGGCAACGTCGGCAGTAGGTAGATCGTACGTTGTGAGTGCTTTTCTAGACCGCTACTGTATTTGTTAGCTCGCGTTCTTGGGAGTGCATCGCATTCCTTATAAGCTCTTACAAGCTGTAGTTGTAATCGTATTCACTTTTGAACCTAGAATCAATAGTACATTTTTTGATTTGTGTAAAATCATCAGTTGCTCGTCTAAAAAATGGCTTTCGATCAAAGTCGATAGTGTGCAGATGGGAAAGAGGGAGCCTGAAAGGCTGGCAGGTACGAAGGGCTAGCGTGTGAAGGAGGCTTGGTTAGGCTATTGGTTTTTCTGGATCGATAGTGACTTTAGCTGGTGATTGCCTTTCCGAGTCCGTCCTAGAAACTGGTATAGGCGCAGACGAGTTTATCCAGCGCTAAATTTCTGTTGCTAGTGGTTTTGTGGATTAACGGGGTTGGCATTGAGCCTTGGCCGCACATGGTGATTAATGGCTTGAGGCCCTTAGGGAGAGGCCTGGGCATGTTTCCTCTGCCCCTTTTTGAGCGCTGTTATTGGCTGCTGTTCAAAATGTTCAGCAGCCGATACGCCCTGCGCGACAGAGTGTGTGTTGATACAGCTGAAGGGCAGGGCTTGACACAACCAGTCTTTTAGTTGATATTTGATTCAGTTATGAATTATTGTCCAGATTTGTTGTTTGTCTCTAAAAAGGCTGGGATTGTGTTGACGTATAAAGCGAGGAAATACACATGGTTGTTTTGATTACTGGCGCCTCGGGCGGCTTGGGTAAGGTGATGGGTGGTCTTCTGGCTGAGAAGGGTTTGAAGGTTTACGGCACCATGCGCAATCCGGCAGGCCGGGAACAAGATTACCCCTTTCCCATGCTGCAGATGGAGGCCACCAATCAGCAGTCCGTAGAAAACTGTATCAATGATCTGATGGCACGCGAGGGACGTATCGATGTGTTGATCAACTGCGTCAACCAGATGATTATCGGTTCATTCGAAGAGCAGACTGTTGAGGAAGTACAAGCGCTTTACAATGCAAATATTTTTGGTGTGATGCGGGTTATCAAGCAGGTAATTCCGGTTATGCGTGTGCAGGGCAAAGGTACAATCGTCAGCATGAGCTCCATCGGCGGGCTCATCGGGGTTCCCCTGATGAGTGCGTACACCTCCGCAAAATTTTCCCTAGAAGCTTTCAGCGAAGCGCTCTATCACGAGATGAAACCGCATAATATTGATGTGGTTATCATGCAGCCAGTGGCCATGAAAATGGACCGCGCAGCAACGGGTGCGCACTTGGATATAGTGGCAAATGTTCCGAAAGATTCGCTTACCCATAGAATGGTGAAGCGCATGGCCGCGGACAGTGCCGCGAGTAAATTAACACCGGAGATGGTGTCGGAAAAAATTTACAGCGTCATCACCAGTGATAAAAAACCGCTGCGTGTACCCATGGATAA
>Ga0105357_10002262_pt1 | contig 10357 bp, 8 predicted proteins | sample GOMGulsemesocosm_4_FD_83660 | JGI IMG/M metagenome (GOLD analysis project Ga0105357, IMG submission 83660) | Methane-oxidizing microbial communities from mesocosms in the Gulf of Mexico - GOM15B Gulf of Mexico | ecosystem: Environmental > Aquatic > Marine > Cold seeps | place: USA: Gulf of...
CGGATTAAGCGACTAACTTGTACATCCTGGCTTTCCCATAAGCGGCGTACTTCTCGGTTACGTCCTTCAGAAAGTACAACATGGAACCAATGGTTACGACCTTCACCACCACGATAAGTGATTTTTTGAAAACGTGCCATACCATCTTCTAATTTAACACCGGCGCGAAGTTTTTGTAGCATGGCTTCATTAATTTCACCAAATACGCGTACTGCGTATTCACGCTCAACTTTTTGTGATGGATGCATCAAACGGTTGGCTAACTCACCATCAGTGGTAAACAGCAACATACCCGAGGTATTGATATCTAAACGACCAACAGCAACCCAGCGACCTGACTCAAGTGGTGGCAAACGGTCAAAAACGGTTGTTCTCCCTTCAGGATCTTTACGCGTACACATTTCACCTTCAGGCTTGTTGTATATCAAAATTCGGCACAGATCATCAACTTTAGCCGTTAACTTAACTTGATGACCATCAATTCGTATTTGCTCAGTGCCATCAACTCTATCACCTAAGTAAGCATTGATACCATCAACACTTACTCGCCCTGCACTTATCATCGTTTCTATTTCACGACGAGAACCTTTACCGGCACGTGCAAGTACTTTTTGTAGCTTTTCAGAGCCTTTCACCGTTGCTTTTTGAAAATCTACCTTTACCGGCTTTTCAATATGTTTACTGCCTTTATTTATACCTTTTTTGGGCTCTATCCTTTTCCCTTTAATAGCGCCTTTTTTAGCAACCGATTTTTTACCTGTACCACGACTACCATATTTATTATCTGTCGAAACTTGGTTATCTTTAGCTGATTTTTTGTCTTGTGACATTTTTTTCACTCTGTTACGTCAGTAGCCGTTCCCTAGTAACTAGCTTCTGACTCATTTATACATGATTAATTTGTGATATATTATTGGAACGGGGAAGGATCACCCTCACCCACTCGTAACACTTCAATCTCGTCATTAGAAAAATCAACCACTGTGGTGGGATGTTCTCCTAAATAGCCACCATGAATAATTAAATCGACCTGATGCTCTAATAAGTCACGTATTTGTTCTGGATCGCATTCGGTCATGGTTTCACCCGACATGATCAAACTAGTAGACATTATAGGCTCTGCTAGTTCGACCAACAAGGCTTGGCAAATATTATTATCCGGCACACGAATACCAATGGTTTTCTTTTTGGGGTTCAATAACCGTTTAGGCACATCTTTACTACCTTTAAAAATAAAGGTATAGGCACCGGGTGTGTTATTTTTCAATAATCGAAAGGCGCTATTATCAACCCGTGCATACTCTGACAGCTGTGATAAATCTTGGCAGACTAAGGTGAAATTGTGATTTTTATCTATCTTTCGAATTTGACAAATACGCTCTAAGGCTTTTTTATCCCCCAAGTGACAACCGAGGGCGTAACCTGAATCAGTGGGATAAACAATAACACCACCGTCATTAAGGATAGCTACAGCTTGTTGCATCAAACGACCTTGCGGGTTGTCTGGGTGGACGTAAAAAAACTGACTCATGATGCTTTCCTATTCGTAATTATTGTTGGTGTAACGTCTGTGCTAAAATTTACAGCCCAAACTGCCATTTATGACCATAGCGCCCATACAGGTTTTACACCATCAGGCAAGATTAAATTTTTACCTAAATCTGACCATTTATTAGGTTGATGAAAATCTGAGCCAGTTGATGCATGTAAATCATATTCTAAACAATAGTTTAACATTGTTTGTCTTTGTTGGGGATTCATTTGCGGTAAAACAATTTCTAAACCATCACCAGCACTTTCTTTAAAGTGCACAATTAAGCGTCTAAGCCACTTTGCTGTTAAATCATACCGAATTGGATGCGCCATAACTACACTACCACTAGCGACATGAATTGCGTTAACTGCTTGCTCTATAGAGCACCAGGTTGGTTTTACATACGCTTTTTGCGTAGTTCGACCTTTTTTACCTAGATATTGATCAAATGCTTTTTGCATTGTACTAACATGACCTTGCGCAAATAATACTCTAGCAAAATGGGCGCGAGTAATTGAGCCTGCTCCTGCACTTTTTTTGGCATCGTCATATGCATCAGGAAAGCCACATTTTGCTAGTTTTTCACCTATAGTGACTGCTCGTTGTTCACGTGCTTGCTGTTGGTTCGTAATTAATTGCAGTAACTGGTCATTATTTTTATCAAAATTATGACCCACAAGATGAATTTCAAAATTCTGCCAAACTGCCGATATTTCTACGCCTGAAATTAACGTAATTGGACTATTTTGTTCAGTGATATAGCGCTGTGCTATATCAATGCCTGCAAGTGTGTCGTGATCGGTAATCGCTATAACATCTATTTGATAATTAACAGCCCTATCTATCAAGGTTTGCGGCGACAAACTACCGTCGGAACAGTGAGTATGAGTATGTAAATCTATACGACCATGAGAAAAATCATTTATTTTTTCAATTATCAAGGGAAAATCAGTGGTTGACAGCAACGCCATAATAAGGTCTTCTATAGTAACAGTTTGCGAGTAGGAAATTTAGGTGCAGAGTAGGCATGGAAATTCACCCACAATCTACCAATGCGCTACAAATTATAACCGCAAGTTTACAAAGAAGAACGAAATAATGATACTAGCAAAGCAATTTAATTTAACCCACATAATTTGGTGGTGGCATAACTCGACATAAATGGGTTGTGATAAGTGCGTGTATCTCGTTAAAGCTAAAAAAACATAAAAGCTAAACAGAACATTAAACAAATTTCTAAAACCCGCCAAGCTAAGCGGGTTTTTTACGTTAGGCACTTTATATAACTTAAGACCATATAACCTAACAGCAACTAGGATTGACAATGAATAAAACAAGAACATGGTTTCTTTGGTGGCTACAACCAATTTATACAGGATAACAACCCTTTCATACCTATACCCAAACCACTTCAAAGTGCACAATTCAGCGAGAATTAAAAGGCTTAGAGGCAAGGCATTGATTGAAAAGAATATTTATTCTTATTATCGAAATCAATAACGTAGCATATAGGTATAACTTAAATGATATTAAGAAGAACACCATGACACAAAACAACCAAAATATAACAACTGTTTCAACAATAACAGATAGCGCTAATTACCAAAGCGATCCCTTAAGTGTTTATCAGCTGCTTTGTCATAATAAAGAAAACAACCTGCTACTTGAGTCAGCAGAAATCACGCAAAAGCACTTATTAAAAAGTTTATTACTCACCGATGCAGCAGTTAAAATTGTTTGCCATGGTAATACCGTTACTTTTAGTGCTTTAACACTTAATGGTCAAGCGGCCGTGCAGTTTGCCGCAACGCAACTAAAAACCCTTGCACAACTAACACTAACTGATGATCTAAAATCCTTAACAGCTAAATTTTCTGAAATACCAACAGAGCTTGATGAAAAAGCTCGGTTAATGGCGATAAACCCCTTTGAAAGTTTACGTTTATTTAACCGGTTAGAAAATAGTAACAATCATCATTTTGCAATTTTTCTTGGCGGCGTTTTTGCTTTTGACATGATAGCCATTAGTGAAAAGCTCCCTGATGTGCCTGATGGTGAAAATACTTGTCCAGATTTTGTTTATTATCTAGCTGAAACTTTAGTGGTTATTGATCATGAAATAAAAAGCACCGAAATTATTGCTAATATATTCTCAGCTGAATCTCCAACAATTCAAACACAAGTTCAACAACAACTAACCGAGCGTGTGAGTGAAATAAAGCAGCAACTATCCATTGAGGTAACACCAGAACATATTCCATCGCTAGAAGCCGTTGAGTCATTATCAACACAGCAAATTAATCATGTTGAATCACAAACAGTATCGGTTGACATTAGTGATGAACAATTTTGTCAAACGGTTGAACAATTAAAAGAAAATATTCGTGCTGGTGATATTTTTCAAGTGGTGCCTTCTCGTACTTTTTCATTGCCTTGTATTGATAGTATTGCCGCTTATCAAGCATTAAAAATAAGCAACCCTAGTCCTTATATGTTTTATATTAAAGACAGCGACTTTTGCATGTTTGGCGCTTCACCTGAATCAGCAATAAAGTATCAACAAGATTCTCCAGAAGGAAAGCGTCAAGTAGAAATTTATCCTATCGCAGGTACACGTCCTCGAGGGTTCAATAGTGACGGGAGTATTTCTCTCGATTTAGACTCCCGTATAGAGCTTGAATTAAGGCAAGATAAAAAAGAGTCTGCTGAACATATAATGTTAGTTGATTTAGCGCGAAACGACGTTGCCCGTGTTTGTAAACCTGGCACTCGTTATGTTGCTGACTTACTAAAAGTAGATAGGTATTCTCATGTTATGCACTTAGTTTCACGCGTGTGCGGCACTTTACTTGAAGAGCTAGATGCGCTACACGCTTATCAAGCTTGTATGAACATGGGAACACTATCGGGTGCTCCAAAAATAAAGGCAACATCACTGATTAGAGAAGTAGAAGGTAAGCGTCGTGGTAGTTATGGCGGCGCTGTAGGTTATTTAACAGGTGAAGGTGAAATGGATACTTGTATTGTTATTCGCTCAGCATTTGTAAAAAACAATACCGCTTATATTCAAGCGGGCGCTGGCGTTGTCTATGACTCTGCTCCCCAAAGTGAAACTGATGAAACTAGACAAAAAGCGCAAGCAGTCATCAGTGCAGTGCTGCTATCAAACAAAATAGCAAGTAAAATAGTAAACCAAGCGCAAGGAGCAAACTAATGACTAATAGTATGAATATGAGTAAGAACATCAGTAATAGTCATCGTGAACAAAAAACCAAGCTATTTATGCTCGATAACCTCGACTCCTTTACCTATAACCTCGTGGATGAATTTCAATGTTTAGGATTTAAGCCTACCGTTTACCGAAACACCTTAAGCGCTGATTTTATTTTTAATAAAATGCTTGAACACTCTAAAGAAAGTGGTGAAAATATCATATTAGTATTATCACCCGGCCCAGGAGAACCATGTAAAGCTGGCTGTTTAATGGCACTAATTAAGTTGTGCGCAGGAAAAATCCCTATGCTCGGCATTTGCTTAGGCCACCAAGCACTGATAGAGCATTATGGGGGTAACGTAGGTCGTGCTGATGAAATTGTTCACGGTAAATCATCAGCAATTACCCACTGTGGTAGTGGCCCTTTTGCTAATATTCAAAACCCACTACCTGTAGCGCGTTATCATTCTCTAATAGGAAAAGATATTCCTAAGACATTATCAGTTATCGCTGATTTTAATGGTATGACTATGGCTATATCTCGCGAAGACGATGCTGTACTAGCCTATCAATTTCATCCTGAGTCTATTTTAACAACTTTTGGTGCTACTTTATTAGCGCAAAGTTTCGATTATTTACTCGCTTTAAGTGAGCGCTTAAACACTAAAGCGCGAGGAGCATAACATGAAGAACATATTATCAGCCTTAGTTGAGGGTCAAGATATAGATCAACAAGCTATTAAAGCGTTTTTTGAACAAATGCTTAAAGGCGAAACTGATCCTATTTTACTAGCAAGTGTTCTAACCGCATTAAAAATAAAAGGTGAAACACCCGAAGAAATTTCTGGCGCAGCCATAGCGATTAAAGCCGCAGCGACAAAGTTTCCGCCACAAAAAAACACCGTTGCAGATTGTGTTGGTACGGGTGGTGATGGCGCTAACACGATCAACATATCAACCACTGCAGCAATTTTAGCTGCCGCATGTGGTTTAAAAATGGCAAAACACGGCAATCGTAGTGTGTCGAGTATGTCTGGCTCTGCTGACTTACTCGAAGCTTTTGGTGTAAACTTAACCATGTCGCCAACAACCGCTAGCCACTGTTTGGATAAAGCAAATTTATGCTTTTTATTTGCGCCAGCTTATCACAGCGGCTTTAAACATGCGGTCTCTGTCCGCAAAACAATGGGTATACGTACATTATTCAATATATTGGGCCCATTAGTTAACCCAGCCTCGCCTAACATTATGTTATTGGGTGTTTACACGCCAGACCTATTAAAGCCCATGGCAGAAGCATTACAACTAACCGGTGTTGAACGTGCTTTTGTAGTTTATGGTAGTGGTTTGGATGAAATAGCCCTTCATGGTGATACACAAGTCATTGAGATTAACAAAGAGCAACTTATTGAGCGCACTATTTCGCCGCAAGATTTTGGTCTAAAAAATTATTCACTTGACGATATTAAAGGTGGCACCCCACAAAAGAATGCTGACATTATTAAAGCAATTTTATCAGGCAACGGCCAAGAAGCGCATAATGCTGCAGTAATTATTAACTGTGCAGCACTACTATATTTACATGACAAAGCAAAAGATTTAAAAACAGCAGCGCAGCTTGCCAGTGAAGTTTTAAAAAGTGGCAAAGCGTTAGCAACATTAGAGCTGCTTGTATCCTTGTCTAATGAAAAAAGCCCTAATGAAAAGAGTGCTAATGAAACAAGTGCTGATGAGGAAAACAAGTAACATGTCCAACATTTTAGAAGAAATAACAGCCAATAGACGTATTGAAATTGAAGCACTTAAAAAAGCAAAGCCACTAGCAAGCTTTATTGATGAACTAATACCAACAACTAAGAATATGTACGCGGCACTTAAACGTACCAAGAACAAACCTGAAGCAGGCTTTATTTTAGAGTGTAAAAAAGCCTCGCCATCTAAAGGTTTGATTCGCCCTGACTTTGATGTAATCGCTATTTGCCAAACCTATGACAAGTACGCAGCGGCTATTTCCGTACTAACTGACAAAAAATACTTCCAAGGTGATTTTAATTACCTAAAACTAGTCACTGAAACTGTCAATTGTCCTGTTTTAAACAAAGATTTTTTTGTTGATAGCTATCAAGTCTATTTAGCCCGTTATTACGGTGCCGATGCTATTTTATTAATGCTAAGTGTTTTGTCTGATGATGAATATCTTGAGTTATCCACTGTGGCTGAACAGTACAACTTAGCAATATTAACCGAAATATCTAACGAAGAAGAACGAGACAGAGCAATTAAGTTAAACGCTAAAATGATTGGTATTAACAACCGAAATTTGCGTGATTTAAGTACTGATATTGCTCGTACCTTTGAGCTTGCACCAACCTTACCTGATGACAGAATAATTATCTCTGAATCGGGTATTTACAGTAACGAACAAGTACGAGAATTAGCCCCTGCAGTTGACGGTTTTCTTGTTGGTAGTTCTTTGATGGCCATGGACAACAATCGTTATAACGATATTGATTTAGCCTGTCGTAAACTTATTTTTGGCAATAATAAAGTGTGCGGATTAACCGCACCAGAGTATGCAGTAGCAGCTGCAGAAGCTGGCGCGCGTTTTGGTGGTTTCATTTTTGCTAAAAAATCTTCTCGCACTATCACTAAAGAGCAAGCATTAGCTATAATAAATACTAAGCCATATTTGGATTATGTTGGCGTTTTTGTCAATCAACCCCTGACTAATAGTGAGGGTACTGGCATAGTGGATTTAGTCAAAAGCCTTAGCTTAACTGCTGTACAGTTACATGGCAATGAAGATGAAACTTATGTTAAAACACTCAAAGAGCAATTAAGTAAAAACAACTGTGACAGTTGCGAGGTTTGGCAAGCTAAACCGGTATTAGAAAAGGTACCAGAGTTAAGTAAACAAGTTACTCACCATGTGCTTGATGGTAAATCTCCGGGTTCAGGTAAAACGTTTGATTGGCAAATATTAACCACTAGTGAGCAAGATTTATCACTTAGCTTTTTAGCAGGCGGTCTTAATATCGACAATATCCAATTAGCCCTGAAGCAATTAACCCAATTAGATTTATTTGGACTTGATCTAAACTCAGGAGTTGAAAGTAGTCCAGGTATAAAATCTAGCGAAAAACTAGCCCAAGTTTTTGCGCAAATTAGGAATTATTAAGAAAATGAGCAATACAACAAATAACACTCAAACTAATACACCGATTAAAACAGCAAATAAAATAATACAAGAGACCTTACCTGCCTACTTTGGCGAGTTTGGTGGCATGTTTGTCGGTGAATTATTAGTGCCGGCTTTAGAGCAATTAGAACAAGCCTTTATTGAATCACAAACTGACGACGCTTTTCTAAATGAATTTAATAACTTACTAACCAAATATGCGGGTCGTCCAACACCCTTAACCTGTTGTCGAAACATAGTTAAAAACCCGCTAGCCAAAATTTACTTAAAACGTGAAGATTTACTGCACGGTGGCGCCCATAAAACCAACCAAGTATTAGGCCAAGCGCTACTTGCTAAACGTATGGGGAAAACTGAAATTATCGCTGAAACAGGTGCAGGTCAACATGGCGTAGCAACCGCTATTGCTTGTTCACTGTTAGGATTAAAATGCAAAATTTATATGGGCGCGGTCGATTGTAAACGACAACAACCTAATGTATTTCGCATGGAGTTAATGGGTGCAGAAGTTATTCCTGTTACTGCTGGCTCTGGCACCTTAAAAGATGCCGTAAATGAAGCATTACGTGATTGGTCAGCCAATTATGAAAATGCTCATTATTTATTAGGCACTGCCGCGGGCCCTCATCCTTTTCCTACCATTGTTAGAGAATTTCAAAAGATGATCGGCGAAGAAGCAAAAGCTCAATTTTTTGATGAAGAAGGTCGTTTGCCTGATTATGTTATTGCTGCCGTAGGTGGTGGCTCAAACGCTATTGGTATATTCAATGACTTTATTCAACATGAAGAAGTAAAATTAATTGGCGTAGAAGCCGGTGGTAAAGGCATTGACACTAATCAACATGGCGCAACCTTAGTTGCTGGCAGTAAAGGTATGCTACACGGAAATTACACTTATATAATGCAAGATGAGTATGGTCAAATTCAGGAGTCTTACTCTATTTCTGCTGGACTAGACTACCCTGCAGTAGGCCCTCAACACGCCTTTTTAAAAGAAACGGGTAGAGCTAAATATGTAGCGATTAATGATGACGAAGCTTTAGCTGCTTTTCAAGAACTTGCAAAAACTGAAGGTATTATACCCGCGCTTGAGTCTGCTCACGCTTTAGCCCAAGCCCTTAAAATGGCAGAAACGGTGACAACAGAAACAATTTACTTAGTGAACTTGTCTGGTCGAGGCGACAAAGATCTTGCCCATGTTCACGCCATTTTAAATCCAAACGACCAACGTAATGACAATAGCGTTAAGCACAGAGGAGAAGCGTAATGGGTCAAACAACCAACACACAATCAAGATCACAATCAGCATCGCAAGCTGGCTACCGTTACCAACAAGCTTTTGCTGATTTAGCAGAAAAAAATGAAAGCGCTTTTATCCCTTTTGTTATTATTGGTGATCCTAATGCTGAACAATCATTTAACATTATTAAAACATTAATTGATGCGGGTGCGGATGCTTTAGAGTTAGGTATTCCGTTTTCAGATCCAAGCGCCGACGGTATTACTATTCAAATGGCCGCACTTCGTGCGCTAAACTCAGGTATAAATACTGATATTTGTATCGATATACTAGCAAAAGTACGTGAATACGCACCTAATATTCCTATTGGTTTGTTATTATATGGTAACTTGGTTTTTGCGCGTGGCATTGATGATTTTTACCGAGACATGGCACAAGTAGGTGTTGATTCGGTATTAATTGCGGACGTACCTATTCGTGAAAGTTTACCCTTTAGAGAAGCAGCATTAAAGCACGGCGTTGCACCTATTTTTATTGCACCGCCAAATGCAAGTGATGAGATCTTACGCGAAGTATCATCTTATAGCCGTGGTTATACTTATGTATTAAGTCGTGCGGGTGTTACGGGTGTTGATGTTATTGAAGAAAGTACTCAAACAATATCTCCTGCAGAGAGCTTAATAAGTAAATTAACACAATATCACGCTGCGCCACCTGTTTTAGGCTTTGGTATTTCAGCACCGCAACAAGTTAAAGATGCGCTCACTGCAGGAGCAAGTGGAGCAATAAGTGGCTCTGCAGTAGTAAAAATAATTGAAGATAATTTAACTAATAAAGAAAAAATTCTGACGGAATTAACCAAATTTGTCAACACGATGAAAAATGCGACTAAACAGTGACCTAATACCCATATACCTCAAGAAACGAGTTTCAGGACTACAGAGGAATTATTGATCAAGGCGACTATGCTGCGTAATTGATTGAATAGAATAACTATTCTTTTCAATCAATACTTTGCCTAAAGCCTTTTAATTCTCGCACAATCCTGCATCTTGAAGATAATTGGACTCCCCTACACCTAAAAGCGTAGGGTAATATATCATTACCACGTAATTTGATTAAAAAGAGTCCTTAAAATGAATAAGACTATAGTTGGTGTTGATTTAGCAA
>Ga0105357_10002266_pt1 | contig 10347 bp, 6 predicted proteins | sample GOMGulsemesocosm_4_FD_83660 | JGI IMG/M metagenome (GOLD analysis project Ga0105357, IMG submission 83660) | Methane-oxidizing microbial communities from mesocosms in the Gulf of Mexico - GOM15B Gulf of Mexico | ecosystem: Environmental > Aquatic > Marine > Cold seeps | place: USA: Gulf of...
ATAATAAAAGGCGCCTGCAATCAGCCCCTGAATCATTTAAATCTGCACCAATAAGCGCCCGAGGGTTTCCTGAAATTCGCTATACCTTACAAATTTATCTGGAAGACTGCACGGGATGTAATCTCTGTGTTGAGGTATGTCCAGCATTAAGCTTACAAGAAAGTGGCGTTAAGGCCATTAACATGCAAGCTAAAGCCCCTCTAATGGACACAGAAAAACAAAATATCAGTTTTTTTGAAACCTTACCCGTCAATAGTCGTTCTCGAATTGATTTTTCTTCGGTACGTGGTGCTCAATTCTTACAACCTTTATTTGAATTTTCTGGTGCCTGTGCGGGCTGTGGGGAAACGCCCTATGTCAAACTGGTCTCACAACTATTTGGTGACCGTTTAATCATTGCCAACGCAACTGGCTGTTCTTCCATTTATGGGGGGAATTTACCTACGACTCCCTGGACAAAAAATAATAAAGGCCGTGGCCCAGCCTGGTCTAACTCCCTATTCGAAGATAATGCAGAGTTCGGTTTAGGTTTCCGTCTGACCGCTGATAAGCATAGAGCGATAGCCGCCCAATTAATGCTAGAAATGAAGCATGAACTGGGTGAAAAACGGGTCGAAGACACCCTGAATGCCGAACAAAAAACCGAATCACAATTTCGCACACAAAGAGAACGTATTGCAGAAATTAAATCTATCTTGTTGCAAAAAGAAAATTCAGCCCAATCTGGACATTTACTCTCAGTACTCGACCACCTAGTCAGAAGAAGTATTTGGGCTATGGGCGGAGATGGCTGGGCTTATGATATAGGCTCCAGTGGTCTGGATCATATCCTGGCAAGTGGCCGTGATATCAATGTCTTAGTGATGGATACCGAAGTGTATTCCAATACGGGCGGACAAATGTCCAAATCAACCCCACTGGGAGCCGTTGCAAAATTTGCAGCAGGAGGAAAGCCAGTGGCAAAAAAAGATATCGCCTTACAAGCTATCTCATATGGCAATGTTTATGTTGCCCGCATCGCAATGGGAGCCAATCCCCAGCAAACATTATTAGCCATGCGTGAAGCCGAAGCCTATCCAGGCCCTTCACTTATTCTGGCTTACAGCCATTGTATTGCACATGGCATCAATATGCAGGACGGGCTAAAACAACAAGACCTAGCGGCTGCTAGTGGTCATTGGCCCTTAATTCGTTATAACCCAATGCTTAGACAAACAGATAAAAACCCCTTTGTTCTCGATTCACCTCGACCTAGCATTGCCTTTAAAGATTATGCCTATAATGAGCTACGCTACAAAATGCTACAAAAAACACACCCCAAAAAAGCAGAACAGATGTTAAAACTAGCTCAACAAGTGGTTAATCAAAAATGGGAAATATATGAACAAATGGCCACGGGGAAAGGTGATCAATATCATCCAGATGCATCATTTATTGATTAAAAATACATGACTAACAGATGGGGGGGGCTGAAAACCTTTTACCCCCCCACTGTGTAGAGATTTAACCCCAGCCCCGTCTGGGTCGAGGGCTTAAGAACAAGAGCTATTACAACTTGTACCTTAAGTTATACCAATCCCAATATATTTACACCTGAACTGAGAAATCGTCATTCCTTCAGGTTCTTAGCAGGAATCTATGTGCGTGCATGGATTCCCGATTAAAGATTTCGGGAATGACGGTTATTAGCGTGATTATTTATTGGGATTGGTATTACACCTTTTAATGTTTGGTAAATTCAAGTCATGTAGCTTATTTAAAATTTTCAACAAATGTTTTGGACACCTACTTAGTAGCTATCCAATGTAATAGTGAAGTTTGAATCATCATCATTCAGATAGATTTCTCCATCCTGAATATTACACTGCAACTGCATCGATCGTTTAGCCATTGCTTCCACACCTATCGCATTAATATGAAATACCTTGAGATTACTAAAACGTTGCAACTTTTTTTGCCGCTGTTCCCACCAAACTTTTGCCTTACGCTCATCATACGTATAGATAATTACTTCCTTAGCCCGACCACATGCTTTACGAATTCTTTTTTCATCAGGTTGCCCTAATTCAATCCATAACTCAATTTCATCAGTGAGTGTCTTTTGCCAGAGTTCAGGTTCATCATCTGTACTTAATCCTTTGGTAAAACTCAATGCTTCACTTGCATTTACCATAAATGCAATGAGACGAATCATAAAACGGAAGTCAGTTTCAGAGGGATGCTGTGCGACAGTTAATTCATGATTTTCATAATAATGCCTATCCATATCAGCAATATTGAGTGAAATTTTGTTAATGGTGGAGCTAATAGCCATAAGTTGATATTTGTTGTGTTAGGTATTTTTTGTCTAGCTGTATTATACGAGAATGGGTTGCCATAACTAAACTGGCGTGAGAATACCGCTAGTGACTCCACTATTTAATTTAGCCTTATTAAAATAATGACTCAAAAAGTCTAAATACTGGCATTTCCAGAATACACTGAACCTTCATCCATAATTCTTTTGATGCTACTTAAATAGAGTTCACCTTCAATAGCTTGAACTTTAGCTTTAAGCGTTTCAACCGTTTCTCCTTTCACTACTTCTACTGTCTGTTGTGAAATAATTGGGCCTTCATCATATTCTTCGTTAATAAATTGTACCGTTGCACCAGATTGCCTATCACCCGAAGCAATAACCGATTGATGAACCCTATCACCATAAAGACCTTTACCCCCATGTTTGGGTAAGAGTGATGGGTGTATATTTAAAATTCTATTTGAATATTCAGCTAATGTCGTCTTACCTATTTTCTTCATATAGCCAGACAAGACAATTAAATCTGTTTCAGCTTTAAGTAAAACTTCATAAATGGCCTTATCAGCCGCTGATTCAAGCGAGTGCGTGTTTCCATTAATGCACACAACTTTAACTGCATTTTCATGACACCAATCACAAATAACTGAATCAGGGTTATTGCTAATAACAACACCTATTTCGGCATCTAAGGAATGACTACGAATAGCAGCAATTATTTGTTTAGCGGCTGTTCCACCATGTGATGCAAGAAAGCTAATTTTCATATTTTTGTTATTGAAAGCGATTGATTTAGGTTAATCTAGATTAACAATAATACTAGATGACATTATTAGTGCCTGTTTTATTGAGTAATGTATTAAAACCGTATATAGCACAACCTGATCACTTAACTCATCCGTTAAAAGTATTCCATCTTCTAAAGTAAGCTCTAAAACCAAACTTTCAGAAACATTATTCTCAACTTCTTTATAACAGACTCTGACACATTTTATTTTTCTTTTGGTCCATGTAAGGGGGTTGTTGTAATTAAGAAAGTCCTCTATATGCGTTAAGGAGCCTCTGATTAAGTTGGTTAGAATTTAGCGCAGAAAAAACTGTCGCTATTTTTCATGAAGTGAGGGGTAATAGTCACTCTATTGCGCCGATCTTCGTGGAAAATATCGGCAGTTTTAGCAAGCTAAAACTAATTGGACTTGATCAGAGGTTCCTTAAGTATTTTTTAATATAAAAGGGATTTTATTTTAAGCCTACATAATAGGTCATACAAAAATTTCCTTATAGGGGATAAGTAAAACCATGTCCTTTGGGCATAGGTATTGACTCTACCTTAAAACAAAAAATGAACTGTTAATTTTGACCTGCCAACTATGACGCCATCATGACAACCCTGTCTTTTTGACCTGACAACTTTGTCAGTCAACCCACAATTCAATGGAGCTTAAGCCCTATTTATCACACTTTTAAAAGTTGGCATTATCCCTGCTATATACAAATTAAGTAAATTATATTTATTTAAATAATAGCCAAACCTATTGTGAAATAGGGTCGGAAAGTTTCAGGTCTCATCCTATTTAATTGAGATTGCTGAACCGCAAAACTTAATTTTTATATTAGTAGGTAAACAAATGAAACAACTATTATTGACAGCATTATTATTGGGAAGTATTTCAGCAAACGCCTCTGTAGTTCAAGGAACAAGTGCTGGCCTTTTTACTAATCCAACTGGCGAAAAGAAATCAGTTACCTCGGGAGTAGGATCAAATCATTTTACATGGGGGACTCCATCAATCTCAACTGAGCCACCTAGTAGCCTGTCTTATGTCGGAAATAGCTTTAATGTAAACGAAAATGAAGACTTTGTTTTTGGTACATTAACATTCTTCAACGGTACCCTATTATCAGGAACGGGGGCTAATCATATTGATTTAGATATCGATTTCAACCTTAATCAACCGACCAGTAGTACAGAATCTTTTTCTTTTCACCTTGATTTAATTAATACCCCAAATATTTCACGTTCAGCTGCTGAAAATGCAGATTTTGTAGACTTTAATAATACTTTTTCATCAAGCACCCTTTTATCTGGAAATATTGAATATACCTTAGAGTTTATTGGCTTTCAAAACTTAAATGGAGATGGTTTTTCTGTTGATCATTCTTTCCGAGTCCTTGAGAATTCATCAGCTTCAGTAGATTTAGTGGGTCGCCTCACCTCAATAGATTCTTCAGTTTCTGCAGTCCCTGTACCAGCAGCAGTCTGGTTATTTGGCTCAAGTTTAATCGGTCTTGCGGGCGTTAGAAGAAAAAGTTCTTTGTAACTACCCCTCTATCCTTTAAAACAACTGACTCAACCAACACCTCGTCATTCCTGCATTTTTTTAGCAGGAATCTAGATTCACAACGAATAGATTCCCGATAAAAACTTTTGGGACTGACGAGGTATATAGTGTTGCTGTTTATTTGTCCTAATTTAGTGGAGACTCATGAGTAATACCAATCCCAATATATTTACACCTGAACTGAGAAATCGTCATTCCTGCAGGTTCTTAGCAGGAATCTATGTGCGTGCATGGATTCCCGATTAAAAATTTCGGGAATGACTATTATTAGCGTGATTATTTATTGGGATTGGTATAACCAAGTAACTCTTTAATCTATAGTTCGTATACTTCGCGCAGTCGTGACTGCGCGAAGTATATAAGAACCTAGGCACTTAATCATGAAAGACAAAGACGGCTAACTCAATTAATCCCCATGGCCCAATTGTTTTTCAAGTATAGAAATTGATCCTGAATTCCCACATAGAACGAATAAAAACGGATGAAGCCTTGGCTGTATAATGGATTGCGACCAAACAGCCCATCACCCAAAGAGTGCAGCCAAGACAGATGAATATATTACCTTACAAACTTAAAACCACAAAAGAACAATTGACCTCCAGAGCTGGATTAGTGGTTGTTGCTCAGATAATGAAAGAGTTGGAGCTATCCCCCTGTGTCAGAATATTTTTCGCCTAAAAAAATCATACGTTCGATTTATTGCTGGGAGACACTGAAACCGACTTTATCGAAGAAAAGCTGACGGCTCTATTTTTAACGAACCCTACCATTGAACGAAAACATCGTAATCCACCTCGCAAAAAGTCATCTGATAGGCGTTTACTCAATTTCCATAAACGGCAGAAAAAACTTTGTTTTTAAAAGTTAATAGTCATGATGAATTTTAGTGAAAAAGTAGGTTTCTAGTTTCAATATAAAGAGCTCATTAAAGAACTTTTTCAATAACAGAGCCTCAAGCGCGCTAGAAACTTCCACTCAAGCTATGAAACTAGCTTGAGTGTGACTCTATTACGCATCCAGTTCCTTCAAGGCCACTAACGTTTGCTTAAATAGATGATGTAAATACTCTAGTTGCTTTTCAATAGCAAAAAACTGAGTTGGGCTTTGTTCAATTTGTTTGCAGCATTGAGTTAACTCGTCAGCACCAAAACTAGCACTAGCCGACTTAAAACTATGAGCAGCCTGTTTAATGCTTGCTGCATCTTTTTGCAAACAGCCATGCTCTAGTTGTTGCAATAATTGACCACCCTGTTGTTCATATTTAACGATAAGGCGCTTAATTAATCCTGAGCTATCTTTTTCCAACTCAAATAATTGTTGTAATGCTTGTAAATCAAACGAGTATTTAGTTTGTTGCAAACAAAAATCAGGTTCAATTTTATACTGCTGAATTTCATCCAACCAGTTATTCAAAACCTTTCTTATTTGTTCAATTTTGAAAGGTTTGGGTAAAAAGCCACTAACCCCAGCTGCCAACCATTTCTGATGATTACCCTCAATTCCATAATTTGCGGTCCAGGCAATAATTGGCACAGCAACACAATTTTTTTTCTGCTCCCACTGCCTTATTGCCTCAGTAGTATCAAAACCATTTAAACCAGCCATCTCTCCATCCATTAGAATTAAAGAAAATTTACCTACGGATTCTTTATAGACTAAAAGAGCTTGCTCTCCATTATCAACTGTTTTAACTTGACAGCCTAATAAACCCAAGGTCTTCTGTGCTATTTTTTGATTAACAGGGTTATCTTCAACCAACAATATAGCTTTATCCATAGACATCTCAATTAGAAAAATTCAATGCCATCATCAATATCATCTTCTAGCGGGTCCGAAGCCAAAGAATGATCATCACTGCTTAATGAGTTTAATTCATTAACCAAAAAAGCCACTTTTTCATTATTATCTTTCAAAATTGATAATTCGTTTTCGATTGAACCTGTATATTTAATCACCCCGTCACTCAGTTGCTCTTCTTCCTCTATAGACAAAGAAGAAGTCATACCTAATGACAAAAAGGTCTCTTGTAAATGCATTCCCATTTCTCGGCATAAATCAGTAATTCTCTTTCCGACATAAACATTTTCCTGATCAACTTTTTCCACCATTGCCAGTAAATTTTTCTGCTGAGTAACCGCTTTAATACCTACTTCCATCCCATCCATCAAAATAGCTAAAATATCAATTTTATCATCCAGATTTCGAATTAATACTGTGGCATTTTTCCAGGTAAAAATTGCTCTATTATTGCCAAAAGAATAAATACGGTCTAAAGATGCTGATAAATCCAGAATTTCATTTTCCAGACGCGTAATAGTCCCCGTAGTAGATTGTATAATTGATTGTTCATCAGTTTGTATTCTAAGAATACAATTAATATTCATTCCTTTTACAGCTTTAAAAAAGATAGAAGCAATATCATCCATATTATGACAATACAACATATTAATTAAAAACCGGCTAATCGTCTGTAAATAAGCGGCTGTATGCTGCATATCCATAACAATAGAATAGGAATCATTCAATTGCTCAGACATTTCTTTCTGCTTTTTCTTAAATGCTAAAAATTTTTCAACTTTAACAATAACCTCTTGCTTATTAATGGGCTTGGTAAAATAATCATCTCCACCCACCCCATAGGCTTTAAGTCGGTCCTCCAGACCTTTATATTCAGAAATAAATATAATAGGGGTTTGTTCAGTTGATGAATTTTCTCTTAACTGCTGGCAAGTTTCATAACCATCAATTTCTGGTAGGTTAATATCCAAAACAATTAAATCAGGCAGAAAAGTCTGAGCTATTTCAACACCTTCTTCACCCGAGCTAACAATTTCTAATTGATAAGAAGAAAACACAGCAGCCGAAATATCTTGAAATATTGGATCATCTTCAACAATTAAAATCTTTTCATTTTGTTGCATAAAATATCCTCGTAAAACGAAAATAGCCGATTATTTTAATACTACATCTCTTATATGTAGAACAAGGTTCTTCTCTACATATAGAAGACTGAAAACTGCGGTAAAAAATTATCTGCATAATAAAATGCTGATTTACTGGGAAAACAATCACTTACTTCTTAGCTTTAACTCAATAAACAGCAAATTGATAAGCTTCTGGAAAATCAATGAAAGCAGCCTCTTCTAATATTTGTATATGTTTAAACAAGCCAATCTCAGTCTGAGATTTAATATTTCCAATAGCTAAAGAACCAATGCCACAAAAAGCACCTTTGGAAAATTCAATAGTTTAGACACAGACTACACTTTCTGTTTTTCCGGCTCATCTGAATACTGCTCTTTTATTTTTAAAACAGTAGGTAATACCTTTCTCATTAAAGGTGCTAACTTGGGGTCAAAATGACTGCCCGCCTCTTCTTCAATTAAGGCTAACGCTGCATCTATAGTCCAAGGCTTTTTATACGGGCGTTCGGAAAGTAAAGCGTCAAATACATCCGCTATTGCACAGATTCGCCCTTCAATTGAAATTTCTTTCCCCTTCAACCCTGACGGATAACCCTCACCATTCCATTTTTCATGGTGATGCAAGGCAATGACTCTTGCAACTTTCATTAAATCTGACTGATGCCCTGATAATATTTCAGCACCGATAGAGACATGAGATTGCATTGTTTCCCATTCAGCCGCATCTAGTTTTCCTGGCTTTAACAGCACGGTATCGGGGATACCTATTTTTCCTATATCATGCATAGGCGCAGCATTTAAAATAGTTTCGGCCCGCTCTTCTGAAAGACCATATTCTAATGCTAATAACTGGGAATATCGACTCATTCTGATAATATGATTACCTGTTTCATTATCACGATACTCTGCTGCTAACCCTAATCGATTAATCACTTCTCTACGTGTTTCATAGAGTTCTTCCGTCCGTTTCCTAACCTTTTCTTCCAGCATCTGATTCTGATTTCTCACCTGCTTGTGCATCAAGCGCACCTCTAACAGGTTATAGATTCTGGTTAACGCCTCTAGCTGATCAAAAGGCTTGGTTAAAAAATCTTTCGCACCACATTCCAATGCTTTTAATCGCGTTTCTCTATCCGTTTGGGCTGTTAATACCAATATAGGCATATAATCATCTATAAAGTGTTTGCTTAACATTTCCATAATGCCGTAACCATCAATATGAGGCATTCTTATATCTAATAAAAAAGCATCAAATTCAGTTTTTTCACATAAGCTCTCAACTTCTCGGGAATCAGTAGTAGTCTGAATATTCTGATAACCTTTACGCTCTAATGTTTTCTTCAATAGCTTTACATTAGCAGGTTCGTCATCCACGATTAAAATATTAGCCTGAAAAATTTCCTTTGCTATATCCACAACTTACCCATTATTAATTATTTTTTAAATATATACATATATCGTCTATTTAACCTAAATCAGCTATTAACCTCTTAATCCTTAGGTTGAATTAATTTACTCAATACCCCAACCAAATGATTTATGTCTATCGGTTTGGTTATATAGTCATAAAAATCACTGCGCTCTCCCTTTTCGACTTCTTCAGCCATTGCATTAGAACTTACCGCAATAATAGGTATTTTCTCTGCCCAAGGAAAGCGGCTTTTGATCTCGGCCAATGCATCAAAACCATTCATACCTGGCAAATCAATATCCATTAAAACTATATCAGGATGTTCCTGCTCAAAAACCTCCAGCCCAATTTCTGCATTCGGCGCATCAAACAAAGAAAAACCATCCAATTGCTTAATAATCTTACGCATTAAGTCCATATTGGCTGGGTTATCTTCTATATATAATAGTTTACATTTCTGAGTAAGTTGAGAGTTTCTCTTAAGAAGAGAGGGTTCCTGTTCCAAGTGCTCTTTATTTCCCTCGTGCTCTCCAGACGCGGGTATCTTTACCCAAAAAGTGGAGCCTTCACCAAATTCAGATTCCACACCGATCTCCCCCCCCATCTGCTCAATCAGGTTTTTAGTCAAACTTAAACCAATCCCCGTTCCTTCAATAGCACTGGCTTCATACCCGAGTCGATTAAATGGTTTAAATAGCTCAGTAAAAGCCTCTTCTTTAATACCTACTCCAGTATCAGTAAACTTAATTAAAACAAATTGTCCCTGTTGCAAAACCTTTACTTCAATATGCCCTTGTTCACGATTATATTTAATGGCATTAGTCAATAAATTTAAAAAGACCTGTTTAGTACGCATATAGTCAGCTTTTACCCAATATTTATCACTCTCACAATGAGTCACTAGGCTGATTGACTTTTTTGATATTAATGATTCGACTATAGCTAACACATCATCGCAAACATTTTTTATATCAAAGACTTCATTAATCAGAGTAATTTCTCCCGACTCAATACTTGATAGATCTAGTATTTCATTAATTAATTTTAATAAATGATTACCTGACTGATTAATTTGTAATACTGAATCTAATTGTGATTCAGATAATGGGTCTCCTTCATCTAATTCCATTAATTGTGAAAATCCGATAATAGAATTTAGAGGTGTTCTTAACTCATGACTCATACTGGATAAAAAATGTGATTTTGCCCTATTTGCTTTATCGGCAGCTTCCTTTGCTAAAATCACATTTATTTCAGCCTGTTTTCTGTCCGTTACAATACTGCCAACGCCTTGGAACTCAATAATCTCCTGCTTATCTTCAGAAAAAATAGCGCGTGTTGACCAGTGTTGCCATTCTAACGCGCCATTATGTA
>Ga0105357_10002276_pt1 | contig 10324 bp, 5 predicted proteins | sample GOMGulsemesocosm_4_FD_83660 | JGI IMG/M metagenome (GOLD analysis project Ga0105357, IMG submission 83660) | Methane-oxidizing microbial communities from mesocosms in the Gulf of Mexico - GOM15B Gulf of Mexico | ecosystem: Environmental > Aquatic > Marine > Cold seeps | place: USA: Gulf of...
ACGACGCTGCAGCAGTTCAACCAGCTCAGCCAGCGTTACCGGTTTGGCGATGTATCCGTCAAACCCCCGCGCCATGATGGCCTGGCGCTCAGCTCCGCCGTCCAGGGCGGTGCAGGCAATCATTGCCGGTTGCGTCGGACTGTTTCGGGTCAGGTCGCGGAAACGTTCGAGAAACTGAAAACCGTCCATTCCCGGCATACGGATATCGACAAAGGCGATTGCAATGTCCTGGCTGTCGGGACGTTCCAGCGCCTGCTGCGCCGAGTTGGCCAGCCGCACGTCCGTGGCACCCAGGCTCGCCAGCAAGCTTTGCATCACGCGCAGGTTGGTCTCGTTGTCATCTATCACCAGTATCGGGCCGGCATCGGTAAAGTCAGCTTCCTCGATCAGCCGGGCACTCTGGGCTCCTGCATTGGCCAGCGGCTCCGCTGGCGCCATGGCAATCTCGAAAGCAAAACAACTGCCTTCGCCTACGGTGGTATCAAGCATCAATCGGCTATTCATCCGCCGCAGAATTTGACTGGAAATCGACAGGCCGAGACCAGCCCCAGCCTCAGGTGCGTCCAAGTGACTGAAGCGGCGGAATATACGCTGTTTATCTTCCTGCCTGATGCCCGGGCCGGTGTCGCTGATGCTGAACTTCAGGCTAACCAGGTGATCGTCCACCGGAGCGGATACACAGCTCAACTGGACATTGCCTTCGCGGGTGAATTTGATCGCGTTGCCGACCAGATTCATCAGTACCTGACGCAAGCGCTTGGCGTCGCCATTGAACCAACGCCCCGCCAGAGCTTCATCGACCAGCAAACGGAGTTCGAGTCCTTTTGTCGCGGCGCTGGTGTCGAACAGGGTGAAAACGTCCTGCAGCACCTCCTCGGGACTGAAGGGCTCAAGATGTATGTCCAGAATGCCTGCCTCTAGGGCTGACAGATCTATCATCTCATTAAGCAGGTTGAGTAAATGTTCTCCTGACCTATGCAGTATGTTGATGTCTTGACGAAATGCCTCCGGCACGCTGCGACCCAGATATTGGGCGATACCCAGAATGCCGTTGAGTGGCGTGCGTATCTCATGGCTCACGTTGGCAAGAAAGCGGGTTTTCATCTGGCTTATACGTTCGGCTTCGGCGTGGGCGTTGCGCATTGCCTGCTCTTGCGCCTTGCGCAGGGTAATATCGGTTTGCACCGCGATGAAGTGGGTCAGTTTGCCGCTTTGGTCATGGGCTGGCTGAATGTCCAGTTCCTGCCAGTACTTCCTGCCGTCCTTGGCGTAGTTGAGTATCTCCTGGCACAAGCCGCGCCCGCTACGCAAATGCTCGCGGATCCGCGCCACTGCTTCGGGGTCTGTTTCTTCGCCCTGGAGAAAACTGCCTGGCCGCTGGCCCAGCACCTCACCTAGCGCGTAGCCGGTAATTTTTTCAAAGCTGGGGTTGACCCATTCTATTTGCCCTGCCGCGTCGGTAATGATGACCGGGTTCTGGGTAATGGAGGCCACCTTTTCCAGCAGACTGGCCCTGAATGAAGCCTCGCTGGCCTCCTGGCGTGCCCGATGTACGTCTGCCTGATCGTCGATCACGACCAACAGCTTGCGGCGCGAGCCCGGCGGCGCTTCGGCGGAGTCCGGAATGAGTTGCACATTCGCAATTGATACTTCGCCCTGGGGGAAAACCACCCGGGTGTTGCTCCAGCGCCTGGGCTGGTCCGAGCCATCCTGCACGAGATCGAGCAGGTCGGCGTTGTCCACGTCCGGCAATAGATGGCGCAGCATCTCGAGTGCATTTGCGTCACCGCCGGTATAGTGCTGATCCCATGCTGCGTTGGTAAAGACGTTAATGCCGCTGTCCAGATCCAGCAGGCTGACCATAAGGTCGCAGCGTGCAAACAGCTGCGCCAACCAGGCATTTATCTGTTGTCTGTGACGCTGCTCGATCAGTTTGACCGTTTGCCGCGCGAGCAGGGTCAGCATCTCCCGCTGATAGGCGGTGATGTCCGCCGGCTTTTGACCCAATGCGCACAGCGCCCCGACTCTGGCCCCGGAACTCAGGCGAAGCGGTACGCCGGCGTAAAAACGTATCTGCGTCTCACCTGCCACCAGAGGGAGGTTTGCAGCGCGAGGATCTGTCAGGGTGTCGGGGATTACCAGTATGTCGTCGCTGGCTATGGTGTAAGTGCAGATCGATTCGTCTCGGCGGGTCTCGCTTACATCAAGTTTGCCCTCCAACGCCTTGAACCACTGCCGTGAATGATCGATGAGCGTAATCGCCGCGAAAGGCGTATCGAACACCAGAGCCAGCATTCTCGCTATATCATCAAATTCCTGCTCGGGAGGCGTATCCAGTATGCCGATACGATAGAGCTGGATGAGGCGCTCTGATTCGTCGAGTTGGGGGGCTGAAGCAATCATGTAGGGGCGTTCGCTGATCGATTTTTATGGGTAGACACATCTTTTTACCATGTTTGCTATCGCTGTTCATCGATTGGACGTCAGCGCCTGCTCTCGCGCACTTCACCCCTGGCTCAGGAAAGGTAGCGACCTGAGTCCAGTAATGGGGGTTTGTCTTCCAGCATCTGCAAGCGCATCGCCTGCGCCGCGGGTGAAAGTGAATGTCCGGCGCGGCTGACCAGACCGTAGGCCGAATGCTGGTCAAAGCTCGCATCTTTCATCGGCAGCACGACCAGGCGGCCGGCGCTAACGTCTTCGGCGACCACATCGAGGAAAGCCATGCTGATCACGTTGCTCTGGGCAACCAACGTCTTGAGCACCATGAAGTTGTCGCACTGGATGCTCACCGGGTGCTCCATGCCGGTGAGCTGACTGAGCTCCTGTGCGATCTCCCCGGGTATCTGGGTCGTGGCGAGCGGAAAGTCCAGCAGGTCGTTGATGGTCAGATCCTTGCGCCGCGCCAGCGGGTGCTCTGGCCGGCAGAAGATGACTCCGTTATAGCTTCCCAGTGCCTCAATGTGCAGTAGGGGATCTGCTTCCAGATCACGCACGTCGGCAACAAACAGTTCCAGTTCGTCACGCAGCAGGCGCTCGCGCAATCCGAGCCAGTTGTCGATGATCAGGTTCACCCGCACCCGCGGCCATTTGCTGACCATGCGACCGAGTGCCTGGGGCACTAGCCGTGCGGCGGGATAGGGGCCGCTACCAAGCAGCAGTTGCCCGCTTTCCAGGTTGGCTAATTGACTGACAGCGTTTTTCAACGCCTGGCTACCGGCCAGCAGGCGCTGGGCATGCTCCAAAACCAATTGCCCGTGTACCGTCAGACTGATCCCTCGGCTGTGTCGGTCAAGGAGTCGACAGTCAAGGCTGGCTTCCAGCGCCTGAATACTCCGGCTGAGGGCAGGTTGGCTAAGATGCACTGCGTCCGCGGCCCGGGCAAAGTTGCCATGCTCAACCAGCGCGCTGAAATGGCGAAGCTGCTGCAGATTGGTCATGCATCCCCCGCATCAAATATGGTCAAAAACTGCATTGGAATTATGCAACGACTTTTGGCAGCCTGCCAGGGTGTGTTTTCCAGAACAATAATCCGCGCCCACCGCGCAAGGGGTAACAGATGAAACGACGGGACCTGCTGAAATGGGCTGGCGCGCTGTCTGCTGGTAGCCTGGCACCTTCGCTGTCCGCAGGCGTGGCCTCGGGTGCGGAGCAGCCATCCGCCAAGCGTGCCAAGCCTGCGCGCGCCGGCAAGCTGAACATTCTGCTGATTGTCACCGATCAGGAGCGTGCCTTCATCGACCTGCCCAGCGTGGTGCACCTGCCAGGCCATGAACGTCTGCTCGCCTCTGGCGTCAGTCTGAACAACTTTCACGTCAACACCACCCCTTGCTCGCCCTCGCGCTCGGTTATGTTCACCGGCCAACATACACAGAAAACCGGCGTGATCGCCAATCTGGGCCTGCCGCCGTTCAACGAGTTGGCCAGCAGTGTGCCGACCCTGGGCCATATGTTGCGCGAGCAGGGGTATCACACCGCTTACAAGGGCAAGTGGCACCTGTCGCATATTGCCGAGTCGAGCGATCTGACCTACGGCCAGGTCGAGACCACCACCGATGCATTGCTGCCCTATGGCTTTGCCGACTTCAATCTCAACGGCGACCCCCACGGCTCGCACCTGAGCGGTTTCATCTTCGACAAGGTCACGGCCAGTGACACGGTTGGCTGGTTGCATGATCATCGGGATGATCAGGAGCCCTGGTTTCTGGCGGTTAATTTCGTCAATCCGCACGACATCATGTTTTACAGCTCAGGGCCGGAGCAGAAGAAGTCCAGGCTGCGGGAAAACTATCTGGGGCCGATTTCGGCGGGCCCGAAGACCGGTGTCTATGCCAAGCAGTGGGACGTTCCGCTACCGAAAAGCTTCTACGCCGATGACCTCAGCACCAAGCCCTGGGCGCACCGCACAGACGTGCAGATATGCAACCAGGTGTACGGCCATATCGCACCGGACGACGAGCAGGCCTGGCAGGGATTGCAGAGCTATTACCTGAACTGCATCCGCGATGTCGACCAGTCCATTGACCAGGTGCTCAGCGCGCTGAAGGCCAGCGGGCGCGATCAGGACACCATCGTGATTCTCACGGCCGATCATGGTGAGATGGCTGGCGCGCACAAGCTGCGGCAGAAAGGCCCGCACATGTACAAGGAAAATACCCGGGTCAATTTCATCGTGCGCCATCCGGACGTGGAGCAGGCGCGCAGCACGCCAGCCCTGGGTTCCACGGTAGATATCGTACCCACGGTGCTTGAGCTGGCCGGCGTAACCCCGCAGATGCAGGCTGAACGCTATCCGCAACTGGCGGGCGTGAGCCTCGCGCCAAGTCTGGGCAGCACGGCAATGCGCTCGCAGCGCGATGAGCGCGGGCATCTGTTCAACTATGGCGTGGTGATGTATCTGGATCCCGAGTTCAGCGAGGCGGTGATGACCAACGCCGACAAGGTCACGCCCTGGGCGATTATCCGCGAGTCCCTGCGTCAGGGTCAGCTGGGCCCTTCCCGCTACAACCGAGCCCTGTTCCGCGGGATTCATGATGGCCGCTACAAGTTCGCCCGCTATTTCGCACCCAGCGACCACCACACCCCGGAAGGGCTGGACCAACTGACGCGGCGCAATGATCTGGAGTTGTACGACACTCAGACCGATCCCGACGAGCTGAACAATCTGGCGGTGGATGCAACGGCCCACTGGGGTCTGATCAATGGTCTCAACCAGCGGCTGAATGCGCTGGTGGAAACCGAAGTAGGCGTGGATGACGGGCGCGAGCACCCAGGCCCTGCGTTCATGTACAGCTAGGGCAGGGGTTGCCGCTCAGAGGCTGATGGTCTGCAATTGCTCGCGTAATACGTCGGGAATCGGCGCCGGGCGACTGCTGGCCTGATCGATGACGACCATCACGCTGTTGGCCACGGCCTGGAGCCCGTGCTCACTGGTGGCGCAACCGGTAAACACGAACGAGCTCTTGCCGATACGATTGATTCCGGCGCGCAGATCGACCGGCTTCCAGCCCGCGCGAAAGTGCTGGTAGCTCACGTCCATCGAGGCGATCAGAATGCCCAGCCCACCCAGATCCAGATTGCGGATCGCACCGAACCGGGCCTGCTCCATGTAGCGAGCCAGCGCGGCTTCGCTGCGCTGGCTATCGGCGTCCAGATCGGCGTAGCGAGGTGTCAGCTGCTGGGTAACCGGAAAGTTGCTCTGGCTGCTGACCCTGTCAACGTAGTCCGCCGCGGCTAACGGCTGGGCGTCGCCGCTAGCGCTTGCTTGCAGACGCTCACGGGTTGCTGCCGGCAGATCGGCCCGCTGGCCCTTGAGGTAAGCGCCCATCAGCGCCTGTTGGGTGCCTACATGCTCACCATTCTGGAACAGGTCACTGCGCACGCGATAGCTGTCGTGCCCGCATTCCTCGACCTTGATCTCAGCGTTCACATCACTGCCATACCAGGTCACCCGGCGGAAGTCGGTAATGCTGCGCAGGGGGCGCAGGCGCACATCGTCGGAGAACCAGGCGTCCGCACCGAAGAGATCGAGATGCGCCAGAAGCCGCGCCTCCTGATGCAACTGATAGATGCGCGAGTTGTTTACATGGCGCCAGGTGTCCAGGTCGGTAAAGCGCGGGGTCAGGCTGCAGTGAAAAATAGCTGTATCTGTCATGGCGCCGCTGTATTCCTCTGGGTTGTCGTGTCCGGGTTTCAAGCATCGGCATTTGGTTGGGCGATCGCAAGCCGGGCTTGCCATGATAGGTAGCGTAAATGGGCAATCATGCGAAGGCTGGCGTTGCGCCAGGGCTGACAGGCTTGTTGCGATGACTTACAGTTCCTGCTGATTATTCGATACCGAACAAGGAAACGCGCATGAAAAAAGCAGGGATAGCGGTTGCAGTCGTGGTTGCACTGGGTCTGGCAGGTACCGCTGGCGCCTGGTACACCGGCACGCAGATGGAAGGCGTCCTGCGTGATGCGGTCGCGCGCAGCAATGCACAGATCGACGAGGCAATGCCCGGTGGCGCGGTACGCCTGGAGATGACCGCGTTCGAGCGGGGCGTATTTAGCAGCTCGGCCCGTTATGAGCTGACCTACCCGGGTGGGGAGGATGAGGGTCCGGTCACCCTGACGATTCTCGACAATCTTGAGCATGGCCCGTTCCCGCTTTCGCGCCTCGCCAGCCTGCAGCTGCTGCCGGTGATGGCGACCAGCGAGGCGGTACTCGAGCGCAGCGAAACGCTCGAGCCGCTTTTTGCTGCCAGTGGCGACGAGCCGCCGATCGTGGTGAGCAGCACGCTGGGTTATACCAACAACATTGATGGCAGTCTCCGTGTCGCGCCGCTGGCATTTGAAAACGAAAAAGTCAGTGCCGAGCTGGCGCCGGTAATGCTGGAATTTGCCACTGATGTGGATGGCGACGCGATTGTGATGAACGGCCAGTGGGATGGTGTACGCATGGCCTCGCAACCGGGCCTCGAGGAATCCTTTACCTTGCAGGTCTCGGGCGTGACCCTGTTTACCGATCAGCAGCGCGGGTCGGCCGGAATCTATCTGGGTGAAGGTCGTTTGGCCGTTGCATCAATCCGCGTGGAAGACGAGACCGAGGGTGCCCTGGTACTCGAAGGGCTGTCGCAGAACACCGTGCTGGCCGAGGAAGACGGTAATTTGACCGGCGATGTGGATTTTGGCCTGAGCAAAGTCAGCTACAAGGACCAGGAGCTGGGCTCGGCTGAGATGCAGTGGAGCTTTTCCCAGCTTGATCAGGAGGCCACGGCGGAGATCAGCCGGCTGTACAACGAATTGACCATGAGCGTGTACGCGGGTGAAGAGCCGCCGGAGCAGGGGGATCGCTGGCGCGAGGCCTTTATCGCCATGCTCGACGCACAGCCTCAGCTGGCGCTGGATCTGCTGGTGATCCGGACCCCGAATGGCGAGAGTCGCGCCCGTGCCGAAGTGCAGTTGGCCAAGCCCGAGTCCTTCGATCTGCCCGCACCGGAGCTGGTGCCGCAGTTGCTGAGTCGCATTGATGCCCACGTGCAAGTCTCTACACCGATGCTGCGCGACATGGTGATGTACAAGACGCTTGCGCAGCCGGATCTGGATCCCGAGGTGGTCGCGATCGAAGCCGAAGTACTGGTCGACATGCTCGCTGGTATGGCGCAAAGCACCGGACTGGCGAAACTGCAGGATGGCGATCTGGTCACCAATCTGATCTATGCCGACGGCGGGATCGAACTGAATGGCGAGGTGATTCCGCCAGAGGCGCTCGCGGGGATGCTGGCGCTGCTCAGCCCAGCCAGCCCAGCCAGCCCAGGAGCAGCGCAAGAAGAATGATCCAGGCGCTGGTCGCGACGGCGCCGCCGCGCCAGAGCTGGTTCCAGCGCCGCTCGAGCTCACGCCAGCGCTGCTGTTTGATCTTCGGTTGAGCTGCCAGCGCGCGCGGACGCAGCATCCGTTTCAGGCGTAACGAGCCTGCGCGTGCGGGGTTCGGCAGGTGCTGCAGTCGTGCCGGGATCCGCCAGCCGGATGCGTGTACCGCCCATCCTGCCAGTAACGCAATCAACAATGGCCATAACGCCGCCCATAGGGTCTTGGGCGGCAGGCTCGCCAGCAGTGCGTCGCGCAGTTCCGGCCAGACCCATGGCAACACTAGCGGCATCGCACACAGCAGCGTCCAGGGCGCCATTTGGGTCAGGGGAACCGATTTGTTGGCGTGCTTTGGTTGGTTGCGCCACATCAGCCAGAGGGCCCGCAGCAGCAGTACTGCGGTGGCGGCGGAACCGGCGCTGAGCAGCATCAGCCATTGGCTGACATCACTCGCATACAGCGAGTCCTTGAGCAGCACCTTTACCGCTGCGCCGCTGGTTAGCGGCAGGCCGGCCAAGGCCATTGCCGGCAAAGCCATCAATATCCAGTGCCACGCACTGAGCCGAGAATGCGCTGCGAGCCCCGCCCCCATGAACAATGCACCTTTTGCCAGACCATGGTGCACCCCAAAGAGCGCCAGCAGTGTGGCGAGCGCGACGCGAAGCTCCGGATGCAACCAGGCCAGCGCGACCACGGCCAGCAGGTAACCAACCTGGCTGATCGATGAATAGGCCAGCACCGTCTTGGCCTTGCTCTGCAGCAGGCCAAGGAGCACGCCGTAAAACGCGCTGATCGCGGCGATCGCCAGCAGCGGTATGGCCCATTGCTGCAGTAACGGATCCTGTTCGGGCAGAAAGCGCCAGAGTCCGAGAATTCCCGCCTTGATCATTGCCCCGGAGAGCACGGCGCTGGCGGCTGCAGGCGCGGCCGGATGGGCCAGCGGCAGCCAGACGTGCAGCGGCCAGAAGCCGGCCTTGAGACCGAACCCGACCAGCAGCAAGGCGGCGGTCGGCCAGCCCAGCGGCACGTCCTGCCAGGCGGCCAGCGCGAAGGCGCCATTGGCTTCATGGATACGCAGCATCATGCCGGCGAAGATCAACATCTCGCCGAGAATCGCCAGCTGCAGATACAGCCGTCCGGCCTGCCGCGGCGCCGGGCCGCGCTCATGGACGATCAGGCCGTAGGCGGCCAGGCTCATCAGGCTGAAGCCGACGTAGAAGCTGCCCGCATCCTGGGCGATGATCAGCAACAGGTTGCCGCATAGCGATAGCAGCCAGCAGCACCAGAAGCGAAACCGATGGCGGTCATCGACCTGGTCCGTGCAGGCGTAAAGGCTCGCACAGCCCCACAGTAGCGCGCTGAATGCCAGCCACGCCCGCGCCAGCAAGTCATTGGCACCCCAGGAAGCACCGGGCCAGAGGAATTCGAGCTGCAGCGGTGATGCGGGCCATAGGCTCGCCAGCAGGGCGGGCAGGCAGCTTATCCACAGCCAGGGGCCGACGCGGTCCGGCCAGCGCCAGAGCAGCAGGCCCGCTAGCAAAGGGCCGAGGGGGACGAGCGCCCCGAGTAGCGCGCTCATAGGCCGAACTGCCTGTTCATGATCAGCCGGCTCCAGGTCAGCGGGCTTAATTCATGGGTCGCCAGGATGCCTACCAGCAGGGCAAGCACCGTGGTAAAGAGGACCGGGGCGAGCAACATCCAGTGGGTTTCGCCGAGGCCCGGCTCGCCAGTGCCCAACTTGGTTTCCTCCGGCCATCGGTCGGGCGGCGCAGCAAACCAGCCGCGGTAGACCAACGGCAGAAAGTAAGCGGCGTTCAACAGCCCGGACAGCACCAGCACGACCAACACCCAATCCTGGCCCACCTCGAGAGCACCGTAGCTCAGGTACCATTTGCTGATGAAGCCTGCCGTTGGCGGCACCCCGATCATGCCCAGCGCGGAGAGGGTAAAGGCCGCCATGGTCAGTGGCATGCGCCTGCCCACGCCATCCATTTCACGAATGCGGTGGATACCCAGGGTCTCGGCAAAATTTCCCGCGCAGTAGAACAGCGTCACCTTCATCAGGCCTTGATGAACCAGGTGGGCCAGTGCGCCCACCGCGGCGATCGGCCCCATCAGTGCGACCCCGAGGGTGATGTAGGACACCTGACTGATGGTGGAGTAGGCCAGGCGCTTTTTCAGCTCCTGTTGTTGCAGTGCCTTGACTGATCCGTACAGAATCGTCGCGCTCGCCAGGGCCAGCAATGGCAGCGCCAGGCCCAGCTCCTGCACCTGCTCCACGCCGTAAACGTCGTAGACGACCCGAATGATGCCGAAGGCGCCAGCCTTGACTACCGCCACGGCATGCAACAGCGCGCTGACCGGAGCGGGGGCGACCATGGCCTGGGGTAACCAGCCATGTAACGGGATCAGCGCCGCTTTTACGCCGAGTCCGGCGATCATCAGGGCGAAGGCCAGGATCAGACTCGGCCGATGC
>Ga0105357_10002277_pt1 | contig 10324 bp, 11 predicted proteins | sample GOMGulsemesocosm_4_FD_83660 | JGI IMG/M metagenome (GOLD analysis project Ga0105357, IMG submission 83660) | Methane-oxidizing microbial communities from mesocosms in the Gulf of Mexico - GOM15B Gulf of Mexico | ecosystem: Environmental > Aquatic > Marine > Cold seeps | place: USA: Gulf of...
ACCACTGTGGAATCACCCCGGGCAGCGTGCCATAAAGAAAGGCCGTCGTGGCTGAGGCGCCAGCTTCACGCAGCGCGTTGGCCGGTTCTGGGGGCGTGTTTTCCAGCGCTTCGGCAAACAGTCGCCCCAATACTCCTGTGGTGTGCAGAGCGATGGCCAGAGTGCCGGCAAAGGGGCCGAGACCGGCGGCGAGGACCATCAGCGCCGCCCAGACCAGCTCCGGCACCGAGCGCAGTGCGTTGAGCAGCAGGCGGCAGGTCGACTTGGCGATGGCACCCAGCCGCCCGGCAGCCAGCAGGCTCAATGCGGCGCCAAAGAGCGCGGCGAGCAGGGTGCCGATGGCGGAGATCGCTAGGGTTTCCAGCGCGCCCTGCCACAGCTTGGCCAGCCAGGTCGGCGAGGTGTTGGGTGGGAAAAATGAGCCGGCGTAGTCCAGCATCTGTGCGCGGCTGTCGGCTTGGAGCAAGCTGCCGAAATCCAGCTGCAGGTAGGCGAAGGAGGCCACCATGGTAGCCGTGATCGCCAGCAGCCAGAGAGCCGCGCTGATGCCGGGTCTCATGCCAGTCTCCGGCGTAGCTGCAGGCTGATCTGGTCGGCGAGCAGCACCAGCAAAAGGAACGTCAGCAGAATGCTGACCACTTCACCGCCGGCAAACATGCGAATGGACAGGTCGATCATCTGCCCCAGGCCTCCAGCGCCGACAAAGCCCATGATGACCGAGGCACGCACTGCGCACTCCCACCGATACAGCGTATAAGAAGTCAGCTCCTGCGCGGCATTGGGAAGTACCGCATAGAAAAACGCAGACAACCTTGAGCTCCCGCTTTGCAGTAGTGCGCGGGTAGGCTGGGCATCGACGGATTCGTAGATTTCGGCGTACACCTTGCCGAGCATGCCGCTGTAGGTGATGGCGATAGCGAAGACCCCGGCTGTGGGGCCCAGACCAACAGCGCGCACGAACAGCAGCGCCCAGACAATCTCGGGGATGCTGCGCAGTACCACCAATATGACGCGCACCGGATAGCGCAGTAAGCGACCTGCACCGCGTGACCTGCCGTTGAGCAGCGTCGAAATTGACAGCGCGCGGGTGGCAATCAGGCTAAGCGGTACTGCCAGCAACAGAGCCAAGGCTAGGCCGGCGGTGGCCATGGCCAGGGTCTCCAGCGTCGCGCGGCCGAGCAGACGAAGGAACTCGCTGCCGACCTCTGGCGGCCAGAAGCCAGCGAGAAAGCGTCCCATCACCTCGCGGTTTTGCGCATCGAACAGTATCTGCGGCCGAAACTCGGTGAGCTGCAGGCCGGGCCAGAGCAGGAGCAATATCGCCAGGGTCAGAAGTACCCGTGGTGTGGCCGCCGGGTCCTGCCAGCGCTGGCTTTGTGCAGCTAGAGCCATGGGTTGCGCAGGGGCTGCGTCAAGGCTGAAGCGGTTTGCCGAGTCGGCTGGTTCAGGCCGGTATTGACGTAGAGGTCATCCAGATCCTGCTGGCTCACGGCGTCGGCCGCCTTGTCGAACAGCACTTCACCGGCGCGCAGGCCAATCACTCGGGGGAAATGACGTAGTGCGAGTTCTACCGCGTGCAGGCTGGCGACCAGCGGAATTTGTCGCTCGCGGGCTATGTTGCCAAGGGTGCTGAGTGTGTGTTCTGCGAGTACCGGGTCCATCGCTGACACCGGTTCGTCGGCCAGCATCAGTTGCGGTTGCTGGTAAAGGACGCGGGCAATGCCCACACGTTGTTGCTGGCCACCGGAGAGCTGGTCGCAACGATCAAACAGTTTGTCCGCTAGATCCAGCCGGTTCAGCTCGTCACGAGCGCCGTCGATATCACAGGGGTAGCACAATGAGAGGCAGGCGCGGGCCAGCGACCATTGGCCAAGCCGACCTGCCAGTACAGCGGTAACCACGCGCTGCCGCGGCGGCAGCGGTGGACTTTGATGAATCAGGCCAATACGGCTACGCAGTTGTCGCAATGCGCCAGCGCGCAGGCGAGCGGGATGCTGTTGCAGTAGTTCCAGCTTGCCACTGGAGGGCATCAGACTGGTGGCCAGCAGCTTCAGCAGTGTGGTTTTGCCGGCACCGGAGGAGCCAATGATGGCGACCTGTTCGTTCGCATCGATGCGCAGGTTGATGTCGCGCAGGGCCAGCATCCCGTTGGGGTGGGAGTAACCCACCCCGTTCAGGCTGATACTCACTCAAGCAAGCCGGCAGCGCGCGCAGCTTCTTCGATACCCTGGTAGTTTTCCGCCTTGGTGGGCACAAAACGCGAGGCGCGCTGCAGGTCGAGGATCGCCTTGTGTTCCGGGTTGGCCGGGTCGAGCGCCAGGAAGGCGGCCTTGATCTTCTCGACCAGAGCCGGGTCGAGGTCACCACGTACGGTCCAGTTATAGTCGTAGTAGGTGGGGGTTACGGCGTACACGCGTACCTTGTCGGTGTTTACCTTGTCTTGCTCAAGCAGCTTTTCCCACACTGAGGAGTTCAGTACGCCAGCGTCGACCTTGCCGGACTCAACCCAGGCAACAGTAGCGTCGTGCGCGCCGGAAAATCCGACCCGGCTGAAGAAGGTGTCAGGATCAATACCTTCCTGCTGCAGGAAGTAGCGTGGCATCAGGTGACCCGAAGTGGAGGATACCGAACCAAAGGCGAAGCTCTTGCCTTTGAGGTCGGCGTGGGCCTTTACGTCGGGGTCGGCGGTAATGAAGGTGCTGGTAAAGACCTCATCCTGCTCGCGTTGTACCAGCGGAACGGCATCGCCGGTGCGCAACTTGGCCTGAACGAAGGTGAAGCCGCCCAACCAAGCGAGGTCGAGACGCTTGGCACCCAGGGCTTCCACCACACCGGCATAGTCGGAAACCGGTTGAAAGGTCACCGGCATGCCCAGCTCGGCTTCCAGGTATTTACCCAGCGGCTCGAACTTGCGCATCAGTTCGGTGGGCGCCTCATCAGGGATGGCCGACACGCGTAGGGTGGCAGTTTCTGCCCATGCAGGAGTGGAAAGCAGGGTCACGGCAGACAGGCACAGGCCTGCCAGCGCAGCCAGGGGGCGTTTGATCATCGACATGTTTTGCTCCGGTTCAATAGCGGAAGACTCCGACTCAGCTGTCGTGGCAGAGCAGGGCGTGGCGGCAAGTGTAAAGAAAAAGCCCGCGCAGGCGAAGCCCCTAGGTCCTGCAGGTTTGCGACTCAGTGGATTACACTGTTGGCCTTTTCACCTACCGGAACCTCTGCCATGCGAAGGAAACTTGCCGCTAACCTGTCACTGCTGTTTGCCGAGCGGCCGCTGTCAGAGCGGATCGTCGCAGCAGCTCAGGCCGGTTTTGACGGTGTGGAAGTACAGTTTCCTTATGCGCTGTCAGCCACGGACCTGCAGGCAGAGCTGCAGCGGCAGGCCATGCCGCTGGTGCTGTTCAACTTGCCAGCGGGCGACTTGATGGCGGGTGGCAACGGATTGGCCGGCGTACCCGGCCGCGAGGCCGACTTCGCGAAGGCACTGCAGCAGGCGCTGAATTACGCTGAGGTAGCGCAGCCCGAGAAGGTAAATGTACTGCCGGGTAAGCTAGCCCCGGGCGTGAGCGAGGCGCAGGCGCTCGATACGCTGGAGCATAATCTGCGTTTGGCGGCTGACGCCTTCGCGAACCTGGGCGTGGCGGTGGTGTGCGAAGCGATCAACCGCCTGGACATGCCGCGATTTCTGCTGGCCAGCTCCGCTGAGTTGGCGGCCATGTTGGCGCGGGTGGCGCATCCCAATCTGTCAGCCCAGCTGGATCTCTACCATATGGCGCGGATGGGTGAGCCAATAGCCCAGAGCGTACAGCAACTGGCCGGGCAGATTGGGCACGTGCAGTTTGCGGATGTGCCTGGACGGGGAGCGCCCGGTAGCGGTGAACTGGATTTTCAGGCCGCGCTGCGGGCGCTTGATAGCGTCGATTATCGGGGTTGGCTCGCGGCAGAGTATCGCCCAGCAGAAGACGACCGGCTGGCTTGGCTGGAGACGTGGCGCTCGGCGGGGTGGATAGCGCCGCGTTAGATGCCGGGGCCGCAACGTACCTCTTCGGCGTCGGCAATCTTACGCTGTGTCTGCTGGTCGTATAGCCATCCGGCTGGCTTCCAGCCACGTCGCTCGGTTTTCAGCAAATACTGCATGCCGGGTTCGAAATTGGCGTAGCTGACTTCCATTATGCAGGTTCGGAAGTTGCCTTCGAGCAAGCCGCCGCTGGCCGAACCGCCGGGCACTTCAAAGTGGTAGCGCACCTGCAGTTGGTGGGCACCGGGGCTGATATCACCAAAGCGGATGCTCTTGGTCAGTTCTCCGTCAAGCCGATACGCCCTTACCTCGTTACCCACATCTGCGTCCAGGTTGATGCGTGCCATGCCGTTGTCGATAGGTTTTTCCGGTATCGGTGAGCAGGCGCTGCAGGCGACGAGCAGCGCGGCGGGAATGACCTTCAGGACAAGTGATTGATAAATCATTGCGGGATGCTTTCTCCGTCAAACAGACTGTTTTCCATTTTCAGCGCGCGCTCAATATCGATCCCCAGCACCATGACGCCAATCACGTCATCACCGCCTGGACGACGGATAGCGGTACTGATGTGTACCTGATAGCGCTGGGTGGATTGATCGTAACTCAATGGCCCCATGAATGGGCGGTCCTGACTGGCGAAAAAGGGTTCGGCGAATTTGGCCTCGTCGCCTTGCCAGTAGTCGGTGGTCAGCTCGCTGGCAGCAACGTTGAGTCCGTGCTGGTCGGTGACCATGATTTCACTGACCAGACCGTTGTAGCTGGCCTGCTGCTTGGCTAGCCAGGCCGACAGCGGACTGCCGAGCACGCCGCTAATCAAGGGTTTGTCAGCTTGCTGCTGCTCTGCCTGCCACTGTTGATCCAGTTCGTGGATACGACTCAGCGAGATGTTGGCGTGCCTTTGGTTCTGCTGCAGTATGCCCTCGATCAGCACGGGTTCGTGCCGCCAGTTGGCAAACAGGGTGGCGTGCAGCTTCTGCAAGCGCTCGCGTTCGTCGGCTTGCAACACGCTGATTTCCGGTATGCACTGATAGACTTGCTGATTGAATTGCTCAAGGAAGCCGGGTTCGCGGCCCAGCAGTGCGTTGGCGAAATACACCCCCAGGGTGGTGTATTGCTGAAAGTAGGCATTGCGCGGACGCAGGTCCAGGGGCTGTTGGGTCAGCTCTATGCGCAGCGTCTGCTGATCGGCAAGGAAGGCGTCGATGCGGCCGCGTTTGAGCAGGTGCAGCAATTGCGACGTGGTGGTCACCATCGGGTCGACCTCGTACCCATGCTGCAACAGCCAGTCCACCTGATTGCTGCCGCGCACCCCGCCGATGCGCAGCTTGCTGCCTGAACCGAACGCCGGCGGGCGGACCGGCGTGTTGCTGTACCAGTACCATTTTTCCAGTGCCAGCGGCGCAGAGAGGGTGGCAAAGTCGTTGGCGCGGTTCATGCGGGTGGCGGAAAAGAAGCCTTCGGCTCGTCCCAGGCTGACGTCATGGACGGCGCGCTGCCAAGGTAGCACTCTGATTTCGTAATCGCGATCCATCGCGCTAAAGATGCAGGCCAGTGCCTTGATGGAGCTGCCGGTCAGGCGATCTCCCTCCTGCACCTGATAGGGTGGAAAAATATCGGTATTCAGCCTCAGCGGCGCGCCATGGGCGGCCAAGGGCAGGGTGAGGAGCAGGGCTAACCAGAGGCGTCCGGGCATCGTTGTTTTCCAGCAACCATGATGACCCAACTATAGGTCATAACCGGGCACCGGGTAGGCGATTTCTGTCTTGTGGTTCCATGCTGTGACGAGCTTTATAAATTGCACTGCTTGGCCTAAATCAACCTGACCGATAGCGCTGGCCTGGCCAGGGTGAACGGGGCATTCTATTCATCCAGCTTATAATTCATTGTCGCTCGCATAAGTCGGGCGCAGGTTCACAGGAGCAGAGCATGCAGGATCTACAGGGCAAAGTGGCAGCTATCACCGGCGGCGGCAGTGGTTTGGGTCGTGAATTCGCGCTGTGCTGCGCTGCGCGGGGTATGAAGCTGGTGCTCGGTGATGTGGATGAGGCCGGCATGCAGGAAACTCTGCGCCTGGTTGAAGCGGCGCACCCGGGGACCTCTGCGGCCAGCATGCGTTTGGACGTCTCGAAGCTGGAGCAGGTGCAAGCCTTTGCTGATCTGTGCAAGAGCGAGTTTGGCGCTGCCCACCTGATCTTCAATAACGCGGGCGTGAGTGTGGGTGGCCCGGCATGGGAAAACACCGTTGCCGACTGGGAATGGGTCATGGGCGTCAATCTGTATGGCGTGGTCTGGGGCGTGAAAGTCTTCACCCCTATGTTTATCGAGCAGGGTGAGGGGCACGTCATCAATACCGCGTCCGCAGCCGGCTGGTTGAATGGCCCGAGCATGTCGATTTACAACGTCACCAAGCACTCGGTGGTGGCGTTGTCCGAGACGCTGGCGCTGGATCTGCGTGATATCAACGCCAACGTTGGTGTGACCTGCCTGTGCCCGGCATTCTTCCCTACCGGTATCTCCGATTCGCAGCGTAACCGTCCGGCCGACAAGGCCGATACGATTGCGCCGAGCGAGATCATGCTGAAACGCGCAGAGATGACTAAGGCCGCAGTGCAGAAAGGCAAGATTCAGGCGGCCGATATTGCCGAGCAGACGCTCAAGGCGGTCGAAGACAATCAGTTCTATGTGTTCCCGCACCGAAAGATCAAGCAGTTGATTGGTTTGCGCGCTCAGGCTGCCGAGGCGGAAACCACGGTATTTGATTCGCTGAATCCCTGATCAGCCCTTTTGTTGCCGCTACTGCGTGTCCTGCGCCGTAGCGGCAAATCTCAGCCCGCCAGCGCCAGCTTACGCTGCGGTATAGGCTGCTCATTGCGCATCTCGCGCAGCACAAAATCCTCAATCGCCGCTCGAGTGTCTTGCCAGGCCGTCTTGTGCTCAAGGTCCAGGAAATGCCCGGTGTGTGCGATGCGGGCAAACTCCGCCCTTGATGCCAGCTTGCCAAAGTGCAGTGCATCCTCGGCGCTGGTGTATTTGTCCCAAGTACCGTTAACGAACAGTAGCGGTATATCGATATTACTGACGCAGCTCATGTATTGGCTGCTATCAAGCTCCAGCACCTGACGGATATGCAGCAGCATCTGGGCGTACTCATGTTCATCCAGACTGCTGACATGGCGGAAGTTGCAGCGCTTGAACAGCGGGGGCAAAAACTCGCCAATCGTCTCATTGATCAAATTGCCAATCTGCTGCCGGTCGCAGGCTGCAAGATAGGCTTTGCCGCGGGCAAGGTAATCCTGCATGGCAGGATTGATGATCGGCGAGAATGAGGTGATCACCGCGCGCTTTATGCGCTCAGGCCGCTGAGCCAGGGCCAGCATGGTGGCGACACCACCCCATGAAAACGACAGTACTTGGTCGGCGCGAAAGTGCTCGATCAGATCCAGCAGAATCAGCGCCTCGTCTTCCTTGCCAATCAGCAGCTCATTGCGGTTGTACGCGCGGGAATGGCCGCTGTAGGGCTGATCGAACAACACTACATTGAAGAGGGGCTGCAGATAGCGCAAGGTCTGGCCAAAGGAGGCACTGGTGGCCAGCGAGCCATTGACCAAGATGATTGTCGATTCGGCCTCGGGATTGGGATAAAACCAGGTGTGCACCTGCAAATCGCGGTGCACGCGAACAACGGCTTTCTCAGCGTACATGGGCACCTCGGTGTCAGTCGGTCAGCGTGCGCCGAAACGCACGAGTCTTGAAATGACACCAGCTAACCGGAGGCAGGTTACAGCGGTGTTGCACGTCGCTGCCTCTGGGTCAATATTCATGCAGATGTAATGAAGCCGGCAGCAGGGCGGCGCGATCGACGGACCGCAAACGGCGTTATTGGCGTGACATGGCGCGCAGTTGAGCCAGAACGAGTCGCAGGGCGTGCCGCCAATCCGGCTGGGTAATGCCAAAGTGTTGGCGCAGCAAGCTGCAATCAAGCGCCGAATTGGCTGGTCTGCTGGCTGCTGTGGGGTACTCGCCACTGGTTAGCGGCGTCAGCTGGGGAACGCGTTGCAGCATCCCGAGGGTGTGCGCCTCGGAAAAAATCTGCGTGGCGAATTGATACCAGCTGCAATGCGGTGCGCCGCTGTAGTGGAACACGCCCTTGGCTTGCGGCTGTACGGCAAGTTGCCAGAGCACCGTGGCGATATCGGCAGCTGATGTCGGGCTACCGTATTGATCGGCGACCACGCCCAGCTCCGCGCGCTGCTGTCCAAGGCGCAACATGGTTTTGACAAAGTTGTTGCCGTGGCAACTGAAGACCCAGCTGGTGCGCAGGATCAAGCTATGCTCCATCGCTGTCTGTAGGGCCGTTTCACCGGCAAGCTTGCTGGCACCGTAAACATTCAGTGGCTGGCAGGGGGCGGTCTCGACGTAAGCTGCCTTGGCTTCGCCGTCAAAAACGTAGTCGGTTGAAAGTTGAAAGATCCGAGCACCAGCTTCTTTTGCCGCTGCAGCCAGGTTGACTACACCCTGGTGATTGATTGCTCGGGCGCGCTCGGGTTCGCTTTGTGCCAAATCTACCGCGGTATAGGCAGCGGCGTTGATGATCAGTTGCGGCGATACCTCTTTTACCCAGGCGCGCACCTGGTTCATGTGGGTAATGTCCAGCTCGGTTGAGCTCGGTGCCACGCAGGTTATCTCTGCGGGGGCGTGCCCCAAGAGTTCTCGCCCGACCTGGCCATTGCCTCCGGTCAGTAATACCCGCATTAGACGTCAGCCCCCGCCCGCAGCTGTTTCAGGGTTGGGTTACGTTGATCCTTGCTGGACAGAATTGGGTCGCTGAGGGGCCACTCGATAGCCAGCGCGGGGTCATTCCACAGGAGGCCGCCCTCATCGTCAGGACGGTAGTACTCGGTACACTTGTACTCGAAGTCAGCCAGGTCGCTGAGCACGCAGAAACCATGGGCATAACCTGGCGGAATCCACAGCTGCAAGCCATTGTTGTCGGACAAGACGGCGCTGACATGCTGCCCGTAGGTCGGTGAGACTGGGTTGATGTCTACCACCACGTCAAACACGCTGCCACGACTGACCCTGACCAGCTTGCCTTGTGGATGATTGCGCTGAAAATGCAGCCCGCGCAACACGCCCCTGGCGGAGCGGGAATGATTGTCCTGTACAAACTCATGGGCAATGCCCAATGCGCGGTAGCGTTCGGCCTGAAAGGTTTCTACAAAGAAGCCGCGTTCATCTCCGAACTTTTTGGGGGTAATAATGAGTACGCCGGGGAGCGCTGTCGCTTGTGCCTTCATCGTCTGCCTTCCTGCTGCAATACCCGCAGCAGGTACTGGCCGTAACCGGTTTTGCTCAGGGCGGTAGCCTCGGTGCGCAGTTGCTCGGCAGACAGCCAGCCCTGATTGAAGGCAATCTCTTCCAGACAAGCGACCTTGAGGCCTTGCCTTGCCTCAATAGTTTGCACGAAATAGCTGGCGTCCATCAGTGAGTCATGGGTGCCGGTGTCGAGCCAGGCAAAACCGCGACCCAGCAGGCTGACGTTAAGGTCTCCACGCTGCAGGTAGGCCATGTTGACGTCGGTTATCTCAAGCTCGCCGCGGGGCGAAGGTTTGATCTGCCGTGCTATATCGATCACGTCGTTATCGTAGAAATACAAGCCGGTGACCGCGTAGTTGGATTTTGGCTTTGCTGGCTTTTCTTCGATGGAGATGGCCAGGCCATGCTCGTCAAAGTCCACCACGCCAAAGCGTTCCGGATCGCTTACGTGATAGCCAAACACTGTGGCGCCGCTGGGGCGCGCGGCGGCTTCGGCCAGCATGGCGCTGAAGCCATACCCGTAGAAAATGTTGTCGCCAAGAATCAGGCAAACGCTTTCGTCGCCAATGAAGTCTTCTCCGATCAGAAAGGCCTGGGCCAAGCCGTCTGGCGAAGGTTGCTCGGCGTAGCTCAGGTTAATACCAAAGTCACTGCCGCTACCCAGCAGCTTGCGGAAGTTGGGCAGGTCTTCCGGGGTAGAAATGACCAGAATGTCGCGAATCCCCGCGAGCATCAGCACCGACAGCGGATAGTAGATCATCGGCTTGTCGTAGATCGGCAGTAGTTGCTTGGAAATCCCACGGGTGATGGGGTGCAAGCGGGTGCCGGAGCCGCCGGCCAGTATGATGCCTTTCATGATTGCATCCTGTTGTTGGAATCAGTCCTGAGTATGGCCCAAGCGCCCCAACTGATAACTGCCGCTGAGCACGTTCTGCCACCACTGGCGATTAAGCAAATACCATTCCACGGTCTTGCGGATGCCGCTCTCAA
>Ga0105357_10002279_pt1 | contig 10318 bp, 10 predicted proteins | sample GOMGulsemesocosm_4_FD_83660 | JGI IMG/M metagenome (GOLD analysis project Ga0105357, IMG submission 83660) | Methane-oxidizing microbial communities from mesocosms in the Gulf of Mexico - GOM15B Gulf of Mexico | ecosystem: Environmental > Aquatic > Marine > Cold seeps | place: USA: Gulf of...
GCTTGCCCTCATAGCTCTGCCGATTTTGCTCAACAAAAGGGCTCCCGCTCTGATTGTAGAAGACCAGAACATTGGCACATATGGATGAAGCCAGTACACGCATTTCATGTATCAGCAGCCTGTCGGGGCCGTCCGGCGCAGCATTAACAGGCGAAATGAATGATAAAGAAAGAATCGCAATAACCAATAATTGACGCAGCAGCATGTGACTTCCCTATAGTTGATCAGGCGGTTCAGGTGCGGAAATGCCCTACTGATAACTCCAATTCTTCTGCAAGCCTCTTTAGTGAAGCCACCGCCGCGGTCACCCGATGAGAGATCAAGTCACCGGCTTCAGCCATTTTTGCAATCCGCTCAATACCAAAGCTGATCTCCTTTCCCCCTTCGCTCTGCACCTGCACAGCTGAAGCGATTTCGCTCACTCCCATTGTTGAGGCGCCAACCAAGTTAGTCGCTTCCGAAAGCACCGACTCCAATGAGTCCAGATGGGCCTGGCTGCTGTCCAGCGCAGCGGCGCCTTCATCCAGCACTCGTTGCACATTGCCTGACTGACTTTCCAATGCATGGGTAAGCTCGTTGATCGCGTTTGCTGCGACAGCCGAGCGTTGAGCAAGGTTTCTTACCTCATCAGCCACGACGCTGAATCCCCGACCACTCTCGCCGGCACGGGCAGCTTCTATGGCGGCATTTAAAGCCAACAGATTGGTTTGTGCCGATAGTTCCTTGACCCGATTGATACTATCGGTGATAGCGGTGGTACTAGAAACGAAATCACCGACTGACAAGGTTATTGCACCAAAAGCCCTTCGCACCCGTTCGATTTCCTCCAACAGCCGCCCCAAAGCGGCTCGCCCTGCTTCAGCGCCCTGCAGACTGTTTTGTGCTGAGGTGTGCAGTGTGGCGGCGTGGAGGGAGATGGAAGCCAAACCTTCACTCATTTGCTCAACCGTAGCAGAGGTCTGAGTCGCGGCGCTGGCTTGCTCATTAGCGCCCTGGGCAACTTGGTTAGAAGTGACAACCAACTCATCGGCGGATGCACCTACGGAACCCGCAACACTTGTCACGCGCTTCACCGCAGATTGCAGACTTTCTATCAGCGCGTTGAAAGCGATAGCCGTTTGTGCAATTTCATCCTTCCCAATTACAGCGACCCGATGAGTTAGGTCACCATCACGCAACTTGACCGCCGCGCGCTCAATGCCGCGTATGGATCTCAGCACCTGATGACGCATCAATAGTCCGACCATAAGCGCGAGCAAAAAAGCTATCACCACAGCGACAACCAGCGCCTGTGTCACTGACTGCGCTGTGGCGTTTGCGTCGTTGAAAGATAAACTCGAAAGCTCCTTTTGCTCCTGCATGAAAATATTCAGCAACCCTAGCATTCGATTGTAATCCGCACGCACATATCCCAATTGGGAAGGTGCCTGATAGGGATTCTCCAGCACCGCCGATGCCAGCTCTCCAACGCCTACGGCAAACGCCTCTGACTGCTCGCTGAGAGTGGTGAAGGAGACATGCTCATTTTCACTCAACTCTGCAGTACGCTCCAAGCCAAGCAGGATGCTTGCACGCATGTCGGAAACGCTGGCGCGCATATCCTCGACATAGAACTGCATTTCTTCTTGGGAGACGTTGCCCTGTGCCTGGATGAGCTGCACCACGGCCGCGTAAGACCCGACCATCGCTGCTTGTGACGCTGCTGAAATGTCGAGAGCAAGCTGATATTGACCGATACGCACCTGATCAATCTGCTGCAACACCTTCTGCTGGCGGCTCAATCCATCGTACGCAACTAAAGAAATTGCCACGAGCAGCATTACAATCAGAGCAGGCGCGAGAATCAGTTTCGCCCCCATGGACAGACGGCTGAGCAATAGCATTGGTCTTCCTTTTCATTGTTTTTGTCTAGGCAGGAATTGGGTCTGGGGTGTGGACATCGCCCTCTTGATACCATATTCTGATATCAGTATATAGTTCTACATCCAGAAATTGAAGCCTGGTTTTCGGAGCTTCGACGGGTGAAATAAAAACAATGAAGGGCGTAGAAAATGAAATCTTCCAGCAACAGCGCTGCCATTGATACGCGTGAATTCCAGACCAGTTGGCGCATACTGGTTCTAGCGATGCTTGGTATTGGCATCAGCATCAATTCATCGCTGCTTTACGGATTTGGTACGCTGGTCGTGCCGCTCGAAGAGGCTTTTGGCTGGAGCCGGAGTGCATTGCAAATAGCAATAACCTTTCTTTTTATCGGGGCGGTGATCGCATTACAGGTAGTGGGCTGGCTAAACCTGCGCTACGGACTGAAACGTGTGACGACGGTCTCGATGTCCTTGACAGTGCTCGGATATCTAACAGCGACACAGATCGGCGGCTCCATTTGGACCCTATACCTGGTTTTCGTGCTAATCCCCATACTCAGTATCGGCTGTCTCGCTGTTAGCTGGACGCAGCTGCTGAACATGTGGTTCGAAAAGAACCGGGGCCTGGCGCTCGCCATAGGCCTTTCTGGTACAGGATTAGCCGCCGCTACTATCCCGCCCCTCCTGTCTTGGGGGATCAGTACCTGGGACTGGCGAGCCGCGTTCATTATTCTTGCGATGATCAATCTTCTCCTCTTGCTTCCCCTGACCATGCGCTGGTTTTCAGTGCCTGAGCCCAAAGCACACGAAGGCGAAGCAGACAAACTCGCGGCCGACCGCAGCATTACTGGCCTGACTTTCAAGGAGGGTTTTACCTCCAAGAGATTCTGGATCTGCAACATAGCGTTGGCTTTGGTGATTTCAGTGGTCATCGGCATGGTCACCAATACCGTCCCCATCTTGCGGGATCTGGGACTTTCAGCCGAAGAGGCGGGGTTGGTCTTCAGTGGCTTTGGGTTATCACTCGTATTCGGCAGAGTACTGGTCGGGTATCTGTTGGACAGGATGTGGCCGCCGGCAATTTCAGCCTTGAGTCTGGCTATGCCCGCAATCGGCTGCATCATTTTGCTCAGCGGCACTACTGACTTTACCCTTTTACTACTTGCGGCAATTTCAATCGGCTTCGGAGCCGGAGCTGAGCTCGATATAGCGGCTTTCCTGATCGCGAGATATTTTGGGCTGAGAGAGTACGGCAGACTGTTTGGTTTCCATATCGGGTTACTGACTGCTACTTCGGCCGCAGCGCCATTACTCTTTGCGGCATTTTTAAGTCAGACCGGCACGTATGACTTGATGCTGATTTACTGTCTTATCTGCTCAATCGTTGGCCCCCTTATGCTACTCATGTTAGGTCGACCACCCCGGTTTGACGCAGATTATCGGCCCATCAGTCCCACAGCGGCCTGAATCAAATTCACTGGAGAATAACCATGCCAATTCTTACATTCATTGAACACGATGGTACATCGCATGCTGTGGAAGCCGAAGTCGGCCAGTCCATCATGCAAGCGGCGCTAAACGCCATGGTCCCTGGTATCCAGGCAGATTGCGGCGGTGCTTGCAGCTGCGCCACATGCCACGCCTTTCTTGAAGATGACTGGATGAACGCGGTGCCTGCAGCAGAGGATTCGGAGCTTGATATGCTCGAGTTCGCCGCCGAACGGCAGGAAACCAGCCGTCTCACTTGCCAGTTGACCGTCCAGGACAGCATGGACGGCATGGTACTGCGTCTACCTGAATCCCAGTATTGATTGCCCAGGAGACAATATGACACTTTCTTCAGTTGTGATTGTGGGTGCGGGGCAAGCTGGATTTCAGGTCGCCGCGTCTTTACGACAAGGGGGGTTCACCGGAAAAATACGTCTGATTGGGGATGAGCAAGGCCTCCCCTATCAACGCCCACCATTGTCGAAGGCTTATATGCTCGGCAAAATCAAGGCAGACAATCTAGCGTTTCGGCCGGCCTCATTCTTTGATCAGCAGGAGATAGAACTCATCCAGGATAAGGCGGCAATCATTGACCGCCAGAATCAGAGGATTGTCCTGGAAAGCGAGAAAGCCCTGCAGTATGAGCACCTGGTACTGGCAACCGGGGCCCATAATCGACCGCTCTCGATCCCGGGAGAACATCTTGAAGGTGTTTTTGGCATTAAAACCCTTTCCGACGCGAACGCGTTAGCACCACGAGTCAAGGAAGCGAAGAATGTTGTCGTTATCGGTTGCGGCTTTATAGGCTTGGAATTCGCCGCAGTAGCCGCAGCGCAAGGCGCCAATGTCCAGGTGATCGATCGCGGCGACCGTCCCATGGCTAGGGCTATTTCTCCGGAAATGTCAGCGCTATTCTTGAAATCGCATGAGTCATGGGGGGTCAAATTCCATTTCAACCAGGCCGTCGACCAGATCATTGGTGAAAACGGTAAAGTCGTCGGCGTTGAGAAGGTCAACGGCGAAACTATCTCTGCTGATCTGGTGGTATACGGTATTGGCGTTATCCCGAATATTGCTCTTGCCATGGAAGCGGGACTTGAAATCGAAAACGGGATCAAAGTCGATGCGCATCTCTTGACAAATGATCCTCATATTTCAGCCATTGGTGACGTAGCGTGCTTCCCCTGTGTGCACAACCGCGGAATTCAGACGCGAATAGAATCGGTTCCCAATGCCATGGAACAAGCTCGCGCAGTAAGCGCCAGACTACTGGGAAATGCGGCTCCTTTTGCGGCAACACCGTGGTTCTGGACTGATCAAGGGGATTTAAAACTGCAGATCGTTGGACTATCTACAGGCTTCGACACTACTGTCACGTTGGGGTCGATGGAATCCAAGCAATTCTCCGTTTTATGTTTCCGCAAGGACCATCTGGTCGCTGTGGAATCATGCAACCGCCCGGGTGACCATCTCGCTGGCAAGAAACTTTTGTCCCGACCTGCCGTACTCACCCCTCGTGAAGCCCGTGAGCCTGGCTTCGACTTGAAAGCGTGGGAATTAGCTCACCGCACTTGATTCACCCAGAGCAGCCCGCTGAAGGCCTTGCTTTGAGCGGGGCTTTTTAAATGCAACGTAGCCGGCAAATCTCAACTGGCACTGTACCTTCCCTGCTGCTGCATGGCGCTGGAGCTGTTCTCAATGAGTTCTAAAACAACCACTCCGTTTTTTCCTGGCTGGCTATTTCTGCTTGCCATGCTGACCGCTCTTTCACCGCTATCAGTTGATTTGTACCTTCCTGCCTTTCCTGCCATCGGGCGAAGCTTGGACATAAAGTCAGCCGACGTGCAGATCACGCTCGCCATTTTCTTATTAGGCATGTCGTTCGGACAGCTTTTATACGGGCCTTTGAGTGATCGCTATGGACGAAAGCCACCTCTATATTTCGGGCTGCTGATCTACATCGTAGCCTCCATCATCTGCATGCTGGCAGAAGACCTCATAACACTTACCACATCACGTTTTTTTCAGGCACTGGGCGGAAGCGCTGGGGTTGTCATCTGCCGGGCAGTGATCCGAGACCGAACAACAACATCCCAAGCTGCCTGGGCATTCTCGATGCTTATGCTAGCGTTAGGCTTAGCCCCAATCCTGGCGCCTATACTTGGTGGCCTGCTGTTGATGGCGGTTGGCTGGCGAGGGATTTTCGCAGTACTCGCGGGGGCTGGTCTGGTCCTGCTGCTAAGCGTACATTTTTGCATGGATGAAACAATCTCACGGCATACGTCACAGCGCCTGGGATTCCTCGGCACTTTTAGCCGATATGGCAGCCTTGCAAGAAATGCACAATTCATGACTTACGTGTTTATTGGCTCTCTTCCTTTCGGTGGTATGTTTGCTTATGTTGCCGGCTCTCCCTATGTGATCATCGACCTCTACGAAGTGCCAGCGGAGCATTTCGGTTGGTTCTTTGGAATCAATGCGTTTGGGATGATAGCCGGCTCACAATTTAACGCTCGCCTGGTCGGTCGGTTCGGCCCCGCCATCATGCTCAAACATGTGATTAGGGTCTCGGTTCTGGCGACACTGACCGGGCTTGTATTTACGTTACTGGGACTCGCCACCCTGCATTTGCTCATGCTTTGTTTCTTTGTCTATATGACCTCAATGGGCATGCTGACGCCCAACGCCGTCGCTCTGGCCATGGCTAACGAGGGGCATCGCGCCGGCGCAGCTTCCGCCATTATGGGATGTATCCAGTTCCTAATGGGTACATGCGGCGCTGCGGCAGTTAGCATCTGGACTGTACCCAGCGCCATCCCGTTGCTCCTCGTCATGCTGCTGCTGTCAAGCGGTAGCCTATTACTTCATTCACTAAGCAACAGGCAGCGCCCGTTTATTTCAAAATCTTCCGATATCTAGGCAGCCCATTGACTCTTTTAAGTGTGCGGGCCCTGCAAGCATAGCGAAGTAGCTTATGGCCTCATGTTTGGTTTTACCCGCAGTCAAACGAATTACCGCTGCTGAATCACCGGTTTCTGTATCGTGTGTCTATGTTGCTGTGCTGGAAAAGTAATTCTGCCAAGCACACTCCTATATGGACTTCGACAAACCAATCCAACTTCAATTGCAGCGAGTGAGAGTGATTATATGCGACGCTTCACACATATTCCCGAACGAGGGGATTTCGGCTTCCAACAGCTGGTAGGCCCCCACAAGGTAACGGGACGTGCGATGGCCGGCGAACGCGGCTTCTTCGGCCTTAAACTGAGCAAGAGCTCTCCCTTTGGCTCGGTGCGCGACGAAGATGGCAACATCTATTCGTTTGTTCGTTCACTCTTGGCGCCCAATGGCACGCCGAACCCGACCAAGTTTATATATCAAACCAACCATGTGGACGGTAAGCACCTGCGCATGGACCTTGAGCGTATGGCCGCCCAAGCGCCGACCCCCGTTCCAGTGCAAACGCTGGAAGGAGACACTGTAACCTGGACGAACCAGCCTGATGAGCCAGGCAATGGCTGGAAGATAACCGCGTCTAGCGAAAGACTCACTTGGAAGGAGGATGGTCTGTTTGAATTCGAAGGCAGGCTGCTTGGCTCGGGCTTGCAATGGTATTTACCAGGTGTCGAGTGGGGCACTTTTTATGTCTCCCAGCTCTGGGACATCTCCGGAGTTTGCGAAGGACGCCAGGTAAAAGGGGCCATGGCCCTGGACCAGTTCTATATGGCCGAAGGCGGCGCCATTCATTTCAAGAAGGATCTGGTAGTCAATAACAAGATGCATGTTATCTGGTGGTCATTCGTGACCATCTACAAGGATGGTACCTGGGACGCTGGCTCATTCATGGTGGGCCACGAACATCTGGGTTACGCCATTTTCATGAATGAAAAAGGCGAGATACGCACTACCACAGATATCGAAGGCATCGCCATACACAAGGACGGCAGTTATTTCCTGAAGTCGGCGCACATCATCCTGGACGGGAAAGAAGAATGGGAGTTTCTTCCCGCGCCTAAGGGCGAAATGATAGATTTCGTCGGCGGCTTTCCAATTACAGCACAACAGGAAGGGCAATGGCGCAAAGTGGGCGACACGCGCGAGCCTGACCGCTGGCTCGCCTGGGGAGAATCCGACCGGCGTAATGGCACCGCTCGCAATGTACGGGGCGCTGACCTGTAACACGGCTACTCAACTGCCTGCTTTGCAGGCAGCACACTCTCTTAGAGCTGCCCACCCAGCGAGGGCGAAACATTGGAAGCGTTTTAGTGATCAGCAGTCGCGCTCAAATGCCCAAGTCTGAGATCTGATGCTTCGCAGGCTAAAGCCTTGCCGCATGATTGAGTTAACCACGCCGACAGTGGCCTCTTCGCCTATCTCCGGCGTATGCAGCTCAATCAATATCAGTCGTAAACAATCGGGCAACCTGTCAGGCAACAGACCCACTTCAGCGCCCTCGACATCGATTATCAAGACACTGGGGCACAGACTGCCCAGCATGTCAGAAACTCTGACAACTGCGGTCTGAACCGGCTCACCTTCAGCGTCATCCCGCACGGAACTCCACCAATACTCGTCTTGAACTTTGAGAGTTAAGCTATCACCCACGTAGCTGTCTGCTACTATGGCCGCTGCAATCATCTCGCATTGCTGCCCGTTAAGCTTGAAGTTCCTACGAATGATTCGATGCAAAAGTTCGTTGGGTTCAACGATAGTCACCGGATTTCCCGAGCAGCGAGCCGCAAGCGATCCAGTGATGCCCGCGCCGCCGCCGCACTCCAGTACCCTATCTCCTGTCCTAACCATCGTCTCAATCAGCTCGAGGTCCGCTTCTTCGTAATCACCGAGGGCAAAATAATATGCCATGCGCGGACTGAAGTCCTTGCCCACCAGCATTTTTAGAGGGTGCAGCGGATGCTGCAGGACTACCGGCACCGGCTGGCTTTCGAGCCACTCACCGATTTGTTCAATTTGCTTCAGATCGTCTGGCTGGTCATGCGGCCAGGCGTTCAAGCCTCGCTGTGAGACAACTTGCCGACGCTCTTCGATGCGCCAGTCCTCAACGAGCTGGACTTTCATGACAGCCTCCTGACAACATTTAGGGCGTGGATGGCCCTTAATGAAAGTGCCCTACGGCAAAAACCACAGCTTAGCAGCCGTGGCTCTGGGAGCAGCACTGAGGTTACAACGCTACGAGGGTAGCTACATCTTGATGAAATAACGAACCAAGGTTCTACCCTGCTCAAACCTATATAGCTCGATGGTGTGGATGACACCGCTACCGTCGCGCATAACATTTCTGTGATGGCATGCAACCTCATTGCCGGCAATGATCGACAAGTCAGACTCCACCCTGAATTTGCTGTTCTGTTGATCCCACATCCCCTCAAGCACTGGGAAGCCGTCCATGACCGGTCTGCCTATATACTCGATCTGCAGACCATTGGGAGAAATCCTGCGATAGTGCTCGAAGAAACCATCGCGATCCCCGGTATTCCAGCATTCTAGTTGGCCACGCAAAAAACTCTCGATCGCTGCGTTATTAGTTTCGCTCATAAGTTTTAACCTTGTAGTCGTTTGGCTGAAATCCGTTTCAGTCCCAGATGACATGGATGGATTTGGCGCCCCGCAATTGGGCTCCGGCAATCTTGGGGGCTGGCATATCTGGGTCCAACCGAATGTTGTGGAACAAATCAAGAATACCGTTGATCGCACTCGTCAGTTCGACCTTCGCGACGAATTGCCCAATGCACATGTGTGGCCCAAAGCCAAAGCCAAGAGATGGGCTGGATTTTCTGTCCAGATCGAAGACATCCGGATTTTCAAAGACGCTCTCGTCACGATTGGCAGAAATGACCATACATTGCACTAACGAACCCGCCGGCACCTTAACCCCATCAATTTCAACGTCTTTAGCTGCCTGACGAACCTTGAACGTCGAGACGGGTTCATACCTAACTGCTTCGTCGATCAATTTTGAAATCAGACTTCGGTCAGCACGTACCCGCTCCAGCAACGCTGGACGCTCCAACAGCAAGGTCATTACCGAACTGAACGTGCGGGTGGTGGTTTCCCCTGCAGCTGGCAGCAGGGACCGCACAAAGGTAGTTACCTCATGGTCATCAAGGGCTCGTCCCTCATACTCCGCATTAATTAGACGGCTGATAAGATCATTACCCTGAGTTCCCTCAGCACGTTTGGCGACAACAATTTCCTTAATTGCATCATACAAACTCTTGACCGCCTGGCCGGCCAGAGGACCATAGACCTTGGCCTTTTCCGGATCAATCTGATTGGCTGCCACAATTGCCAGAGCCCAACTGGCGTACTGTTTGAAATTTTCTGGATCATTGGCAGGAAAGCCCATCAACTCGTACATCACGCGTATAGGAAAGTAGAGGCCAAAATCCATCAAGTTGGCTTTCTTCTCAGCGACCATGGGAGTTAAAAACTCATCACGAAGGACACGATCAATCTCGGGGCGCCATCCGTTGACTGTTTGCGGCATGAATACCGGCTGAAGGAGCGCACGAGTACGACGATGCTGCTCACCGTCCATTGCCAGTACTATCAAGCCGTCGAAGAAGGCTCCCAGGCCTTCGGCAATGAAGCCGCTGGTAAACGTGTTGGCGTCACGCAGCACCGCGACGACATCCTTGTGTCTGAAAACCGTTACTGCGCATTTGGCCGCCTTCGCGCCAGCATTGGTAGGGACTTTGAGATATGTGTCAACGAAATCGCCACGCATGACCGGTTCATTAACACGCTTCTCTCTGCATAAGCCGTGGATATCCACGTCTGACCCAAGATAGGTGTCTGATACCGCATGGTAAGCGGCCTCGATATCGAGTGTTTGAAGTGCTCCAGTCATAACGTCATCATCCTCAAAGTCTGTTTTTTGTTGGGTACATCATTAAGTATTCTTTGCCAGATAGCTGACAACGCGTGCGGCCGCCAACCGCCCAGCC
>Ga0105357_10002280_pt1 | contig 10312 bp, 8 predicted proteins | sample GOMGulsemesocosm_4_FD_83660 | JGI IMG/M metagenome (GOLD analysis project Ga0105357, IMG submission 83660) | Methane-oxidizing microbial communities from mesocosms in the Gulf of Mexico - GOM15B Gulf of Mexico | ecosystem: Environmental > Aquatic > Marine > Cold seeps | place: USA: Gulf of...
CATCACCGCCTTCCACGTTATTGAGCACCTCTCCTTTGAACAGTTGGCTGAGCTGTTCGACCAGTGCCTACGCGTACTGGTGCCGGGCGGTAAAATTATTTTTGAAACCCCGAACCCGGAGAACTTGGTAGTGGGCGCCTACTCCTTCTATGTTGACCCAACGCACATCAGCCCGCTGCCGCCGGTGACCACCGAGTTTATTGCCCGCCAGCGCGGTTTTAACCAAACCGACATCTACCGCTACAACCCGAGGGAAGAAGTGGGCGAGCTGACCGAGCTGAAGCAGCAGTGGTTCTGCCACCCCTGTGATTACGCCCTAGTTGCGGAAAAATAAGTTGCGGAAAAAAATAAAGTCTCTGAAAAATGCAGCCGCAGAAAATAGCAGCCACTTAGACATAAGAGCGGCCGAAAAATAAGAACCACGAAAGATAAGCAGCGCTAAAACCTATGCGAGCCCTACTCTACACAGACGAACTTCCCGGCTATTCAATCCTCGAGTCCCAGCGGTGCCTGGCCGCCATGGGGCTACAGGTTGAAATTCTTGCGGCCCAATCGTCCAGCGATAGCGGCACGACACAGCGCTTTATCGATGCCCTAAAAGCCGGCGCGCCCGATGTTATTATTTACCGCTATGATGCGCGCAGCTTTGCTCGTCTGGCAAACCTGCTCAGCCAGTACGCCAGCAAGCTGGTGGTTCAGTACGAGGCGCCCGCCTCGCTGAATCAGCTGCGCCGCTACGCCCTGCCAGGCTACAGCATTCAAACATTGGAACAAGAACGCCAGTTGTTTGCCCAATGGGTACAGAAGCACGCAGACCAGGTCCAGTGGATGCCCGAATCCGTCGGTGCCCAGCAGGATTTACTGCGTTGGAAGGTGCGACTGGTGCCCGACAAGCTGTTGCTCACCCCGCCCTTTACACCTCTGCAGGAGGGCCTCTATGCGCAGCAGGATCAAGCTATCGCCCGCGGGGAGGCAATTCATTTACTCGCAGCTGGGCAACTCTCGCCAGAGATGGGACAGCTCGATAGCGTCGCTGCCTTTTATGACTATCTTCAGGCTCTGCCGGCGGCGCAGCGCTGCGCCAGCCGCTTAACTTTTTTGCAAACCGCCGAGCCCAGCCCATCAAACTACCCGGCAGAGGTTAAAGAATTAATTGAGCGATTGGGCTTGGCCGACAATATTAATTTCGCTGTGAATACAACCAACTCAGAACTTGAGCAACTCATGGGCTGCAGCGCTTTAATCTGCTGCCAGCAAACCGATGAGCGCTATGCGCCCATCACGGTTAAGGCCAGGGCGATGGGCATACCGGTGATTCAGCTAGTCAGTCGCCGGCTTGGCCTGTGCGAACAACTGGTGGCACTGCAGAGGCCAAAGACTACTAGCGAGCCCGAGCCGATTGCAGCGGCACTCTATGATTTACCACACCGAAGGCAACTGGTGGTTGGCGGTTATAAAACCATTGTTCAGCGCCACAGCCACGATAAGCTACGACATCACTTGCTGTCGCAGGTTTTAGCGGTACTGGTGCGCTAACTAGCCGCTCAGCTAGGGATACTCTTTAGAGGCGTGTGAGCTCATCAGCATAAGGTTAACTCAGGGGCGAGAAGATGAAGGTTGGCATTGCAACGGTACAGGTTCCATTCATCAGTGGCGGCGCCGAGATACACGCCCGCCTACTCAAAGAGGAACTCATCAAGCGTAATATCGAAGCCGAGATCATTACCCTGCCCTTTAAATGGTACCCGGCCGCTTCATTGCTGAATAATATTCAAGCCGCTAACCTGCTGGATTTAACCGAGGTGGCCGGTGTTAAAATTGATCGCCTGATCACCATGAAATTCCCCATCTACTACGCCAACCACCCCAACAAGGTCGGCTGGATACTGCACCAACACCGCCAAGCCTATGAGCTTTATAACACCGAGCACAGTGATTTACACACCCACAAAGACGGCCAATACGCTTGCCAGCAAATCCACCAGCTGGACACTCAGAGACTCACTGAGCATAAACACCTGTTTACCAACTCTAAAAATGTGGCCCAGCGGCTGTGGCGCTACAACCGGGTAAAAGCGGATGCGCTTTACCACCCCCCGGAAGATTATGAGCAACTCTACTGCGAAAACTATGAGCCCTACATTCTGGTACCCGGGCGCTTGGATGCCATAAAGCGCCAGCAGTTAATCGTTGAGGCTATTCAACGACACCCCAAGCTGCGACTGGTAATCATCGGCAATGACAACACACCATATGGCGCGCAACTTAAGAAGACAGTAGAAACACTGGGACTGACCGACAGAATTGATTTTAAAGGCTTTGTTTCACGAGAGGAAAAAACCAAGCTCTACGCCAATGCTCTGGCCATCTACAACGGCGCACTGGAAGAAGACTACGGCTACCTGACACTGGAGGGCTTTTTCTCCTCCAAGCCGGTGATTACACACACAGATTCGGGCGGCCCACTGGAGTTTATTGATAACGGCCATAACGGTATTATCACAGCACCCAATAGCGAAGCGCTGAGCGAAGCCCTTGCTCAACTCACACACACGCGAGCCCGAACAATGGGGGCCGCTGGCCGTCAGACCATGACTGATTTAAATTTAAACTGGGACAACATCATCGAGTCCCTATTGCAGTAACTCACAAAACATCCGATATTGCCGACACCGCCATTTGAGTATGCCCATGATTGCCTATACCTCGCCGCTGATCCCCAAACAAACGGGCATTGCTCGCTTCAGCCACCACCTGATCAAGGCATTAAAAACACAGCTGGCGCTCACCAGCACCAGACTGGATGTGTTTGATGAGCATGTCGCCGAGACCAATGCCTACCAAGCGGATTACCAGGCCCGCGAGATCGCCGAGCTGCAAATGGAGCAACACCTGCGCGATGAATACCGCCACATCATTTACCATTTTGGCAATAACCCCCAGCACCTGCCGCTGTTTAACCTGCTAAAAAAGCGTAAGGGCATTGTTGTTCTGCACGATACGGTGATGTTCTTTATGATGGCGGGTGCTGGCAGCGGTGGCCTATGGCAGCTAATGAAACACCATAACGAACCTGCCAGTAGCTCGATTAAAAGCGTCGAGGCTATTCTCGATGCCAGCCAGCACAGACACCCATTACTTTACCCAACACCCGACAAACACCCCTTTTTAAATGAAGTACTAGAACAGGCCAGCGCGGTTGTGGTGCACAGCAAACTCGCCAAAGATATCGTCGAGAGAAGCGGCTTTTCTCGCCCAGTACACCAGCTACCGCTGATCGACTACCAACAAACCACTGAGGCCGTGCTGAGCGAAATTGACAACCCCCTGCTGCGCGACCTCTGCGAGAAAAAGTCTGCCCCACAAAACGGCCCATTTATCATAGGTTTGTTTGGTTTTGGCGGCCCCACCAAACGCAGCGCCAGTGTTTTTAAAGCCCTTAGCCAACTGCCAGAAGCTCTGCGCAAACGTGTTAAATTGATCATCATCGGCATGAACAATTACCAAGGTGATATTGATGCTTTGGGCATCGCCGACTCAGTGTTGGCCACCAGCTATGTGAGTGACACGGATTACGATCAAGGTTTGGCGCTTTGCGATTTGGTGGTCAATCTGCGCTACCCCTCAATGGGGGAAACCTCTGCGGTGCAGATACAGGCCATGAGTGCCAAAAAGCCAACCATTGTCAGCAATCACGCCTGGTTCAGTGAACTGCCTGACAATGCGGTACACAAAATATCGGTAGGCGACGATGAGATCGAGACCCTGGTGAGCGGGCTAAAAAAGGTGATTGAGGACAGAGCCTATCGCGACAGCTTAGCCAGAAATGCCCAACTGTATGTCTCCCAGAAGCACTCACCCGAAGTCGTCGCCCAGCACTGGATGAGAATACTCGAAGAGACGCCTGCGGGTAATAAGTAAGCGTTGTATAAAACCTGCGCCAAAGGTTTGCATGCACTAACTTATAGAAACATGTGCATGCAAAATCACCCCAGGCATCAGCGCGCCATCTGCTGGACTTTCTCCAATAGACTCTGACTGCTTTGACGCCAGCTGAGCCACTGATAACCCGGCTGCGGCTTAAACGCCTCAGGCACGCCATTTTCCTCAATGGCCAATATTTTATTGGCCAGGTCTTGGGGCTTGGTCAATTCAAAGTAACCTATTTGATCACCACCCACCTCCCGGTGTATTGGCGTATCACTGGCCATGACGGGCAATTGATTATTGAGACTTTCGACGATCGGCAGGCCAAAACCTTCAACAAAGGAAGGAAACACCAACATCTTGGATTTTTGATAACAATACAACAGCTCTGAGTCGTTTAGATCACCCCAGTGGAACAACAGGTTATCCTTCTGCTCATGACTGTTAATTCTTGCCATGGTATCCGCTACCTTCCAACCTTCTCGACCAACAATAAACAACTTGGCCTGCGAGCCCTGCTCCCAGAGCAGATCGAATGTATCAAGCAGATAAGGGTGATTTTTACGGGGTTCTACCGTTGATACGACCAGATAGCTAGAGCCTTCGCTTAAGCTTTGCTTAAGCTCTGATCGAACTTGGGATTCATCGTAAGCGCTGTGACTGTGATCGCCACCCAGTAAGAAGTAGTCAAATTGGCGATCTTGCAGCTGCCCTAGCTTGTCACCTTTAGTTTCAAAATATGAGCCAAGAAAATTCATCAGGTCGAGCTTAACCGTATCTGAAATCGCGACATAACCATCAACACATGTAAGCGATCGATAGAACCAGCGCTTATAGAGTGTCACTAGCTCATCGACACAAAATTGTGGGTGTGTGATTGGAATCAAGTCATAGATAACGGCAACAACGCCAGCACCCCTGGCTTTAATATTTTCAACCGAGGGCCAGATATCCACCGACCAGGTAGAATCCAGCAGCAGCAAGATGTCTTCAGAGGAAACAAGATCAAATGGGTTTTGAGCCTTGCCCTCTTGTTGTTGAGCCGCGCTTGACCAGCTGCCTGTTCGGACAAAAGTAAGGCCGCTTACAGCCGGAAGTATCAGCGCTTTATCAATTAAATAATTAAGCCCAAAAACCGCCCTGGGGGCCAGCAGAAATCGTTTAAAGTGCCGCTGTGGCAGCACCGCAACCAACAGAGCTCGAATGGCAAAATAGAGAGTCTTCAAATAAATTTTAGTCTCTGTAAGCAGCGCTCGCTTTACAGAGACGGGGGGTTGCGGATCGCCTTCATGCGTCGTGTCCTGGACGTAGAGACGGCTCATAGGAATTGGGGTCATCCTGCCGTCAGCCAAATCTACCGGCACAACATCAAAGGGCTGCCCTTGCGCTAGCTGCGAAAAGTTTTCTACCACCTTCCTCACAACCCGCTGAATGCCCGTATGACTCTCTGGGTGGTGACATAAATACGAGCAATCGATATAAATTGTTTTCATCAAAACTTACCGTAATAACGTATTAGGACGCTGACTATAGGGCCTGAAACACAATAATAATAAGCCAGCCAGCCAGAATACCAAGGGCATTAGCCTGCATGTCTCTCCAGCAGAAACCAGAGCCCAAATAATGATCCCAAATTTCTTTTAGTAACCCAATAAAACCCGTAGCAATCAACGCCAGGGATAAATCCATAACGAAGTAACAGACAAATAAAATAACAAAACTGCAGTAGAAGTGCTTGCGCTTATCTTCTTCAGACCATAAATTCGAGAGCCTGAGCCACAATGAGCTGACCGTCACAAGGTACCTGCTTGCTTCAAAATAGTCACCAGTTGCTGAGAAGACTGCTGCCAAGTATAGCCGGCAGCTTTGACCAGCCCCTCTTTGCGTAATTGCTCTCTCACCTGCGGGGCCTCTAACAACTGCTGCAGCCCTGTACTGATCGATTCTATATCAAATGGATCAATCAACAAGGTAGCTCTGCCCCCAACTTCCGGCATGGCCGAAACATTAGAGGTTAGCACCGGTACGCCACAAGCCATTGATTCAAGGATGGGCATACCGAAACCCTCATAAAACGAGGGGTAAGCCATGATAGTCGCACAGCCAAGAATTACGGGCAGATCCACTTGCGGAACGTAGCCTAATTGAATCAACTGATGATCCGGTATAAGTTTAAGCTGCGTATAGATTTCTTTGTTTTTCCAGCCGCTCTTGCCCACCAACACCAAAGGGTATTGATCGCGCAAGTTTTCAGGTAAGCGCATAAACGCCTTCAGTAAACCCATCACATTCTTTCTGGGCTCGACCGTCGACAACGACATAATGAACTGCTCAGGCAAACGGTAAGCTGCCCTTATGACCTGCTGCTCTGCTGCTGAGTACACACGAAAACTCTTGTCGACAGCCGGGTAAACGATACTGACTTTCTCTGCAGGGATATTGAAACAATCCAAAATTTCCGCTTTTGAAAACTCTGAAATTGTTACCACATGTTCTGCCTGAGCGATGCTTGAAGCCAGATCATCCTGAAGAAGCTTGACCCGCTCCGCTGGGTGAAATTCTGGAAAGCGCAGGTGTGATAAATCATAAACTGTGGTCACCGCCCTGCACTGAATAGGCAAGAGGGTATATGTCGGCTCCCAGTAGACGGCCTCACGGACTTTATTCTGCGAACAACGCACCAACAAGTCCCGTAAAAAACCTCTGAGATGGCGAGAAAATGGAACCCTGCGAACCCACTGTCGAATATATTGATATAGCTCAACACGATAACCAGAGGAGGTCGCAGGCTGCGGATCTTTAGCTGGGGCCGCCACTCTTTGCAGCAAATTCCGCAACGCCGAAGGCTCGATATAACCCACATCACCCACACCATAAACTGATTCAAACTCCCCTGAGTCAATCAATTCACGGAGAAGGTTGTGGGTGAAGTGGCCAATGCCTGTCAACGGCGCATACAGGCAGTCGACTCTTACAACTAATTTCATGCTCTAGCGGCTCGCCGTATACTCAAGAAAAATCACAATCAAACAATCGGTCTGGAGCCTGACTATTCAGGGGCAACTAACAGGCTGTTAATATCATTTAAATCCTGAGACATCAGTACACCGGCTTCACGCTTTAGCTGCAGTAGCGACTTGATATGTTCGTAGCGTGCTTTGTGTAGGTCACGCTCAGCGATAAAATGATCGCGCATCGCATTTAACACATCAACACTGGTTACCGTGCCAAACGAGAAACCTTTGCGCATGGCATCTGAAGACTTTTGTGTAGAGACAAGCAGTTTTTGAGCTGCCTGGGTTCTCATAAAGTTCGAATTGGTCAACAGGTAAGCAGCCCGAATACGCCTGGCCAATTCACGCTGCACTTGCAGCAGTTCACTGCGAGCGATGCTAACTTGACTAACCGCCTCCCTCACACCCGCGCGGCTTGCACCGCCGGCAAATAAGGGAATTGTGACGTCAATGCCAGCGTAGGTGGTTTCCGAGCGAGGTGAGGATGTATTTTCATAACCAATATCGGACTTTTGGTGCTGAACGATCAAGGACACCTGCGGCATATAAGCACTGCGTTTTTCCGACACGTATTTTTCTGCCGCTCTGACCCCAAAACGGCGTGATTTCAAGCTATTGCTTTGCAAGTTAGCTTTATCCAGCCACTCTTGAATCTGGCCTATTATTGGTGGGATTACCGCGCTTTCATCCAGGCGGTAAAGGCGGCCAACTTCGTGACCCGTAAGCTCCATCAAACCCACACGACTAAGACCCAATTGATTCTCAGCATCGATCTCATCGGCTTGAATAGCCGCCAAACGAGCCTGCGCCTCGTAGAGATCCGTTACCTTAACCAGCTGCCGCTCATAGAGTTTGCTAACCTGTTGTAATTGCTTCTCTACAGCAATTTTCTCCGATCGCACTGAGTACAAAGCATCTTCCGCTTCCAGTACATCCAAGTACCTTACCGCGACATCAAGCAGTAAACCGCTTAACTCGTCGTAATAGTCAGCTTCACTTTGGTCTTCCAGATAAGCGGCTCTGCCACGAGCGGAGAATACCTGCCAATTAAAAATGACTTGGCGCAGCTGGGCTGTGTATTTCTCACCGTCGTACTTATCCATAGCCTCTTGCGTGACAAGCTTTCCATCTACCACAACATTTTCATCGGCGTAGCGGCGGTTTTGAGAAAAGCTGCCTAAAAGGCTGACACTCGGCAATAGCTGAGCGGTAGCCTGCTGGGTGCGAGACTGACCTATGTTCCAATACTCTTTGGCAATGCTCAATCTCGGGCTGTTTTCAATGGCCTGCCCAAAGACGCCTTCCAAGTTTTGTGTATCAACCTTCGAAGCAAAAGCATCTACAGAGGCAACAGAATAAAACGAGGCGGATATAGAACAAACGGCCATGCATAAAGCCGCAAACTTCTTACAAGTTTTCATGGGTATCAGTCTTCAATCAGGGAGCGGGCCATGGAGTTGGCGATAGGTTGCATCATGTACTGAAACAAAGTCCGCGAGCCTGTTGTGATATAGACTTCAGCTGGCATTCCCGGCACCAGGGTCAAGTCCCGCAGCTCTTTCAAACCAGTTTTTGTCACCCCTACGCGTGCAGAGTAGTAAGGCATACCGGTTACTTCATCAATCAAACTGTCCGCGGATACGCTCAACAACACACCTTCAATCGTGGGTACTGCGCTGTTAAAGGCAGAAAAACGGATCTTGGCTAGCTGCCCCGTTTTAACACGGTCGACATCCGTGGTGGAAACCTGCGCCTCAACCACCAGCTCCTCACTTTGTGGAATGATTTCAGCAATGGCGGTACCGGGGCTTATCACCGCACCTTTCGTATGCACCTGCAGACCGTGTACCACGCCTGCAACAGGTGCCTTAACCAGAGTACGTGATACGGTATCGGCAAGAACACCTAAACGCTCCTTAACATCGTAGAGTTCGGTTTGGATCTCACCTAGCTCATCGACAACCGCCGTGAGGAACTCTCTGTCTTCTTGGAGGATCTGCAGTCGGGTTTCACCTATCTGAATTTCCGTACCCGAAATAGTCGATATCAACTCTGCTACTTCGCCCTTGAGTCGAGCGTAATTACGCTGCAATTCACGCAAACGGTTCTTGTCTGCAAAACCCTCTTTTAACAAGTCAGTGAAATCGGCTACCTCCTCCTGATAGGATAAGACCAATTCTTGTTTGGTTGATTTCAGTGTGGTTAATCCGGTCACCTTGGTTTGAAGCTGCTCAACTCGCTGCTGTAAAACCTCCATCCCACCTTCGCGGGCGTTCTTACGAGCTAGGAATATTTGATCCTGAGAGGCCATTTCACTCTGGGCGCGAGCATCATCAACGACCAATGCCTGACCGTACGCAACCTGAAGCAAGCCATCCCTTTCAGCCAACAGGCGTGACTCTCTGGCTTTCAGTGCCAAAAATTTAGCTTTTATGATCTCTAGCTGACCGACCGACTGAGTGTCATCCATTATCAGAAGAACGTCGCCTTCATTGACCGCATCGCCACTGCGAACGCGTATTTCTTGAACTATGCCGCCTTCTAGATGCTGCACCGTTTTCTTGTGCGACTTAACGGCTACTTTACCTGGGGCCAAGGCGGCCCCATCAATTGGCGCAAGTAACGACCACAGACCAAACACACCAAATACAACCATCAGAATAAATAGGCCCGTACGCTTTGGCGCCTCGAAACCCGTGGCGATCGTTAAGTTATCCGCCGATTCTTTATCCACAGGCTCATCTTCATCATTGAAGGCGCTTTCTGAGACAGCCAAGGCTTTTTTTGTCGCCTCGGATTGCTCATCATTGCCATCGATAGCAGATTGCCCTGCAGGCGCTACCGCAGAATTAGATTTTTCCAATTGGGTCACTTCAGAATCAACCCCGTCAGGGGTCGATTCGATGCGTGATTCATCATCTTGCTTTGCAGGCTTTAGTAGTTCGGTCATTTTATGTAATCTTTATCACGTCTTAACGATTTTCGTTGGTTGCCACTTGCGGTACTGGGTTAGGCGCAGGTTTGGCGCCAGCTGGCTGTGTAAACTTTGCGAGAATCTGATCCTTCAAGCCAAAATCCACCACCGAACCATCTTTAAAGACTAATATTTTATCCATGTTCAGCAAAACCATCGGGCGATGGGCAATAATAATGATCGTAATGCCCCTCTCCTTCATTCGCTGAATGGCACCAACCAGCTCTCTCTCGCCCACATCATCCAAGTTTGAGTTGGGTTCATCCAACACCACCAAACATGGATTACCATAGAGAGCCCGGGCAAGGCCCATGCGCTGCCGTTGGCCTCCAGACAATATTCCGCCGTCGCCACCTATGACAGTGTCATAACCTTGGGGCAGGCGCAGAACCAGATC
>Ga0105357_10002288_pt1 | contig 10292 bp, 10 predicted proteins | sample GOMGulsemesocosm_4_FD_83660 | JGI IMG/M metagenome (GOLD analysis project Ga0105357, IMG submission 83660) | Methane-oxidizing microbial communities from mesocosms in the Gulf of Mexico - GOM15B Gulf of Mexico | ecosystem: Environmental > Aquatic > Marine > Cold seeps | place: USA: Gulf of...
AGCTAGGTAAAGAGTCATTACTATTTAAAATAATGTATCGTGGGAGGGGCTTTTAGCCGCGATTTCATACGGGACACCTAGAAATGGTAGGGCGGACTTTAGTCCGCTATTGCTAAAAAAGCGGATTAAAGTCCGGCCTACTGTATTATTAATGTTTCGTATGAAATGTGCACTCTCATTTCTAAGTAAAGCATTACACACAACAGAACAATGAAACAATATCTTGAATTACTAGAAGAAACACTCACTACAGGCTGTTTAAAAGGCGATCGCACTGGGACGGGGACTAAATCACTTTTCGGTCGTCAGATCCGCTTTAATTTACAAGAAGGACTGCCTTTAGTCACAACTAAACGCCTGCATACTAAGTCCATTATTCATGAGCTGCTTTTATTACCTATGTTTATCGGATGCACAGTACGTTATTCTAGCCGTGTAGCATAGTTCCCTTTTTTACTCTTAACTCTTGTTTATTTTCACTGTTGATTAATGCATAGTACGTTGATATTATAAGTTCAATATTAATATTTAGGTAACACTATGAAAGTTACGGTTGTTGATAAGGAGAAGTTGGATTTGTGCCATTCACTGCTAAATGAGCATGATGATGTGGATCTTTGTTCTGTTGTTGATATCGATGGCTGCGTAGTGGTTGATGACAATCACAAAATTCTGCCAATAATCACTCGTTATTTAAACAAAAGGCAGCACGCCTCTTTATCAGCGGCTACGACGACTGCTACTTACGCAAAGAATTTAACCTACTGCCTAGAGTATTTGAGAGGAAGAAAAGAGTTTGAAGGGGTTGAGTCTGATCAGGCTTTTTTGACTGTAGAAGCTGAAACACTAAAAGACTATTTTACTTGGCTGAGAGATGAGAAAAAGCTTGCTGCTACGACGATTCGGAATCGAGATGCCACGCTTAAATCTTTGTTTTGTAATTTTTTGTGCAAGCCTGACAGAAATAAAAAGGTAATGCGGGAAGACAATCCCTATGATGAGGGACTTCTGACACCAAATGCCAAGTCGGGTCAGATCGAAGCGTGTGATCTTTGTGAGTTAGAGGCGCTGATGATTTCTACACCAATGGAGCGTGAGCGGTTAGTTTTACAATTTATATTTGATACAGGCATTAGACGCTCTGAATTAACTAGGGTTACCCTTGCTGATATTAAGAAAGCGGTAAACTTTCAAAAGGCCCAACTCTACGGCGCTGACAAAAATTATAGTGTTGCAGCACAGGGGTATGTGCCACTAAAAATTTCTGGCTCCAAAGGGCGGGGGCGTGAAGTAAAAGAAAGGACAACCTTAATCAGTGCGCCGACTCTCAAGAGAGTGATTACCTATCATGCCTCGCCTCTCTACAAAAGATATGCCAGAAAATTCAGAACCCCAAGTGAGACGCCTGCATTCTTTAGCGCTACAGGGAAGGCTTTTGGTCCAAGAATGGTAGATAAGCTATTGAAGAAGGCTTCCTCGACAGCTTTAAAGTATAGGTTAATAGAAAATTCAATTTCACCCCATAAACTACGTCACGGATATGCATACGAAGTTTTAAAATCACCTGACTTTGGTCCAAATTACGTTGATAGATTGATACACGTTCAAAAGACCCTTGGGCATACAAGCCCCGATTCCACCGAGATTTACACGCAGATTCCAGTAGATATATACAAAACAATGACAGATGAAAGGGGCGAGATACTAACTAAGTCGGCGAAAATGGAAACTTTGTACAAAAGAACAAAATTAAAGATCAGTATTAGAGATACGCGGTGAACGCAAAAGATGCTCGCGCTAAAAATATAGCTACAGTTGCGGCATGGGTGAAAGAAATTATCACCGATGAAGATAAGCTTTATTTGGTGGATGTTGGAACATTTGGTGAAGGTCGTTATCCATTTTCGGTATCTAGGACGTGGCTAGCTAATCAGATAGATATACACAGAAAAGTGCCTAACGGTAACTCAGAGATAGTTGAGTTAATGGATATTGTAATTGACACAATGATATCTAAAGGCATATTAATAAAAGATTCTAGCACTAAGGCTAATAATGCTAGGCGTATTCTGAAAGGTTGGTTTAGGTCTCTTCAAAAAAATGAGTACCAGTCAGTGGTGCGAATAAAAGGCAATTTTGTTATAAGTAAGTCCTTACCAGACTATGTATATAAGAAAGTTAGAACGTTTCATAACTCTGATGCCGTTAAGCCGGTTGTTAATGAAATCAGCGATAAATTAAATAAGTACCATAAGGTAATAGAGAGACTTAATGCTGTAAATAAAAAATCAGTCACTCTAACCAATAGACATGACAAAGGGGCGGAGGCTACCAGAAGGGTTCGGAAGTGGGTTTCTCATATTCGTAGAAACCAGGAGCGGCTTTTTAGTGTGAAACTTGCTTCTACTCACAATACTGAGTTTGGAGTGTCGGTTTCACGGCCATGGATACAAAGTGCATTGAGGCTGAGTTCTCATGAATACATACAATCAATAGAGATAATTAACTCAATTATTCCTTTGGTTTTTAAAAGAGGTATCATAGTTGAAGGTTGTCAGAGCTGGGGTTATGAAGCGAGAAGGGAGTTGCTTACTTGGTTTAATTCATTAAATGAAGAACAGTTAGAAGAGATAAGGATAAGGAATAATAAAATATCGTTCTCATACATTAAGGATAGGATTCCAGCAGTTGGTGAAGCTAGGGATTCTGAAAACGTAAAGGCTGCTATCAAGGATATTAATGAAAAACTTTTGTCTCTTGGTTTAATTGAGAATAAGGAGACGTTTATTTCATGGAGCCAAAGAAATGAAGAAACTGACAAGGGTTATCATAACAGGGCAGCTGATAGGAAAAAGGAGTGGGACAGGCTAGAGAATATTAAGATAGCAAGTGCTGACGATTTGGTTGAGCCCAGCGATGAATTTCCTTATATTCAGATAAGACAGATTTTTGCTAGATTGATGCGGAATGTAGCAAGTCAGTCAAGATCCCATAAAAGAGATGCGTATCATAAATTCAGTGAATACCTGATTTCCGAATTCGGTAATGAAAAGTTCTATCTGTCGCAAGATATAAATCAGTACACACTGGCAAGATATAAAACACATCTAAGAATCCTTATAATAGACAAGAAAATATCCCCTCAATACGGTACTCAGGCTCTCTCAGAAGTAAGAAGAATGCTTGATGCTGTAAGAAAGATAAAAGGGATAAATATCGAGCCAATTCTTGAGGTGGCAGGGTTCTCCCCTGTAAGAAGCACTAACCGATACAGGCCGTTTTCTGACTCTGAACGTAAAGAACTATTTCGAGCGATTGACTTAGAGATCGAGGAAAGAAGGCCTTTGTTGGCAGGTTATGTTAAACAGGAAAGTGGATCTTGTCCTTGGGATGAGAGATACCATTTTATTAGAGGCATGAGCGTCGATGAAAATGCTAAATGGGTGTTCGAGAATGTTTTCGATTGTGAGGTGGTGACGACGCGAAAAGATAGCTCTAAAGAGGCAAAATTTGCAAGTCTCTTAATTAAACTTGGAGGGGTTCATGAGACATATACACGATGGGGTGTTATTTCGCGTCCTGACAAGGGCTTTATTCTTCCATACGTTTTGAAGCTATCTCAGCTGACTGGAATGAATTATCAGTCCATATCTTCGCTGGAAATAGGGGACTATGTTGAGGAGCACCCTGCAACTGGTCGGCCTTGCGTTCGATACTGGAAAGAACGATCTACTGGGGCGAAGGAATGTCATCTTGATATATTTAAAGCCAGGCTGTCATGGCTGAACGCTAAACAAAGTAAAGAAGTAAAAAAGGTATTCGAAGAAGTAAAAATTCTTACTAAAAACGTTAGGCTCAAGGCTGTTGGTGATACTTCTAAATTGCTTTTTATATACCAAGGACATAATGGTGAAGCTAGAGATGTTATGGCTTCTGGATTGTTCTTTGGTGCGCTAAAGGAGTTTTCGAACAAGTACGATATTAGGGATGATGATGGTGAAAGAATCAATTTAAACTTTGCTCGATTCAGGCCGACGCTTGTAAGCGAGCTAATAGAGAACGGATGCTCTTTGCGAGAGATACAGTTAATGCTAGGCCACTCCAATATGACAACAACAGCGTCATATTTAGATCGCCTTGACTTCAATACTAAATCTAGAAAAAAGATTTTTAAGGCAATTAGTGAGATACATAAACACGTATTTAAGGGTGAACCTGAAGCTGTTTCTGATACCAGTGATAAAGACAAAATTAAAGTTGATGTTATCACTTTTAAAACGCCTTTAGCGTCGTGCTCTAATATATTTGATCCGCCAGATTTTATTAAGTCACTGGAATCCTATGTCCCAGGGACTCCTTGTGGAAGCTACAACAGATGTCTTTCTTGTGACAACGTAATGATAACAAAGAATAATTTGCCAGAGTTATTTTCTATGCATAGAGACTACATAAGCTTAATAGAGAATAAAAATATTATGGCTACTCCGTATGGTCGCGTTGTGGAGGAGAACCTTGGTTTGCTTAATGAAATACTAGATCCAGAGCTATCAGACTTTGATGAAGAAGAGTTAAAAGAAGGCAGGGAAAAGTCTTTATTTATGGCAACATCCGTAGCTGCTGAAGGAGTGGTAGAGTGAATAATATTCAGGTACAACAGCTTGAGCTTTATAAACAATTTGTCTTTAACAGGCTTCTTGTACTTAAGGAGCTAGCCTCCCTTGAAAGAGAGACGGCTGAGGAAGCGGAGTCTGTCAGTGGTAAATTAAATTATTTTGACTCTCTATTTCAACAAAAAGTTAATAAGACAAATGTGTTCTCGGATCAGAAATGGGACTATAGAGAGGATTCGCCAGACAGTTCAGTTAATATTTTTCCCTCTCATTTGATAATTGATTTTTCAGCTTATTCTGAAATCCCTTTTTTTATTATAAATGAGGTAAAGTGCCTTACGGTTCTTTATTCCATGGTTCCCGCTTCCTTTAAGTGCAGAGGGAGAAAAAAGAAAAGCATTAAACCTGTTACCATTGTTGGGCTTACTAAGCTTGGGCTGGCTTTTCTTAATCATCTTTATTGTGAGCTTTCAGATGAGTATGGTCGTGAGTATGTCCACGAGAAACTGAATTCTCTATCTGACTTGTCTCGTGATATGTTTGAGTCTTCAGCAAGCTCATACGAAATTAGTTTCTGCACTGATCTGAAGATATTCTTTGACAACGTATCACATCAATTTGCGATTAAAAATATATTTGGCGATACAGTTGAGTGCGATGATTCACATTTATTTGATTGGAAGGTTGTTGCTGGTACTTCAGAATTTCGTGCTCCAGATAAGATTCTTCCAGAGAAAATGTATGAAAAGATGACACTGCACTCATCGTTATATGTGACTGAATTTCTAAGCGCCATGGGAGAGGATGTTGATGATAGATTTTCTCGTGATTACCTCGAAGGAATGGATGAAAACACTAAGTGGAAAGCGACGGGCATTACTAAAGACTTATTCGAAGCTTACTTAGTATGTCGCCTGAAGCGGTCTGGTTATGACGACGATGTAATACATGGCGCATTAGGTGCCGTACATGACAATGATTATATATACAGCGCCGTTGGGGGTTTTTGGAGCTATCCAACCATTACAGCTCGATTAATGGACGCCACAGGCTTGACCATAAATAATATTTATAGACTTATTGCGACCGTTAAACAGGCTGCACAATATCTAGTTGCTCAGTTTACTGGCATGAGGCCTTGTGAGCTTGCCGATATTCCATTGAACTGTTTAGTTATCGAAAATGGAATACCATTAATTAAAAGCAGGGTTACAAAAGGAAAAGAAAATTCGCTTAAAGGGTTGTTTGATGATAAGTGGGTTGCAATACCAACTATAACGGATGCAGTGAAGGCTTTGACTCTGCTTAATAAGATATTTAGAAGTGAATACTTATTTTCCTCAATGAAGACCGTACCTTTAAATAGTGAGTCAAAACGCCTAGCTTCAAGTTCGTTTGCAGGCCAGATAAAAGTTTATATCTATCTTTTGTTTGGAGAGAAAAAACCATTTAATATATCTTACAACTCATATATGACCAGACACACATTGGCGTATCAAATGTTTAGGGCTGACGTGGGGTTGCCATTAATTACATATCAGTTAAAACACTTAGTTGAAGGCACTGAACAATATATAAGCAACGGCGCATATAGCGACACAACATTAGGTTATGGTGGAATTGGAGAAAGCCTTGCCAAAGGGACGCGTGGATTACGCAAGCTTGCTGAGATTGAGAGTGTTAAAAGTGTAATGGACCCAGATGGTGTCTACATTGGGGCTAAGGGAAAGGAGCACAAAGAACGTCTTGAAAAGTATTTCTCAGGATATATTGCTTCTGGTTATTCAAAGGAAGAGGTTTTTGAAATCATGGCTGATCAAGGTATGGCTTTGATTGATGTTGGCCAGGGGTTTTGTTATGGAGGTCAGGCGGAGGATTTTGACGAGAGTATTCCGTGCATTGGCTCTTTGCGTTGCAACCCTATTAGATGTAAAAACGCAATTGTTACAAAGGTCAACGCTCCAAAGTGGAGGGGGATTTACATGACAAACAAGGTCAACCTAAACAAGCCAGAGTTCGCAGGCAATATTGCGCAAATCAAAGAGGCGATGGCTGAAGCTAGGTCTGTTCTAGAGTATCTTGGTGAGGATGTGGGTTTATGAGTCAGTCATACGATGATAAAAATTCAGAAGACTATTCTAAATACACTGAGCTTATCCATGCCGCAATAGACAATATAGCCAAAAAAATGAATTTGCCGCCTTCGATTGCTCAAGTAAGCAAAATGACTGGGATTCATAGGAACACCATCGCATCAAGAGAGTGGCCAGCAAGTCGCCTATCCGACATAAAAAAAGAAAGGCAGGGTAAAAAAGAAAAGGAAAAAAAAGCAAGCAAGCCATTAGACTCTGTTCGTGTTCTTGAAGACAAGCTAGATAATGCCTCAAAAGAACTTATTTATTGGTTTAATAAGTGCGAAGGACTTGTTTCAAGTTATGAGCAGTTAAGTAAAAATTCAACTCTTATGATCCAGGCAAAAGATACATATCAAGAGAAATATGAGTCGGAAGCAAAAAAAGTAATTGAGTTAAAGGTAAAAATAAAGCATTTAGAAGATCTAATTAGCATTATGGGAGACGAAAAATGAAGCAATATTTGGATTTTCTGAAAGACATAAGACTGAACGGAACAGGAAAGAGAGACAGAACAGGAACGGGAACGCTGTCATCATTTGGTCGTCAATTACATTTTGACCTAGAGAAAGGCTTTCGATTACTTACAACAAAGAAGGTTCATTTCCCTTCAGTTTTCTATGAGTGGAAGTGGTTTTGTTCGGACAGTACAAATCAGGCTGATACATTTAATAATGTTTGGCTGAGAGTGATATGAGTTTGATAGATTAAGTTCGGGTATAAATCTTATATTAAATGCTTTTTTTGCTTTATACCCATTACACTTGAAGATGCTTGAATTTTCTTAAATAAGCACCATGCTAAAACCATGCAAGAAATTAACCTTACAAAAGGACAAAAAATGAAACTGGAGTGCCGTCATGATAAAACTCGTGATGGTCGAGCCCGTGATCGTATTAAAGTCATTTTATTGCGCTCAGAAAATTGGTCTACACCAATGATTGCTCAAGTTTTACGTTTACATGAAACAACCATTTTGAGACGTATAAAAGATCATTTTAAAAAAGATAAATTGAAGCCAAATAATTGGGGTTCAAATAGTCACTTATCAATAACCAATATTGAAAAAATAACGGATCATTTATCAGATAAAACCTATCGTTATTCCAAGAAGATTATCGAATATATTTGGGTTAATTATCACGTCAAATTTAGTGTTTTTGGTCTCAATAAGTGGCTTCATCAACAGGGATTTAGTTATAAAAAACCAAAACCAGTTTCCCATAAATTTGATCCTCAAAAGCAAACAGAATTTATTGAAAATTATCGAGAATTAAAATCTCAAGTAATTGATGATCCAATTCTTTTTATCGATGCAATGCATCCAACTCAAGCCACGAAAATAAGCTATAGCTGGATAAAAAAAGGCGAAGATAAGCTGATAGAAACCACGGGGAGTCGAACCCGCTTAAATATTGTAGGTGCCATTGATTTAAAGAATCTTGGCGCAGCAATTACTAACCGTTACGAGACGGTTAATAGTAAAAATATGCAGCACTTTTTTGAAAAAATTAGAACACAGTACCCACATAATAAATCAATTCACTTCATTTTAGATGGTGCGGGGTACCATCGAGCAAAAGACCTCATTTCTAAAGCAGAAGAGCTTAATATTACACTTCATTATTTACCACCATACAGCCTTAATTTAAACCCAATTGAACGGCTGTGGAAAGTCATGAATTGATCAGTTTTTTGATGAAACATTACCTCAAATTTCTGCTACTTTATATACTCGAATTAATGATCATTTTCAGGTATTAAATCCTGCATTTTGAAGTGGGATGGGTATAGTTGAATTGGTTTAGGCTGGGTAAAAGGCCAAAAACATAAATTTACAAGGATAAATATGAAAAACACACATCCCGAATACCAGTATTTAAATTTACTAGAAAAAATAATCAATACTGGTAGTAAGCGCGTTGATCGAACTGGTGTGGGTACAAAAGCATTATTTGGTGAAACTTTAAGGTTTGATTTATCAGAAGGGTTCCCTGCTTTAACGACAAAGCGTGTTTACTATAAAACGGCATGGAAAGAAATGCTTTGGATGCTGCAAGGTAAATCACAATGGGGGAATGGAGATCCGAATATTAGAGATCTACTTGAGCAAAATGTTCATATTTGGAGTGAGTGGCCGCACAAAAAATATATTGAAGTTACAGGTGATAGTTTAGATTTAAAAGGCTTTGAAGAAAAAATATTAGCTAGCGATGAATTTACAGTTAAATGGGGAGGGTTAGGGCCAGTATACGGTAAACAATGGCGTGCATGGAAAACAGAAGATGGGAGAGAAATTGATCAGGTATCTGAAGTTTTAGAGCAAATTAAAAATAATCCAACTAGTCGTCGAATTATATTTGAAGGGTGGAATGTTGGTGAGTTAGATCAAATGGCACTGCCTCCATGTCATAAGCACTACCAGTTTTTTGTAGATTCAGAAAAAGGAACTGTTTCAGGATCGCTAATACAACGTTCGGCAGATTGCTTCATTGGCCTTCCATTTAACCTCTGTAACCTAGCATTTATTACGACTCTTATTGCTGAGCAGACTGGCTATAAGCCAGGAGAGATTATTTGGTATGGTCTTGATGTCCATGTATATATGAATCATATAGAACAAACTAAAGAGATGTTAACAAGAGAGCCAAAAGCTTTTTCTAGCATGATAATTAAAAATAAAAAAAATTCTTTGTTTGATTACAAAATCGATGATTTTGAACTAGAAGGGTACGATTCGTATCCGGCTATTAAAGCCCCCATAGCTATATAAACCAAAAGTAATTGACGTTTGATAGGTTGAAAGTAGTCCAGAGTATTTATCTAATAGAATATCTCAGCTTATGACTAAAGCAGGGGTTGAAGGCACTGGTCATCGAATTCGTACAAAAGGTTTGACTGATATTGTTGCTGCACATGATGGTTATGATAAAAGTGATAGGCCAATGAGAGCTGAGGATGTATTAACATTAGCCCAAGAAAGCGCAGGATGTCAATCAGCGCCCAAAACTTTCCACATTCTTTAATGGGTTATTCTGTTACGAATCACTGCTTCAGTCGATGGGAAAGGGCCATTTCATTGAAATAAATATATTTATATTAAGGAGTGACAGATGGCCCAACTATTTAATTTTGTATAAGCACTAAAAGCCTGCTAAGTACAAAAAACCATCAATCAAAAATATCATTAAATAACCGGACAATACTAACACCCAACATAATAAGCCCAATAAAAAAAAGTATTAGTAAAAGAAATTCCAGCATAACACTTCCCTTTCACCTGAATGTTTACTGCACCCCTAATGCCTTATAAACCGCATCAACAGGGTCTGAATAAAAACTAATCTGAAATTTAGCAAATAGTTCAGCAGGTACTGTCGGTATATCTGATGCGGATGACATGGGTAGCAATATTTTTTTCGCCCCACTGTCCATAGCCATTTGCATGCTATCAGCAAGGTCTTCAACAGGATTTATGACACCACCCAAAGTCATATTACCCAATATGACCATCTGCTCTTGAATGGGTTTTTTCATCAAAACAGAACAA
>Ga0105357_10002289_pt1 | contig 10290 bp, 8 predicted proteins | sample GOMGulsemesocosm_4_FD_83660 | JGI IMG/M metagenome (GOLD analysis project Ga0105357, IMG submission 83660) | Methane-oxidizing microbial communities from mesocosms in the Gulf of Mexico - GOM15B Gulf of Mexico | ecosystem: Environmental > Aquatic > Marine > Cold seeps | place: USA: Gulf of...
CGGCGGGCACGGATTGGGTATATCACACCAGGCACCAGCGCGGGCAGTGTCAGCGCACTGCCATCCTTGAGCACCACGGCCAGATCTCCACCACTACCAACCATCAAGGCCCGGGGCAGGGTGGTCAGGTCTGCGCTATCATCGGGGGTGATGGCAAACCCACCGGTGACCGGAGCGCTGGGGTTTGGTGTGAAACTGTCAAAATGATCGGTAATCGGCATAGTCGAATCCTTTGCGAAGGCTAAGCCCTCAGAGCATTGATCAAAGACCTTTGTATCGGGCAAACCAAGCGCGCGGTGGTGTTGCGCCGGGGCAGGCACCGTCGTTGACAGCTGTCAACTTTTCTTAGGATCATCCGCTAGGCCTGTTTCGCCGGTGACAATAATGCCATCACCATTGGTCCGGGCGAGAACCCCCCGGCAGCGGATTTACTCGTCAGCGAGCGCAGGTATCCACCCGGTGAGCGAATATCATCAACCCGTTGTAGGATGGCTGCGACAGTGATTGCTGCGACTTCGGCTCCCATGACCCGCTGTGCCTGGGCCCAGGCGTCCGGACTAATCCCCATATAACTGCGCACCGAGGCCATTAGCCCAACCAGTTCGTGCCAGTGCTGCACTGGATGGCTTGCATAAGGCAAAATGTCTGGGCAGGCCTTGAGCACCAGACCCAGTGGAAGGTTAGGTTGGCGGCAATTAGGTTCTAATGCGGTCGGTTCTTCAGGTGGGGCAGAGGAGAGGGAAGTGCTATCGGTCCCATTTAGCTGTGTTTCTATGACGAGTTCAGATTCATAGAAGTCTTTATGTGAACTCTGATAGTGGCGCTCAGTTTCGCTGTCACTGCCGCTCATATCTTCTGCTTTGAACAGATAATGACGGATCCGCTGCAACAGTGTACGCAACTTATCCCCAAGCTCTGATAATAGCGCATAGCCCAGTTTGCGGCGTTTGTGCTTGGAGATCTCAGTCAGTTCGTCCTGTAGGGTCTGCCACGGGGCGCTGATACCCGTCTCAATTCCGTATTCGGCCAGTTTAACAGCATCGCGGTTCAACAGAGACACTTCTTCACCCAGCCGTTTTAGGCGCGCAGCATCGGCCTGCACTTCAATTGATGTATCGGTGATTTGGCGGGCGTGCTGCAGCAGTGGCCGCAGGCTAAAGCCAAAGGCGCGGACGATCTCGCCATCGCGATCCCGGGCGGCATAACGTTTGCCGTTTGGGCTGTCGTGGCGGCAGATAAGACCCGAACGTACCAACACCGCCAGATGGCGACGCAGAGTGCTCTCAGCCATGCCGTGGGCGCGCTCACCTAAGGCGCGGTTTGAGGGGAACACCACCAGGTTGGCATTGTCGCTGAGACTGGGCCCCTTGTGAAAGCTGAGTAGCGCGTTCAACACCGTCAGATCACGGTCGCTAAGGTTAAACCGCTGCCGGGCGGTGCATAGCGCGCGAAACAGCTGCCATTTATCGCAATGAGGGATTTCGGCGGTCGCTCGCGCGGCGCTGGCGCGTTGCAACAGCGCAGCCGTTACGGGCCGCTGCCCAAAGGGCGTCGTTGTAAGTTGGTCCATATTTGATCACGAGACAAAACTTTCTTGCCCGCCGAGAAGGCGCCTGTTGACAGCTGTCAACTCAATCCTTTATGTTCGGAAGTGCAAAAACACGAACTAAAGGCCTCTCGGAACTCGTTTCGGGGGGCTTTTTTATGGGTTCTGTCGGGATGTGCCTCCTGCTGTTGTTATTGTGAAATCAGTCATCGCGCTGGTCCAGCCAGTCGCGGTGCAGTTGGGATAGGTTCTCGACCAGCCAATCGTCAAATCCCGGTGCGGCTTTGCTGTGCAGCGTCAGCACCGTCTTGCCAGCCTTGCGAGTGGATTTGGCCAATTCAGCGCCGGTGTCCAATTTGTGGCTGCGGGCCGGCGGGGCAGCGGGGCGTGGTGTCACCAGCGCCGCCATCACTGCATCAAAGCGTGCCTCGGAACTGGCACCTTGAGCTGCTGACAGCAGATCACGGCTGTTGATCTTGTCCGCCAGTTTCAACCATCGGTCACGGCCCACCGCAGGGGCGGCCCCAATCGCCTCGATCAATTCGACCGAGATCCGGTCAGTCACCGAAAGCATACGTGAAATCAGTGTCTTATCCATGTGCAACGCGTCGCAGATCACCTTGCGGTCATAGCCGGCGTCGCGCATCTGGCGGGCAAAGTTGGCCTTTTCAATAAAGCTAAGGTTTTTGCGCGCAGCGTTTTCCTGGCCCTGGGCAATCACCAGCGCGCGATCGTCGAGCACCCGTACCAGCGCCTTGACCGGCAGGCCCAGAGATTTCAACGCAGCAACGCGGCGTCGGCCGTAAACCACCTGATAGCGCTCGGCATCATTGGGGTTGGGGCGCAGCAGAACCGGGACTTGCTGGCCATAGTCGCGGATCGATTGGATCAACATGTGCAGATCGTCATCCGCGCCACCCAACCGGTCGCGCATTCCCGCCGTGTCGATCATCCGGGGATCAACATCCGCCACCGAGCGGCTTTTGAGTGCGGCAATCGACTGGTTCACCGCGCCAATGGCACCGGTGGTGTAGCGAGGCCGGGCACTGTCAACGCGGCTACCTGTATCAACGGCAGGCGGCAGCGCTTCGGTAGTGCCTTCGATCAGGCCTTTGAGCAAGTTCTTACGCGCCATTGTCACGTCCCCATGATGATTGCACCAGTGCCTCGATCTCGCCGTTGACGGCGTTCAGGCTTTCCATCGCGCGCTCATAGGTCGAACGGGTGAACTGGTGCTTTTCCACCTCATAGAGCGTTTGTTTGGTCAGGCCGGCATCCGAAATGGCGGTGGATTTCAGCACCGGGTGGTTCAGCACGTGATCGCCAAACATTGAGCGCATAAAGCTGACCATTTGGTTCTGCGGCCCATCACCGGGTTCATAGCGGGTTACCACATAGCGCAACCAGTCATAGGACATGTCGCCGCCGGCCTCAGATACCACGCCCAGCAGGTTCGACACCATCAGCAGGAACTGGCACATCGACATCACGTCCAGCATCTGCGGATGTACTGTCACCAGCACAGCGGTCGCGGCCGACAGTGCCGACATGGTCAGGAAACCCAACTGGGGCGGGCAATCCATGACAACCACATCGTAATCCTGCTCAACCGTAGAGAGGACTTCACCAATTCGGGTGAAAAACAGATTGCCATTGGGCTGCATCAAAGCGCGCGGCGTTTCGTGTTCGAATTCCATCAAATCCAGATTGCCAGGAATAATGTCGAGATTTGTAAAGTATGTTTTCTGCACGACCTGCGACAGCGGCACCGGATCGTCATACCGAATCGCGTCGTACAGCGTGCCACCGTCCAGCAAATCAAATTCGGGTTGAAAGCCGTGCAGCGCCGACAAGCTGGCTTGTGGATCCAGATCAACAGCCAACACCCGGTAGCCATCCAACGCCATTTTCTGCGCCAAGTGCGCGGCGGTGGTGGTTTTCCCCGATCCACCCTTAAAATTGATCACAGTGATTACTTGCAAATGATCGCCGTCGCGACGCCCTGGCAGATAGGTGCCGGGCGATTTAGCGCCGCTTTCTAACAACACCCGCAGTGCCTGCACATCGCTGGGGGAGTAAAATCGCCGCCCATTGCTGCGAATCTCGGGCGAGGGGCCTTTGCCATCAAGATGCAGTTTCCGCAGGTAGGCATCCTTGACCCCCAGCAACTCAGCCGCCTCACCCGAGGTAAACCGGCGCAACTCTTTGCGCGCGTCAGGGGGGAACAACTCTGCCCTATGCGCCTGTAAACGCTCGGATAGTTTTTGCGCGTGTTGCCCGACGAGCTGGTCGATACGGGGGATGTACTGGGTCATGCTCTGGCCTTTGGTCGGAACCGTTTGTTACGGTTTCCATCGTGTTATCACACTTATTCCGTATATTAATGCGAGAACAAGGCGATTCTGGCAAGCAGTTTCAGTATATAGTGGTCTTCGCGGGTGTAGACACCAACCAAGGGTCTGGTGCCAAGAAGACAAAGAACGAAGCAGTCCTTTGAATAAAGCCATCCCGCCTGTGTAACTGATCCAACAGACGTTAGCATCTCCGAGGAAAGATCCCGATCCGGGCAAGGCCAGCGACTTTCACAAATCCAGCTTAGTGGCAATCGCCTGAACCGGATTAAGGGCCGCACTAAGCCTTTCCATAACGCATCCCGAAGATACACCTTTGCTCAAAAAAGTAGCACCTGTGAATTAGGCCAATAAAAGACACTCTGACAATAATATAAGATTTGATGAAAATTGAGAATCGTCGTAAACGATAAGCGAAGATGCTAATTTTGAGCGTCGGTGTTCTATTTCAAGTTGTTTTGCTCGGTGCCCTGGGGGGCTAGTTTGATGAAAGATTACGTGGATAATTTTGAGCCATTGTTTGTAGACGTTGCCAGTACATTACAGGCACCAACGGACGAGGGGCTTTATGCCAGAGGCGGCAAACGTGTCTTTGATCTGGTGCTGGCGGTATTACTGCTGCCACTGATTGCTCCTGTCGTAGCCGCGCTTTGGCTGCTGGTTCGGCGAGATGGTGGCCCAGGTTTTTTTGGTCACAAGCGCATTGGCCACAACGGCCAGGAATTCAAATGCTGGAAAGTACGTACCATGGTGATGGGCGCCGAGGAACGGCTACATGCCTATCTGGCCTCTAACCCAGTCGCCGCTGAAGAATGGGCGCGCGACCACAAACTGACCAATGACCCCCGCATTACTCGATTTGGTAACTTCCTGCGCAAAACCAGCCTGGATGAATTGCCGCAGATCTGGAATGTGCTAAAGGGCGAGATGAGTTTTGTCGGCCCGCGCCCGATCGTTCGTGCAGAACTGCCCAAATACGGCGTCGCTGCTGGCGCTTATCTTTGCCAGAAACCTGGGATCACCGGGTTATGGCAAGTGTCGGGCCGGAACGACGTGAGTTACACCGAACGGGTGGCAATGGACGTTGACTATAGTCTGCGTGGATCACTGGTGTTTGATATGGAGCTGATTGTACGGACTGGCGTGTCTGTGCTGGGAGGCACGGGGCGGTGAGCGACATCCCGTAAGCAAACGAGAGACCTCGTTCCCAAACAATCAGAGCTTATGACCCGCGACCTTTCCCAGCTATCCTGTACTTAGTACGGTCTCAATTCAGCACGCCCTTGCCCCCATTCGAATGATTTCTGCACCCTTAATCCGGTGCACGCCGTTAATCCTTTTGCGCCCCTTTTTTAAATACCAGTCCTTCAACGGCGCCGGATAATACTGCGCGATCACCTGCGAGTAATATTCAAATTTTTCCGGTGCCAATCGTTGACCACTGCGCGAAGGGCCGTGAAAGCCGAACACCGTATTTGGTGAAATGCAGGTTTGTGGCAGGCCCAGCAACATGGTGCAGGTCGAATAACAAACCGCGCCGCGGATCTCGACCGGTTGGCCGCTGGAGCGCAGATTGCGCATCTCGATCAAACGGTCTTTGACAAAACCTCCACGATCATTGCGAACCACGTAAGGTTGCAGGCTGGCATAGGCTTGGCTGCTTATCCCTGACAATCCGATGGTGACAGCCATGGCTGTCAGTAACACCTTACCCGCTGATTTTGCCCACTTAAATTTGTTGCAAGCAATAGTATCCCGGCGCCGCAAAACGGCCTCTTTCCACATTGTCATGGAACCACCCTCATGATCATCAGCCCGAATAAGACGGGCCATCCCACGCCCCCACGGCGCTGGATCACAAAAGCATTTGATGGGTTAACAGAACCTTGACTGGGGTGGCGTTAACACTTTGGAAATTTAGAGAATTTTTACATTCATTAAGAAAGGCCCATGAAAACAGGGGGCTTTTTTACTGATTTGGCAAGAATTGATTAGTAATTCAAATTTGCCTTGAACTGCGCATCACAATGGTTTGCCCAAGGAATGACGACATGCCACAAAAAAGGCCGCGCTTCAGTTCCCTGAAACGCGGCCCTTAGACTAAACCTAGACTAAAACGTGGTCTTAGTTGGTTGTGCTGGGTGTGCTGGTGGTCGAGGTGGTGCCACCGCCACCGGCCGCAGCAGCAATGCCCAAAAGTCCAGCTAGCGGTGCGATCAACGGCACAAAGTTGGTCACGCCATCGCCGGGCAGACCCAAGCAGGCCTCGGCCTCGGCATTGGCAGGGTCATTACAATCCAGCTGAGTGTTTTGCACAGGCTGTGTTTGTGGGGTGGGTTGCACCGCCTGAGCCATGGCTGAAGCACCCATGGAGGATAGGGCTAATACAGTTACAAAAATTCGAAATGCCATGAACAATCTCCTTGATACACTAAGTGTCTCATACCACGAGTCGGCGCGAAGAAAAACCTGTGAGGTTGTATTTAGGTACTGATTTCAGACTATTTTGGCCAATGTGCATACGGCTACTTTTGAAATATTGATAAGAGGAGGACACAAACTGCTCTAAACTCAAGATTGTGATGGTTTGAAGAGTCCCGGCGCAGTAGAAAGAGACAAATTGACGGGTGCAAGGCCGGTCGTATTAGTGATTCGAATAGCGTTTTTTTCATGACAAACATTCCTTTGAACCAGCAATTTCAATCCACCGCCACAGCATCATCTGGGCCGCCTGCAAGTCAGGCTGGTGACGACGACATAATCGATCTGGGACAATTGTTTGCAACTATATGGCGCGGCAAATGGATCATTGGTCTGATCACCACTTTAGCGATCTTGGCAGGAGGTTATTACGCCTTTGTGAAGGCAGTGCCGCTGTTTCGGTCTACAGCTGTGGTCATGCTGGAAACCAAGCAGGAAAGCATTGTCGACTTGCAAAGCGTGGTTGGCGGGCTGACCGGTGACACCTCTGAAGTGAATTCAGAGGTCGAAGTGCTGCGCTCGCGCGGGTTGATCGGCAAGGTGGTGGACCGATTGGATCTGATCACGGACGCTGAGTTCAATGGCAATCTGCGTCCTGAGTCGCTGGTCGACCAAGGTAAAGGTGAAATCAAAGCCGCACTGGGTATTCAAAAGGTCGAGATCATCCTGCCACCTGAGGAAGAGGCCAAACGCACACGGGACTCGGTGATCAGTGAAGTGCTGGAGCAAATTACCATACGCAACATTCCGTTGAGCCTTGTGTTCCAAGTAACAGCGGAAACCGAAAGCCCGGAAAAATCCACTCTGATTGCTGATACCTTGGTGGAACTTTACATCCTGAACCAGCTGGAGGTGAAATTTGAGGCCACCGAACAGGCCACCACATGGCTAACCGGGCGGGTTGCGGAACTTCAGATCGAACTGGAAGCGACCGAGGTCAAGGCATCTGAGTTCAGCGCGTCGACCGATCTGATTTCAATGGAAGCGTTGCAACTACAGGAAATCCAATTAAAAGATCTGCGCGAGCGGATTGGAAATGCCGAAGGGGCGGCAGACAGTGCCGCCGCCAAGGAAGCTCGCCTTTCCGCGGCCACCAACCGTCAGGATCAGGCCTTGCTGGCCAATGATTCGCAGCTGAATCGGCTGTTGCCGCGCGTCTCGGACAACGAACAAATGGCCCAGGCCTTTGATACGCGGTTTGCCCGTGTCCTGACCCGCACCAAGTTGGAAACCACCCGCGCGCAGCAGCAATTGCTGGCGCTACGCAATTCATCCCGAGAAATGGAAGTCCAGATCACCAGTCGGGGGCAGGATCTGATTACCCTGCAACAGCTGACACGTGAAGCCGAAGCGGTGCGGTTGCTATACGAGTATTTTCTGACCCGGTTGAAAGAGACTTCGGCCCAACAAGGTATTCAAAAAGCTGACAGTCGCATCCTGTCCAACGCGGTGGTGCCGTCCAGTGCCGCCTCGCCCAAGAAACCGCTGATCCTGGCGATGTCCGGCATTCTGGGGCTGATGATTGGCGTGGGTCTGGTGCTGTTGCGCGAAGCCCGCAATACCGGCTTCCGCACCGCCCGCGATATTGAGCTGCACACAGGTTATACCGTGTTAGGCCAAATCCCTCAAATCCCGGCACGTAACCGTAAGAAAGTATTGAACTACCTGGCCAGTAAACCCGCCTCTGGCGCAGCCGAGGCCGTGCGCAATCTGCGAACTTCGGTGCTACTGTCCAATGTAGACAGCCCGCCCAAGGTGATCCTGTCGACCTCCTCGATTCCGGGGGAGGGTAAAACCACCAATTCTTTGGCGCTGGCGCAAAATCTGATTGGACTGGGAAAATCGGTGCTGCTGATCGAGGGCGATATCCGGAGACGTACATTCAAACAGTATTTCGATGACATCCCCAGCAAAGGTCTGGTGTCAGTACTGTCTGGGGACCAAACGCTAGAAGAGGCAGTGTTCAACACTCCGGTTCTGGGCGCTGACCTACTGGTCGGAGACAAAACGTCGACCAATGCTGCGGACCTGTTTGCCAGCGACAAGTTCAAAGAGCTGATCACCGAGGCGCGCGAAAAATACGACGTGGTGATTATCGATACGCCGCCGGTTCTGGTGGTGCCTGATGCCCGAATTATTGCGCAGATCGCAGACGCTGTGTTGTTCACGGTGCAATGGGACAAGACCTCGAAACATCAGGTCGACGAGGCGCTGCGCATGTTCCACAATTCCAACCAGCGCGTCACTGGTCTGGTGCTCAGCCAGATCAATGCCAAACGGATGAAGCATTATGGCTATGGCGGCCGGTACGGTGCTTATGCGGGGTATGGGGCGAAGTATTATACCAACTGAAGGACTACCCCGAGGAGAGCCCATGCGCCTGTTTTGGAAACCGTCAGGGTTTTGACGGCTTCCAAAAACCACATGACTTTGCCCGAGATTGATCTTGGATCGCTTTGACCCTTAAGGATTTCCAGGCGGTAGCTGTCTGACCGCCGCCTGGTACGACCCGTTAGTTCGCCGCCACCGCTATCGGCGTGGTGATCAGCGACGGGGTGATCTGCTGGATGGTACGTCCCCATTTGGTGACCGGGTTTTCAGCGATAAAGATGATGTCGTCAGGGCGCAGCTCAAACCGGGTTGCTATCGTCAGGTTGGCAGCACTGCGGTAGTCCAGATGCCAGGCGGTGACCGCGCCCAACTCGCGCGCATCAGTTGATGCCCTCAGCACATAGACCTCAGATACGTCACCGGTTTCCTTGGCCACGCCATTGGCGGAATCAAACAGCGCATCCGCCAGCGAGGCCCGTTGTTCAAACGGCAGCGGGTAGCGCGATTGCGAGACCACTTCGCCAGTCAGGTAGACATAATCCTGATCCACCGCTCCATGATCCAGACGGCTCTCAAAGTTGTCGCGGCCCTCGGAGTAATCAGCGCGGCGTAGCTGGATCTGCGCTGTCAACTCGTCCAGGGCCCGTTCTCGGCCGGATAGGCGGGTCTGGGTCAAGCGGATTTGTTGTTCAAAATAGCTCTCGGCACGGTCTAACTGGTAGTCGGTATCGACAAACACCGAATCCCCAGCAATTAAACGGGTGCGCTGCAGATTCGCGCGGGAATATAGGTCGGTCAGGGGGATCTCGTATAGGGTGCCGCCGCGGTAGATCCGCACCGAGCCAAGGTCGATGTCAGAAACCGAGACTGAACCCGCCGCGGCAAGTGCCTCATCCAGATACAGGGGTGTCAGGGTAATTGGCACGATGCCGGGACTGCCAACAGCGCCACCGATGGAGACGCGGCGTGATTTGAATTCGGATATTTCCAGGCTAAAGGTTGGATCAAACTGGTTTTCCACCAGCCGCTGAAACAGCAGATCCTCAGCCGCATCCACTGTCATCCCAGCAATACGCACCCGGCCCACGTCGGGGATATTGACCGACCCGTCGTCCTGAACGGTATAGCCGTTGCGGCTGTTTTGTGCGGCCAGCAGTCCGGATAATTCCTGCACCGTGTTCTGGGTTGCTGGCGTCGACAGAACCACCACGTCACCAATGCCGATGGTATAGGGGCCGGGGTCGACAGCGGGCGGCGCCTTCAGTGTCAGCTTTTGATAGCGTCCGGCGTCCTGAGTGGACGGCGCATCGGGCAGGGGGCCTGTGCCGCGGGGAATAACGCCTTGACCGTTGCCTGCAGTGATTGAGAACAGAGCCGGTAAGGTTTTGGGCGCAAAGGGGGATCGATTGGCCTGAATGACGGTCTCGGCGGTCATCGACACCACCCGCACCTTGGTTGCATCACCCACTCCGGCAACTACATCCGGGCTGCGATAAATTGTAGAGCAGCCAGCCAGGGCCAGCGCGCAGCAGGTGGTAATCAATAGGCGCAAAAGGTCGTCCTCCTAAAAACCTGCCAAAA
>Ga0105357_10002290_pt1 | contig 10285 bp, 5 predicted proteins | sample GOMGulsemesocosm_4_FD_83660 | JGI IMG/M metagenome (GOLD analysis project Ga0105357, IMG submission 83660) | Methane-oxidizing microbial communities from mesocosms in the Gulf of Mexico - GOM15B Gulf of Mexico | ecosystem: Environmental > Aquatic > Marine > Cold seeps | place: USA: Gulf of...
GCACTAGCCTCAGAGCGCGTAAAGGGACGAAATAGCGTGGACAATAACTGCGGTGCAATGGGATCGCCCTGATTGGCAACAGACATCACCAGCTCGTTCTGTTCGGTAGTCGCCGTCACTTCTACAGGGAATGTGGGGCGGCCGTGGGTGATCGCATTGACCAGCAAGTTCGACAACAATTGGCCCACACGGTTCACGTCACAATAGAACTCACCCGCAATAGTCACGCGACGGATGACCGGTACCTGCGGATATGAAGCCATTACCTCATCTATCACTGAGTTGAGCACAACGCCCAGCTCGCTGGTGAGTTCACGGTGAACGGGTATACCCCCGCCAAGATGCCCGCGCGAGAAGTCCAGCACATCTCCTACCAGCCCGCCCATACGGGCAGAGCTATTGCGAATCGCGGTGGCCAGGTCACGTTCACGCCCGACTGGCAACCTGGTTTCAAGCCGCTCGGCACTCATGCCTATTGCCGTCAGCGGCGAACGCAGGTCGTGCCCCAGCACCGCAATAAACCTTTCGCGCAAGCGGCCAGTTTCGGTTTCGTCGATCAGCGCCTGGTCCGTCGCTTTCTGCGTCTCCTGCATATCCAGCTGCACCGCTATGAGTTGCGCGAACAGGGTCAGGGTTTTCACAACCGACTCTTCATCAAACTGAGCCGGGTTGCTATCGATTGCGCAGAGGGTGCCGAAAAACTCGCCATTCGATCTGATGATCGGAATGGAGACGTAGCTCTCCAGCTGATAGAGCTTGGGAGTATGGTGCTGCGAATAAACTTCATGCTCGGTGGCATGCTGGAAGATCACAGGCTGGCGGTGCTGGCGAATTTCGTTGCAGATGGTGGTGTCGAGCACCAGCTCGCCGCCCGGCTCCAGACCGAAATCGATCGAGTCGTCAACTGCGCACGCGACCCAGTGCGCGTCGGTGACTCTGGCCACTGCCGCAAAGCGCATGCCGGTGGCGTGTTTGACCATATTGAGAATGAGCGGCACCGCGTCGATACGCGCAACGTTCTCGATATCGTGGATAAATTTTGACGGACTCAACATCGGGAAAGCCAAAAGCAGGAATGTATGCCTCGGATTTTAGGGACGTTTGCCGGCCTTGCCCAGCGCTAACGAACCGCGCGACTCTAGCCGCGCTTCACTTGTGGTTGGTGTAGCCGCTCTGTGGCGAAGCGCTTTTAAATCCAAGGTCTCTCGCAATTACAAGGTCAAAGACTAGCCTGTTAACCGTCAGACACCCCTCGCGTAAAAAGCTAATGTGAGCACCCCGAGCCCGCGCGCTACGGCAAGCTGTACAGCCATTGAGGATCGAACCGATACTGGTCGATAGAAAGCCCCTTTTCAACCATGGCCTGGCGATGCTGTTCCATCGGTTCGCTGAGATCATCCGCAGCCTGGGGATGACCATCGAGCCGGTGCATTTCCAGTTGGCCAAGATGATAGAACCGCAGCAGCTTCATTGCCTCCGGCGATCCCGCTCGCACGCCCGCCTCCACCCGATGCATGACGTTGGTGATACTCATCAGGCTGCGCTTGAGTTGCCAGCCATATACGGCGGGCTGCATCCAGCTCTGCTGCCAGAACACCGAACGCACCAGCATAATGGTGGCGACCAGACCCAGCAGCACTCCGCTCAGATTCCAGCGGAAGTTACCGCCGTCCGGGCTGCCGAATAGCGCGACTGCGAGGGCCGACAGCGACATCGCCAACACGGCAAAGGCGGCCACCACAATCAGCGTGCTCTTGCGCGTCTGCTGACGATACAACTGCGGATCGAGATGCTGGATCTCAAACATGGGAGTCGCCCTGTTCTTTCGGCTTCGCCGTCCGCCGCGTGGCAAACCAGGCGCGAGTGTTATCCCCCAGCACCAGCATGCAGGGCGTGATGAACAGCGTGAGAATGGTCGCGACGGTCAGGCCACCGGCGATGGCGCTGGAGAGCTGCGTCCACCATTGGGTGGACGGCGCACCGAAGCCGAGGCTGGGTTCCAGCAGGTTGACGTTGACCGACAGCACCATAGGCATCAGGCCCAGTACGGTGGTGATCGACGTCAGCAGTACCGGACGCAGCCTGAGGCAACCGGTCTGCCAGGCCGCATCGAAGGCCGAAGCGCCGTTGGCTCTGATCTGGTTATAGGTATCGATCAAAACGATGTTGTTGTTCACCACGATGCCCGACAGACCAATGATGCCCATCCCGACCATGACGATACCGAAGGGCTGGCTGTTGACCAGCAGCCCCATGAGGACACCTGCGGTGGAAAACACGATCGCGGACATCACCAGCACCGCCTGGTACCAGCTGTTGAACTGCACCAGCAGAATCAGCAGCATCAGGAAGATGGCAACCACGAAGGCCATGCCGAGGAAGCTGGCGGCTTCCTGCTGGTCCGCGCCTTCACCGGCGGTGTTCACCTGCACACCAACCGGCAGCTCCAGATCACTGCCCAATAGCGCGTTGAGGCGCTCACCCACCTGGGCGCCGGCCGCCAGATCGGACTTGATGGTGACGGCGCGGTTACCGTCGATACGGTTGATCACGCTGGTCTTGGGCGCGGGCTCGACGGTGACGAAATTGCCGATCGGCACCTGGCCCCGGGGGGTCTCTACCGTCAGGCGCGTGATGTCTTCAACCGAGCGCCAGTTCTCGGGGAAACGCACGCGGATGTCCACCTCGTCGCTGGCGTACTCCGGCCGAAACTTGGCCAGCAGCAGACCGTTGGTAACCATTTGCACCGCGTTACCCACCGTGAGTACGTCGGCGCCAAAGCGCGCTGCCGCTGCGCGATCCACATTCACCCGCCACTCGATGCCCGGCAGGCTGCGGTCATCCTCGATATCCACGAAGCCGCCCAGGCTATTCATTTCCGCCATGATGAGTTCGACCGCTTCATCTATCGCGTCCTGGTCTGCCCCGGTTACCTGCAGTTCGATAGGCTTGCCCGCGGCAGGGCCACTCTCCTGCTTGCGGAAGTCGAGAATGATGCCGGGAAGGTCTGCGGTCAGCTCGCGCATGTCGTCCAGGATGACGCTGGCGCGGCGGCGCTCGTCCCAGTCGGTGAACTGGAACTGGACGGTACCGACCACATCAGGCGGTAGCTCGCCGCTGGCCGAAACCAGTGAACGCGCGTAAAGCGCCTTGACCTCGGACAGGCCGAGCAAGCGCTGTTCTACCTGTTGCAGCAACGCGTCTCGCTCATGAATGGAAAGGTCACCCCGTGCGCGTACCAGCACCTGGGCGGACTCCGGCTCCACTTCCGGGAAGAACTCGACGCCGTGGTTGAAATTCACATAGGTAATAAACACGGCCAGCATGACCAGCAGCATGCCGGCCAAGGTGAGGCCGGGACGCCTCAGCAGTTTCGCCAGCAACCGACCATAGGCCCTGCCGGCACGGCTGGAGCCTTCTTCCGGTATCGCCGGCTGGTGCCGCTTGAGCGAACCCAGCACCGGCAGAAATATCAGCGCCATGACCAGCGAGGCAAGCAAGGCAATGATTACGGTCGCGGGCAGATAGCTCATGAACTGCCCAACAACACCGGGCCAGAACAGCAGCGGTCCAAAGACCGCGATGGTGGTCGCGGTGGAAGCAATCACCGGCCAGGCCATGCGCGATGCCGCGTTGCCCCAGGCCTGCTTGGGCGGCTGCCCCTCCGAGAGATTACGGTCCGCCAGTTCGCTGACGACAATGGCGCCGTCGACCAGCATGCCGGCCACCAGAATCAGCGCAAAGAGTACGATAATGTTCATCGTGAAACCGATCAGATACAGCACCAGGATCGCGGCAAGAAAGGCGCCGGGAATGGTGATGCCGACCAGCAGCGCTGAGCGCAGGCCCATGGTCGCGACGATCAGGATCAGCACCAGCACGACGGCGGTCAGTACGTTGTTGAGCAGGTCCGAGAGCATGGTTTCCACCTGGGTGGATTCGTCCATGATGTAGTGCACTTCCAGCCCTTCGGGAAAATACTCCCTGGCCTCTTCAACGATCGCGCGGGTCTGCTCGGTAGTCGAGATGATGTTGGCGCCAGCACGCTTCTTGACCTCCAGCACCATGGCCGGCTGACCGTTGATCCGGGCAAAGCCGAGCGGGTCCTTGAAGCCAGGATTGATGGTTGCTACGTCCGCGAAAGTCACGACCGTGTCGCCGTCGACTTTCACCGGCATGTTCAGCACGTCATCGAGGTTCTCGATCACGCCGGGGACCTTGATCGACATGCGTCCCTCACCGGTATCCAGGCTGCCGGCTGCGACCAGGCGATTATTGTTCGAGACCAGGTTGAACAGCTCCATATAGTCCAGGCCGTAGCTCTCCAGCGCCTGGGGGTCGACCACGATCTCGAGCAGGTCTTCCCGATCGCCACCAATCTCGACTTCCAGCACTTCGGGTATGGCTTCGATGTTTTCCTGCAACTGGCGAGCGATAAACACCAGTTCGCTTTCGGATACCGGGCCGGCCAGACCGATGGACATCACCGGGAACAGCGCCACGTTTATCTCGTTGACGGTCGGCTCGTCCGCTTCGCTGGGCAGCTTGCTGCGACCGGCATCGACCTTTTCCCGTACATCGGTCAGCGCCTTGTCGGCATCAAAGCCGGCGTCGAATTCCAACATGACCGAAGCGTGGCCCTCACTGGAGATCGAGGTCATTTTCTTGATGCCTTCCAGTGAGCGCAGCTCGTGTTCCATGGGGCGCACCAGCAAGCGCTCGGCGTCTTCCGGGCTGATGCCGTCGAGAGTCATCGAGACGTACATCATCGGAATGGTGACGTCGGGATTGGCTTCCTTGGGGATCGCGTTGTAGGCCACCAGCCCGCCGATAAACAGGAATACCAGCAGGGTGATAACCGCTCGGCTACGGCCGATCGCAGCGTGGATCATCGAACTCATTCAGCGGCTCCCTGCCCGGGCAGCGGCTGGGTCTCGATCGGAGCCACGCCTGAAGCATCGTTATGCTCGCCAGCGGGTATCAGTTCGGTCCGCACTTGCTGGCCCGGGTCGACAAAACCGGCACCCTGGGTAATGACCTGCAGCCGCTCGGGCAGCCCTTCGACTGTTGCGCCTTCGTCAGTCATCGCCACTACCCGAACCGGATAGTTGATGACCCGGCCGTTTTCATCGACCGCGCGCACGCCCAGCTCACCACCCGCGCCAAGCCTGAACAATGCCGGGGAGAACCGGTGCGCCATGACCGGCGGCAGCTGGATGCGCAGCGTGGCGCTGCCACCTGCAACGCGCCACTGTTCGGGGTTGGCTACCTCCGCTTCCACGTAAAAACTGCGGGTCTGCGGATCGGCGGCCAGGCTGATAAAATTCACCTCGCCCTCAAGCTCGCGCCCGTCGAGCAGCCGAATTTTGACCGCCTGGCCTTCCGCCACGCGATTGGCCTCCTGCTGGGGAATCTGCGCCGTGGCTTTCAGGCGCTCGACGTTGACCACGGACATCAACGGGTCAGCAGGCTGCACGTACTCGCCCACTTCGACGTGATGTCGATCAACAACGCCATCGAATGGCGCCACCGGCTGGTTGTATCTGACGGCCAAATGCGCAGCGCTCAAGTCCGCCTGGGCGCGGGCGACCTCACCCTCAAGCCGGACGATTTCATTTTCAGTGACGTAATTGGAGGCGCGCAACTTGCGCGCACCCTCGAGCTCTTTCTGCCGCAGGCGATAGATCGCCCTGGCCTGCTCCAGCTGCTGGCTACGACCCTCGTCGGACAGTTGCAACAATGGCTCACCGGCCGACACCCGCTCACCCTGTTGCTTGAGCAGCTTCTCGACTCGCCCGGATACCTGCGCCATGGCCTGCACCTGCTGCCAGGGCAGCAACTGGCCCTGCAGCACCTGCTCGCGGCCCAGCGGCTCGGCCTGGGACCAGCGCGTTTCAACCTTGTGCAACTGCTCCTCGGCCTGGTCCTTCGGTGGCGGAGCGTCCTCCTTGGCGCTGCGCGTATCACCCAGCAACAGCCACAAGACCAGCACCACCGTCATCAGGACGGCAAGGACAACCGGGGAGATCCCTCGACGGAGTTTGTTCTTCAAAGAAGCAGTCACGGACATTCCTTACCAAAGAGTCTGAAAATGGATGGTAAACGCAGGTACGACTCGTGCAAGCCGGGCAGTATATCTGCCAATAGCACTCTCCGCTTGAACGCTGTCAATCTTGATCAGGCCCGACGCAGCGCGGGGCTCAGACGCAACATATCGAGAATCCCGTCCACGATGATTTCTGCTTTCGCGCCAAGATCCATCCCGTCGGGCACGAGCAGATATTGGTCAAGCATCCCGGTGAGAAAAGCGTGCACGCAACGACTGGCGACAGGCAAATCGAGGTTCTCTGGCAACTGGCCTTTGGCGACGGCGTTGGCCAGGCTTACTTCGATGTTGTGGTCATATTCGCGGCGGAAATCCTGCATCCACTGGCGCAGATTGCCCAGGTCTTCGGTGTATTCGCACTTGTGAAAAAGAATTTCGCCCACCCGCCGCACTTCCGGATCAGTCGCCGCGCGCTGAAACACCTTGACGAGCAATTCTCGCAGCCGCCCCAGGGGGTCAGGTTCGTCAGGACTGCGACTGGCTTCACTCAGCGGCTGCAGCGGAATGTTGACCCGCTCCAACAGGGCGCCGACCAGTTCGGACTTATCCTGGAAGTGCCAATAAATGGCACCGCGGGTTACGCCAGCCGCGCTCGCGATTTCCGAAAGGGAGGTGCGTGAAATGCCCTTGCGATAGAAGCAAAGCTCCGCCGCGGTGAGAATCTCACTCCGGGTTTCCTGCGCTTCCTCTTTTGTCCGCCTGACCATTCGACTCTGAACCTCCCCGTGGACGAGAAACTGGCGACCGAAACCAACCGGTCGTGAATGGAGCTTATGTTACTAATGTTATTACCACTTACAAACATTCATGAATGTAAGTATATTAGCCCAAGTCGATCTCCACCTCTGTTTTCTGGCGGGTGGCGTCTCCACAGAAATGTTTTCCGCTCACGAGGATCCAGTGATGCCTAGCCCTTTTTCAACGCGCACCGCGCTACTCCCACTACTCGTGATGGCTGCCCTGGTAAGCGCATGTGGCACACAGGACAATCCGCCCGCCGCGCAGTCCGGGCCGCCGCCAGTGGCCGAGGTCGGCGTCGTAACACTGGCGGCCGAGCCCTTTGAACTGACCACCGATCTACCGGGGCGCACGGCTGCGTACCGCGTGGCCGAAGTACGCCCCCAGGTCGACGGCATCATCAAGCGACGGCTGTTTACCGAGGGTAGCGAGGTCAAGGCAGGAGAGCCGTTGTATCAAATCGACGATTCCGTGTATCAGTCCGCGCTCAATAGCGCCAAGGCTGCGCATCTGTCGAGCAGTTCACTAAGTGACCGTTACGAACAGTTGATCCAGGACCAGGCGGTAAGCCGCCAGGCCTACGACGAGGCTCGTGCGACCAGCCTGCAAACCCAGGCTGCTCTGGAGCGCGCGCAAATCGACCTGCGCTATACCCAGGTACGCGCGCCGATCGACGGGCAGATAGGTCGTTCGGCAATCAGCGAAGGCGCACTGGTGACCGACGGCCAGGCCGAAGCGATGGCGACTATCCAGCAACTTGACCCGATCTACGTGGATGTCACCCAGCCAGCTCGAGATTTGCTGGCCCTGCGCCGCGATCTGGAAGAAGGCCGCCTGCAGAAGGTCGGGGACAATGCCGCTCAGGTCACGCTCCAACTGGAAGATGGCAGCGCCTACCCGCACCAGGGCAAGCTGGAATTTTCCGAAGTCTCAGTGGATGCAGGAACCGGCTCGGTCACCCTGCGTGCAGTCTTTCCCAACCCCGACAAGATGCTGTTACCGGGCATGTTCGTGCACGCGCAACTGGTCGCCGGCACCCGCTCCGAAGCCATTCTGGCACCGCAGCAAGGCATAACCCGGACGCCCCGCGGACAGGCCACCGCTCTGGTGGTCAACGCCGACAATATTGTCGAGCTACGTGAGGTACGTACCGAGCGCACCGTGGGTAATCGTTGGTTGATCAGCGCCGGTCTGAATGACGGCGACCGTCTGATTACCGAGGGTCTGCAATTCGTCCAACCGGGCGCCGAAGTCACGGTAGTGCCCGCCGGCAATGTTGCCGCCCCTGCACCCACTGCCGGCCAGGAAGGATAACCCCATGCCACGCTTCTTTATCGACCGTCCCATCTTCGCCTGGGTTATCGCCCTGGTGATCATGCTGGCCGGCGGGTTGTCGGTGCTCAGTCTGCCCGTCAACCAATACCCGAGCATCGCCCCGCCAGCTGTGGGTATTTCCGTCAGCTACCCTGGCGCCTCGGCGCAAACGGTGCAGGACACCGTGGTTCAGGTGATCGAACAACAGCTGAACGGGATTGATGGCCTGCGCTATATCCGTTCGGACAGTAACTCCGATGGCAGCATGGAAATCACCGTGACCTTCGACCAGGGCGTCGACCCTGACATCGCCCAGGTCCAGGTGCAGAACAAGTTGCAGCTGGCCACACCGCTGTTGCCCCAGGAAGTGCAGCAGCAGGGTATCCGCGTGACCAAGTCGGTCAGGAACTTCCTTATGGTCATCGGCGTGGTATCGACCGATGGCAGCATGAACCGCGACGATCTGGCCGACTACATCATTTCCAACCTGCAGGATCCCATCTCCCGGACCGATGGCGTGGGTGACTTCCAGGTATTCGGCGCACCCTATGCAATGCGGATCTGGCTGGATCCGGCCAAGCTTAATAATTTTCAGCTGACACCGACCGATGTCAGTGCGGCGATCCGTGCCCAGAACGTACAGATCTCTTCCGGCCAGTTCGGCGGCTTGCCAGCGGTACCCGGGCAACAATTGAGCGCCACCATCATTGGCAAGACCAGGCTGCAGAGCCCTGAGCAGTTCCGCGAGATATTGCTCAAGGCCAACCCCGACGGCTCGCAGGTCCGCCTGAAGGACGTCGCCCGGGTCGAGCTGGGCGCGCAGAATGCCAACATTTCCGCCCAGTTCAACGGTATGGATGCCTCCGGCCTGGCAATCAAACTGGCGACCGGCGCCAATGCCCTGGATACCGCCAAGGCAGTCAAGCAGACCATCTCCGATCTCGAGCCTTTTTTCCCCCCAGGAATGAAGATCGAATACCCCTACGAGACCGCCCCGGTGGTCTCGGCCTCCATTACCGGTGTGGTGCATACCTTGCTGGAAGCAGTGGTGCTGGTGTTCCTGGTGATGTACCTGTTTCTGCAGAACTTCCGCGCCACCTTGATTCCTACCCTGGCCGTGCCAGTCGTCATCCTGGGCACGTTCGGCGTGCTTTCGGTGTTTGGTTTCACCATCAATATCCTGACGATGTTCGCGATGGTGCTGGCGATCGGACTGCTGGTGGACGACGCTATTGTGGTTGTCGAGAACGTCGAACGGGTGATGGCAGAAGAAGGACTCTCGCCGGTCGAAGCCACCCGCAAGTCAATGGACCAGATCCAAGGCGCGCTGGTAGGTATTGGCCTGGTGCTCTCGGCCGTATTTATCCCGATGGCTTTCTTCGGCGGCTCAACCGGTGTGATCTATCGCCAGTTCGCGATCACCATTGCCTCGGCGATGACGCTCTCGGTACTGGTGGCGATGATCTTCACCCCGGCACTGTGCGCCACCATGCTCAAGCCGATCCCGAAAGGCGGCCACCATGAAAAGCGCGGTTTCTTCGGCTGGTTCAATCGCACCTTCGAACGCGGCGTAGGGAGCTATGAACGCGGCGTGGCCAGTATGCTCCGGCGCAAGACGCCTTACCTGCTGCTCTATGTGGTGATCGTCGCGATCATGGCAGTACTCTTTACCCGGGTGCCTTCCGCGTTCCTGCCGGATGAAGACCAGGGGGTGCTCTTCGCCCAGGTGCAGACGCCAGCCGGCTCTACCGCCGAGCGCACCCAGCAGACTGTAGACAAGATGCGCGACTACCTGCTGGAGGAAGAAAGCGATGTGGTGAACTCGGTGTTTACCGTTACCGGTTTCAACTTCGCCGGTCGCGGGCAAAACTCGGGGATGGCCTTTATCGGTCTGAAGCCATGGGACGAACGGGCCGAGCCTGGGCAGAGCGTGTTTGCCCTGGCCGAACGCGCCCAGACGAAATTCGACACCTACCGCGACGCGATGGTCTTTGCCTTTGCACCGCCCGCGGTGATGGAGCTGGGTAACGCGACCGGCTTCAACCTGTTCCTGCAGGACAACGCGGGCGTCGGCCACGAAACCCTGATGCAGGCACGCAATCAATTGCTCGGCATGGCGGCGCAACA
>Ga0105357_10002292_pt1 | contig 10281 bp, 2 predicted proteins | sample GOMGulsemesocosm_4_FD_83660 | JGI IMG/M metagenome (GOLD analysis project Ga0105357, IMG submission 83660) | Methane-oxidizing microbial communities from mesocosms in the Gulf of Mexico - GOM15B Gulf of Mexico | ecosystem: Environmental > Aquatic > Marine > Cold seeps | place: USA: Gulf of...
CCGTGAATTACATTATAAAGACGCTAATTATGAGGCGAGTTATTTGATTACGGATTGTTTAGAGGCCGAGTTAAAGCCACTTATTAGCGGTGGGGTAAAAATAGAAATACATTCATTTAAAGATAAAAAAGAATTTCACGATAGAAGTGTTGATATAAAAATGCTTACTGCGGATGGGTCTTCAGTACTGCATAAATATGATTTATCAGGTGGGGTCGATAAGCTTATGGATGTGCGATCTGCAACAAAGGTTTATCGTTATGAGGTTATTTGAAATGGTATATAAACTTGATTTATTTCTATCGGGCAATCGTTGTATGTGTGTAATAAAAGTATGTTCGGGATGGGAAGGTATTAAAAATTCATTTTCGCTATAATAAGGCTTCACTTATTTTTAGTGAAATAGCTGGAAAACCGCTCTTTTTTATTGTTAAAAAACGCGCTATAAACCCTACTTTTAACTGACGTTAATAATGATTATTAAAAAAGGCTATGTCACCGTTAAGTGTGGAATTTTACAAACATCTAATTTTTCAGTAACTTAATAATATGGTGATATATGGTTCAAAGCCAGAGAAATAAGAATTTCAAAAGGTATTAGTTATATTCTCAATACTTAACGGTGACATAGCTTTAAAAAAAAATGGTACATCTTGATAATAATGCATCAACTTTAGATCGTTTCGAATTTAGCATTGAACAGATTCAGGTACCTGGATGGTAGTGGGTATTTATTAATAGGTTTGCCCCGCTTTACTCACTGCCAATGAATATTACAAGTCGCAATGTATTGCTAGGGTTAGCCATCTCTTCAATTTTTAATAAACCTCCGTTGAAAATAAAATAAAAGGAGTTACATTTGTCTATTAATACAAGTTTCTTTCCATTACCAGACTTTTTAATTAAAGATGAAAAAGGTAATTTTACTGAGATAGAATTAAAAAAATGGTTAATTTTTAATTCTAAGATGGTAAAAGCGACAAAAGCAAGTTTTAAAGTAATTATAAAAAAAAATAATCAAAAACCATTTGATACAACAGAGATGAATAAAAACATGTCCCTTGTGGATTTTTATTCTAATTCAAGACTTAGGCAGGACTTATATTGCAAATTTATTTTGCAATGTATTGCAAATAAAAGCAGTAAAGATATTAATTTATTTAGCATGAGTCCACGGTCTATTGACTTGGTCACACTAAATATTTTTGAAGAGAAATTTTTCTTAAATAAGGCTAGTGATAGTGACGTGGAAAAGTTTGTTAAAAATACTGGGCATATAACAAGTAAAACATTCAAATTAATCGATGAGAGAATTCTACACTTATGGCCAAAATTACTGGCTGACCTTAATCATTTTAATGATTTTGATACAGAAAAACAGAAGTTACTTATCATGGTATCCCAGTGTTTCAGCATACTATATGAAGAAACAAAGATAAGAAAATTTTTATTAGATACTTATCCTTTTATATTGGGTTACTTTTCTGATATTAGTGTCAATGACAATGGCAATGTATTAAGCATTGATAGCTGGGAAGATTTTTTTTCTGAAACCAGTAAATTATCAGCTTTAGCTATAGAGGTGGGTCCATCAGTAGAAATGATGAGCAAGTGGGTGGAGCTAGTAAAGTATTCTTCTTCTATGCAGGAATGGATTGAAAAAGGCTCCATTGATATAGTTTATGAGGTTGGATTATTTGTAGAAAAAAATATCTCCATTTTTCTGGATAGCTTTGATGAGAGTCAGGATGATGGAAACTTCAAGAAAAAATTACCGATGAGTTGGAATAAAGTTTTATTAGAAAATATTAATAATAAGGAGTCCTTCCATCTAATTATTACGGATGTTGATAAAAATATTTCTAAATCGATTAATATTTTCAATAGCTACCATAAAAAAATAAGTGATGAGAGTTCATCCTTAAAAAAATTATCACTTCAACTAAAGAATGAAAACACCATTTATAGTGAGAAAAAGGCTATAAAGAAAAAGAAAGATAAATTAGAAAAATCAATAATTGAAAGACGTCTTAATATTGTTGATGACTTGGTTGAAAACCTTATTTCTTCTGAATTTGATGGTATTGATGATGTTTATTCACTAGATATTTTTAATTTCAAAGAATACGAAGGAAATTATTATAAAGGTTTTTTAACTGAGCTAAATATAGTTTCTGATAAATATCGAGACACTCTTAGAATAATATTTGATATTGAGGGAGATGCTACTAGTCACAGTAATGTAGCTAGTTTATTAAATGATACCCCACCAAAGGTAGCGAATAAAATTTCTGAATCAAATGATGATACAGATGATACAGATGATACAGATGATACAGATGATAAGGTAACCTCAGTATCATCAACGTTAGATGATTTAGATGAAGAAATGCAAGGAATAGATAACAGTGGCTCTGTAGATGTTTTTCCTGATGAAAAATTTGATATTGAGGAATACTCAGAAAATGAAGATATACCTAAAAATCAGGAACATATAAATGTTTCAAATAAAATAATTTCGGGAAGGGTTGAAAGTTTAGCGAAGGATCTTGAAGGTGGGATGAAGGATCTAGACAAGAAATCCATATCTGGGTTTAACTTTGATAATAAAATGGTTGTCTCTGATATTATTAAGCATATTGAAACTGACGGGAAGGTATCAGGTAAGTTGATCGATAATTTAGTCATTAATTTTGCTATTAAAAATGATTTTGGCACAGCGGCCTTATTTTTAAAAGAAATTGATGATTTTGGAGTAAAAACTGAACATCAGTTTTCTAGAAAATTAATTGAAGCTACTTATTTTTCACAAAATGTTTGGTCAGGAAATAGCGCATCATTATCGAAAATAGGACCATTATTAAATTCTATTACGAGAGCTGATATTGCACCTTCAGATCAAACTGACTACATTATTAATATTTTACCCTACATCGCTTTTGTTGCTACTTTTCAACCCACACTATTTGGGCAATACACTATAAATTCAGCAAATTTATTGGAAAGTATCAGAGATTCTATTTCTGTCAATGACGTGAGAACAGTCATTGATGAGGTTCTGAATTTTTCCAAGCGAAATATTAGTATTACTTTAAATGATTTACGCGATCAGGAATTAGAAAAAACAGAGACATCTAAACAAATTTCTTTGAGGGCTGAGCATTGGAAAGAGAAAACAGTTAATTCACACTCTGGTTTTGCACCAATTCGCCGAATACTAAGGCACTTAATTGACGTTGGCGAGTACCAGGAAATTTATCAGATTTTAATGAAAGATAAGGTTCAAGAATCCACGAAAGTTAAGTTGTTTATTAAAAAATACCTTGAGCCTAATCAGTTACAAACTCTCTTTAACTCAACATTAAAAGAATTTAGTGGGTTACATGTTACAGATAATTCTCATTACGCGATTAGTTCTTTTACAAAGCAGTCTAATGAGTTTATTTACATTGCTTCGGAGTGGTTGCAAGCGGCAGGCTCAGAAAATGTTGCGGATAAAGAGTATGTCCGTAAATTTGCTATGCGATTAACCTCCCAGTTAGTTAAAGCACGTGAGAGCCTAAATAAGAATATAAAAACAGTTGATAAAACTCAAGTTGATAGGATAGCAGGTTTTAATATTATAAAAGGTAATATTGATAACCTTATTTGTGTTATCAAGGATAAAAAAGATGAAGGTATCTGGGATCCTAAATTTGCAGAAATTTCATTTAACCGTACAAATAATATTATAGATCCAGATGAAATACTTGAAAAAGATAAAAAATTAATACAAATATCCTCGTATATTTTGACTGATTATGAACAAGAAAAAATTTATGAACTAAGTCTTGATAGAGAGCAGTTTGAGTTAACCTATGTAACTTTACTTAAAATGGAGAAATCAGGTAAAAATGTAAATGATTTTTTTAAAAAATATGATAATGTCAGAAATAAAAAGCTTAGCGCTATCGAAGATGAAATATATACAATCAATCGTCTAGTAGACAATGCTGTTTTATCTGATTTAATGGATGAGATTGAATCGTCCAGTATTGAAAAAAATATATCCTACATAGTAGATGTCATTGAACATAAAAAAAATCACTACATAAATATTAAGAAAATCTATGATGACCTTCGTAAAGAAAAAATAGGAATAGAACAGCGTTTTGATGATAAATTAAAATCTTTACTCACTCGGTATAATAAAAATATTTATAAAGCCGAAAAGAATAAATTGGTCTCTGATGATTTTATCAAACTTATTGAAAGAGCTTTTGATGATAAAGATATAACAGTATTAGATGAGTTTATTATTGAACTAGAGAATGCTGTTACAGAAAGTAATCCTATTACCATTACTGATTCATCTGATTTTTTTGTTGCTGATTTTATAAGTAAAGAAGATAAAATATATGACTTTATTAAAAATAATAAAAATACAGGACATAGCTTAAAGCAACATATTAAAAATGAATTCTTAAATAATGAAACTATTTCAGATGAAGAGCAAAAATCAATTAAATGGATGCTTCTAAAGAAAAAATCACCCAGTAGTATAACGCAAGAGTGGCATGATGAGCATACTCGGTTACTAGAAATATTAGGGTTTACCTTGATCACTAAAAAATACAATCATACAATTGGCCGTGATTGCTCTTATAAACCTAGCAATACTTTCTCTCATATGAGTATCAGAGTCAGTAAAAATGAATATATTAAATCATTTCCACTTGTCAATACTGACTTAGAAGAAGTAAATACTATATTAACGATAACAAGAGATTGGGAGGTTAAAGCCCTAGATGAGTATTTACACAATAATAATATAACAAAATTAGTCTTATTTATTGTTTCGTTATATCCGTTATCAAAAAAGGATAGACAAAAGTTTGCTAATTATGGGAAAAAAGAAAAAAGGACGTTACTGTTAATTGATCCTGTTCTCTTAATTTATTGTGCGGCATTTAGAGATGTCTATCAAAATTTCCATAAAAACAAAACTTTTCTTCATTTATCAGTACCTTATACTTATTACAATCCTTATGGCGGGGGAAATCAAATGAAACCTCCTCAACAAGAAATGCGGTTTGGGCGAAAAACGGAAATTAGTCAACTTGCCGAATCTGCCAATGGCGCAGCCATTATATTTGGTGGGCGACAATTGGGTAAATCAACCATTTTGAATGAAGTTAAAAGGATGTTCCACGCTCCCAAAGAAAATAAATATGCTTTATCTTGGAATGTTGAAGACTCCGTAATTACTAATGAAAATTGGAAGGCGCATGGAATTGAAAAAGAATGGCATAGAATCTATAAACAGTTCCAAAATAGTAAAATTGAAATAGAGAATGTAGATAACTCAAGGGGGTTTACTAAATATAAATCTGCAATAGAGCTCTGTTTTACAAAAAACCCTAAATTAAAGGTAATAATTAGTATTGATGAAGTAGATTTGCTTCTTAATGTTGATGCAAAATTTGATTTTCCTTATATTAGAGGGTTAAGAGAGCTTGTTTATTCCACAGATAGTAGGTTTAAAGTTATTATTTGTGGCTTGCAGAATGTAAAACGATTTGATACATCACCCAACAATCCTTTAAGGCAGCTAGGGAAATCCTTAGCAGTAGGTATTATGAGTTCCTCAGATGCTCTTGAATTAGTTAAAACACCGTTAACCGCATTGGGCTATAAATTTGAAAACCCCTTGGTTGCAAACCGGATTTTAGCACGAACGAATAGGCACCCTGGTTTAATACAAGTGGTTTGCCATCAATTAATCGAAGATTTAAGCTGTATTGATATACCGAACACCCATATTGGTGAATATAAAATAACGGATAAAGATGTTAATAAAGTTTTTGGTAATCGCGAAGTTAATGAAATTATCAAAAACCGTTTTGCAATTACTCTGGAGCTAGATAAGCGGTATAAGATAATTATCTATGCTTTAATTGTTAATGAATTAGGATTACAAAATTTTTCCGTTAATTTAGCACATGAAACTGCTGGAGCTTGGCTACCTGAAATCAAGCAAATGAGTAAACATGAATTTGGTATGTTTCTCAATGAGCTGGTTGGTCTTGGTGTGTTAAGAATGAGCAATGAAGATTATGCCATTCGCAATACGAATGTTCTTTCTCTTTTAGGTTCTCAGGAAGATATTGAAGGTTATATTCTTGATGAAGTTTTAGCTTATGAGTCCAAAGATCCCCTCGAATACCATCGAATTAATAAAATTAATGATCTAGGTAATGAGATTCCTTCACCACTGACAATACGTGATGAGGAATTAATTAGTGGCATTAGTCTTAGTAGTAAAGTTGATTTTAATGTTTTAAGACCTCTAAATACCGATCCAGTTAAGATGTCGACAGTGAGTGTTGTCAGTGGGTCCGATATACTGGGTTTATTTGCATTAGAGAAAACCTTGCAGGGAATATTTAAAACCGAAAGCTCTACATCAACGGCTATTGAGTGTAATCAATATGCTATCAAGTCGATACCAGAGTCAAAAATAAAAACCCTTGAATCTTTTAAAAAATATATTAGCTCTACCGAGAAGCAACTAAATAGCAAACCTTGTATCTTACTGGTGAAATTTGAAGGAGATAAGGCAGCAGAAGAGATTGATTTATATATTGATTACGCTCTAAATAAAGTGAGTAATTTAGAGAAAAAAAGATATCCAAGTCGGATTATTTTCTCTTTTAATCCACTCGCTCTATGGAATTGGCTTACTTATGGGCTACCAGGAAAAGGAAAGCGAGATAATATAACATTTATTCAGTTAAGGAAATGGAATCAACCTGCTTTAAATGCATTGCTATCATATTATGAACTGATTGATTCCTTAGATGAGTCAAAAAGATTACTTGATTACAGTCACGGTTGGTATTTCACGCCTTATAATATTTGTCTCCATAAGAATGAATATCAAGAAAATAACTTTTACACGAAATACGATATCTCTCTCCTTAATAAACAGGATGCTAGAAAATTCATTCAAGAAAGTGGGATTGAGGTACTTCCTTGGGTTAAACCACTTCTAAAACAACTCACCGATTTACGAGAGAGAAATATGGATGAAGATTCAGTTAGCCTAGTTTTAGATGAATTATCTAGTGAATACGATATTTCAATGAGCGATACGAAGCAAGTAATTGCTTGGCTAACACAGTTATCTATTTTTGATGAGCGAGTAACGAAAAATAAGTCAATTTGCTATAAAATTGATGAAATTATTGTTCAATACCTTGGTTAACAATACCAACTTAACTTACTTTAATGGAAATGATATTACATCATAGAATTATGATTAGTTGGCGAATGATATGACAAGTTGGCTTGAATGGATTGATGAGATGTGGACTGCATGCCCTGGTATGAGAGGGTATGGAGGAAAAGAAAAGAAGGAAGCTCTTCATAAAAGTTTATTAATATTTACGGGAAGGCTTTTTAAAGAAGGTCATTCTTGCTTTATATCAACAGAGCCCTTAAATAATATTCAGTGGCTTGAATACATTGCTTTCTTTCATAATGTACGATTGGGAGCATTAAATCAACAATTAGTAGGGTCATATCTTAATGTATCAGTTTTTGAAAAAAAGACGTTATTACTAATTGGTGACGAATACCGATTTAAGAATATTCTGTCAGATAAAAATGGACATGAGCCGTATTGTGCAAATGTATTTCCACGATCAACACGGGCCAGCCAAATAGGAGACTTTGTATTAAAAGGTGATCTTTTTAATACTTTAATTATAGGTAAGAATATGATGTCTTCAGAAAAAATTGAGGCATTATCACTTCATTATAAACCTTTTGTTATTTTGTTTGATGTGACTCAAAGTGGTTTTAGGAACGAACTAAGTGAATATTGGGACTATATGAGTTGTTATTTTCCAAATACCCCTAAATTTGCTATTGGTACATCTGGTGATTTAATAACGCATAGAATTTCAGCAAAGTTAACTACACACAAAATTAATTTTCGTTTAGGAGATCTAAAGCAGCTTAAGCCTTCAAAAAATTCTGGTATAGCCATTCAGTATGTTTTTTCTAAGGATATTTTCTTTAATAACATTGTGAGTAAAGTGACTACTATTCTTTATAATTTGAAAAAAAGTGGCACTAGTGATGATAATGATTTAAGAAAGACCATCTATAAAGCTCTTAACTTACTGGAAAACACTGTTGTTCCTCATGATTGCCTAAAGCTTGAGTTACAAAAAAGTGCTTATAATGGCCAGGTTCCTATTGCCAGCATTGCTCCTTTAATAAAAAATGTTAAAGGAAAAAATTTCCAAGATAGGAATACTCAGCAGTACCGTGATGAAATTGTGACAGTATTTGAAACCTATAGTGATGCAGTTGAAGTAAATGGGAAAACTAATCTTTTATTAAAATATATCTCTGAGCAATTAGGTGAAAATAACCGCCTCATTATTTTAGTTGATAATCAATATCACGCTAAATCATTATTCAATTATTTTTCAGAAAAAAAAATTAAATTATTAGGTTCCGTGAAAATTATCCATAAATCCATTAATCCTTATAAAGAGTTCATTGATGGAGAATATAATGAATTGGTTATAACTTGTAAGTTATGGGAACGTGATTTAATTTGGCTAACGCTGCCGGTTAATCAAGTTACTTTCATTGCTTATTCTCATGAAGAAAAATGGTTAGACCTTAGTTTAAATAAATTCAATCAGAGTATTAATGGCGTTTCAAAAAAAGATGGCGATAAACTTCGCTTGTTGAAATATGATTTTAATACGGAAGAATTTTTAAGTGACGAGTGTGTTGAGGAGAAAACTGAATTAAATATTATAAGAAAAACTGACTCCACGGCTACAGGTATCTATAAACAACAAACTCAATTAAAAACCAATATAGCGATTGATCAATTTTATTTATTTGAAGAAATGGAAGCATTTCTTGGCGGTAAAAATGGAAATGTCCTTGGCGAGGACTATGCTCAAATGTCTTGTGAAGTGATGATAACGGTATCTGGGGGGGGGCATATTATATGTTTGCATCCAGACCAATATGCACAGATCATTTGTGCTACCAATAATGATAGCCCTTTACTTGAGGTTAGAGCAGAAGAGTTAGAAGTTGGTCAAAATCTTGTCATCATGAGGGGTTCAGACCCTCAGAAAAGTAATTTATTAGATATTATTTTCGAAGGATTTACTGCTCCTAAAGATTTTTTACTTGACTATCAGCTATCAGAACAGTGGTATGACCTCATTGATACGGCCGCAATTAAATATGGCGAGGCTAAAGCAATACATAAAGCAATACATAAATATTTAAAGGCTGATTTATCAGAACAAACAATACAAGCATGGTTGTCTCATAGGCTATACCCTAGCGATAAAGATGCACTTATTGCTTTAGCTAAAATATGTGATCATCATGCTATTTTAAATTCACCTGATAAGATATTTCAGTCCATCTCAAAAATACGTTCAATACGAAATCAAATCGGTAAGGCCATAAATAAATCATTACGCTTAAACCTTAGTGCTGAGCATAGCTATGTTATTTATGGGAATAATATTTCAAATGAATTTTTACGTGATTTAATTTCAGTTTCCGAAATTATTGATATTACTATTCCCCAAAAAGTTTTGCCAAAGAAATTAACTCGTATGAGTGATTTAATTCCTTTGATTAAGAAGAAATATTCTAAACAATTAATACTGACCAATTCCTGTGAAAAATCAATGCTCGATTCTCCTTTTGAGAACCTCAAGAAAGCTGAACGATGTTTTGAATTGTTAGCCACAACCTTTATGTCTCATTTTGAAAAGGAGATTCGTCTCCATGAGCTTATGAAGTTACTAAAAAAAGATGATATTGATTATGCTAGGGGAACGAGCGATATCACAAAGGGAAAAACGGGGGATTATAAATGCACTTATCATGGAAGAAAATTTGAAGTTAATAAACACTTAAGCGTTGGAACCTCTTATGAGCCAAATTATACATTACGAGTATATTTTGAATGGTTGGAAGATGAACATAAAATTTTAATTTGCCATGCAGGCAGACACAAAAAAACTTAAACAGTATAGTTAATTTGTTAGGCTATTTTTAATTTAGGTTAAGGGGATTGAAGTCCAACGGTACGAAAAGTCCCGCTAGTCTCCAGGTTAAATTTACTAGCAGTACCGCACTCGTCCAACAACTACAAAAAGCCCGCGAAGAACTGAATCTTGAGCAGGCACTCAAGAAGCTCGATAAATATGAACTACTCATCCTCGATGATATTGGCTACGTCAA
>Ga0105357_10002296_pt1 | contig 10273 bp, 8 predicted proteins | sample GOMGulsemesocosm_4_FD_83660 | JGI IMG/M metagenome (GOLD analysis project Ga0105357, IMG submission 83660) | Methane-oxidizing microbial communities from mesocosms in the Gulf of Mexico - GOM15B Gulf of Mexico | ecosystem: Environmental > Aquatic > Marine > Cold seeps | place: USA: Gulf of...
ACGGTTATCAGTGCGCCGACACTTTGAGCTATTGCTATATTTTGTTTTGTACCGTCCAATGCTTGTGCATCAATAAATTCTTTGAGAGATTCTTGCTGAACTGAATAATCATTAAATAAACCTAAGGTATCTTGTAAGACTTTAAGTGACTTAATAATAATTGTAATATCTTTTTTATCAAAAAGAGTTCTAAAAAATTCAATTAAATAACGTAGTTTTTTACATTGAATTCGTAATTCGTGGACTTCTTCATCGGGGGTATTTTCATCAATACAGCGGGCAATTGTGCATACTTTTTGATAACATTTCCAAATCAAGCTTGTGGCATATTTAGAAGCAATTATTGCCGAACTAGCTCCTACTTTGGGAGAGTTATCTTCGAAAAACAATCTTTCTATGGTACACATTTGTTTTTTTAACGAGGAACTTTTAAAATGTTTTATTAAAGCTTTATGCTGATCATTACGTTCGGCTTCAAATAATTTGAACATATATTCAAGCCCTTCATGCAATGAAGTTGGTAATAATTTGAAATATATGTCACGTTCGAGTAAATAAACATCCAAATCTCTTAATCGACCAGTGGGTGCCATCAAATCTGAAAATAATATTTTCAATGTAATTCTTTGATTCTGTGAGTATACCCCTTTAAATAAACTGACTACCGAACGAATTTTTCTTAACGACACACGATAGTCGTGCAAAAACTCTGAATCTATATCCGCAATCACACCAAATTTATTAGCTTTAGCTACCTTTAAATAGGCACGTATAATAGCATTCGCAGTATCATACGCTGTGGCATTATAACCAATGGTAATCTTAGGTTTTGGTTCATAAATACCATAATCTGCAATTAATTTTTCATAAATTATACTTGGATTATTCATCGATTGAAAACCCATATCATCAAGCTTTTGTGACAAACTTTTATGGGCACTTAGATAGCCACGTAAGTATACTAATGATGCCAGAGTAAAGACCGAAGGTATTGTTGATGAAGTGAAAGTGTATAAATGTACGCGTGACTGTGTTTTTTGCTCATTATCGAGTAATGAGACAGTGAGTTGTTTACATACCCCTTTACTTACCACCATTAAACTTCTTAGTGGTGATACAAAAGACAATAACTTCGTTACAGGCCCGTCAGCTAATAAAGAAATAAAGCTTAGCTGTTCAGGACAATCTTGAGTAATAATTTGTCCTGATGGTAATAACAACGTCAGCAGGTTGTTTAATCTTAATAATACACAACCTTCTTTTCTGATAGATTGATTAAAACAATCAAGTAACTCAAACTCTACTTGCTCTTTTTTTTTATCTATCTTTAAAGTTAACTTACCCAAAAGCTTCCCAAACTTTTTACTGATGACAGGTCCTGAATAAAAATAATTTTGATTGTTTGATTTCATCATGATTTCTTAGTTTTCACTTCATCTAAATAGTTATGGACAAGTTTCTCAATTATCTTTTGAACACTAGAGTCAATTTCAATTGCATGAATTTTTAGTGCTTTTAATGTTTTGTTATCTAATCTAAGCGAAGTGTTTTTTTTATTTACTTTAATTTCTTTAGTAGGCTTTGAAGCCTTAGAGGCTTTATTTTTATCGTTAGCCATAGAACAACCTTATTCTCTTTTTGTAACGCAACTTATTATTTGAATCTAAGTGTGATTAAAATGTGACAAAACATAAAATCATGACGTCAATACGTCACAATAGTACCATATAAAGCAATCTAGTCAATAACGAGAAACAAAGGCAGATAAATCTAATTTTCAGTCGGGATATTTGTGTATGGAGAGTGCTAGTGTAACCTGAGTAACGTATATACTCATGTTATATTAATGACATTAATGTTCTTTTTAAAAGACATAGGATCGTCTCTATATCTTGCTGATATCGTTAGATATTAACTGAGTTATGAATCATCTCTTCTATCATCATGTTTGTCATCTTTATAGCTTCGTAAAAATTTATTAATAAACGCTCTCAACTCACGAGAGGCCGTGGTGTCAATTGATTGGCATGCATCGACAAATGCATCTCTTGTATTTTTATCTAAACGTATTACAAGTTGAGCTTCTTTTTTCTTTTTTACCTTTTTTATCTTTTTTTCAGTACTGCTCGCCATTGTAGCTACCACCTTTTAACTTTATGTTTAATCTTTATGTTTAACCTTTATGTTTAATAAAGTAAGTGAACTCGCCATCTTATAACTGGCGAGCCTTCACTCTACTAGTAAACTAAGATGCTTTTTTAACTACCTTTTTCACTACCTTTTTCACTACAGAACGCGCTTTTTTATTCTCGCCCTTTTTAACTAGCTTAAGCGCTTTTTTTACAGCTAATTTAACAACTTTACCTTTAGAAGATTTAACGCCAGCTTTTTTCACTGCTTTTTTTGCGAATTTAGTTGCTTTTTTAGTAGCTTCTTTCTTTGTAATCTTAGACATAAACATGCCTCCTTTTGATGAATGAGATAACATACTAATGTATATACACAGTATAGTCAATGACGATACGCAGCATAGACAAAACAAATACATAAAACACACTCATAATATATCAAAAAATTGCTAAGTTGGCTTTATAACTCCCATTAATACTAGCCGTAAAATTTTAGTTTAACTGAAGAAAAAAATTACCTAAATTAATTTAATTTAATCAGTGATAAAAATTTATTATTTTGTGTTTCTAAGCAAAAATTGCCGTAAACACCATTGCTCGCTAAATGACTTCGAAGGTGCATAGCAGGAAATTGGATGGTTGTTCCAGCATTGGTTTTCACCACAATGGAATAAACTTGTCCTCGGTAATAGGGCAAAAATTCATTTTTAGATAGGTTTAAAGAAAAATAATATTTCATAATCTCTGATCGAAAATCAAGTTTTTATCCGGATTCAGATTAACCTGAATCCGGGATTATCCAATGATATCGTATGCACCTCGCCCAATAAAGAACACAGGATGGGCTAATACAAAATGGTTTATAGCCAAGCTACTTCAAGATGTAAGTTTGAGGTGGCTTATATATCTGGTTAAGTAACCATTGCTGCATCCAACTTCTCTTTTAAATCATTAGATAAATTAGGCAAAGCTTGTAAACGTAACAGCTGTGCTTGCATCAATAATTTATGTTGTTGCGTAAAACTATTAAATTGAATTAATGGTGTTATTAACCGTGAAGCTACCTGTGGATTAATAGTATTTAATTCTGCTATTTTATCTGCTAAAAAATTATAGCCTTTGCCGGTAAGGCTATGAAAATATCTGGGGTTATTCATAGCAAAAGCGCTAATTAACGATCTAGCACGATTAGGATTTTTAAGAGTAAACAAATCATGTGCAATGAGTTTATCTAACTCCTCAAAAATGTCATCACTGTGTAAACTTGCACCTAATGAAAACCATTTATCCATAACTAAAGGGGTTGTTTTCCATTTATGCTCAAATTTTTGCATATACTGAGGAAACTTAACAAGGTTAAATTTAGCCGAGCAATTTAACGCCGCAAGTGTGTCTGTCATGTTGTCAGAACACTCAAATTGTTGTTCAACCAATATAGCGTGTTGCTCCATTGCAGCTAAATAAAATAAACAAGTATTCTTAAGTGCTTTATTAGCGATTACTTCTGCGTCACAAGTATCATATTGATTCAACACCAATGCACAACGTTTAAATCTAGCTAACAAAGCTTGCTCTAAACCTTGAGCTAAAAAGCGTGTAAGTGTGTCAATTGCATTAACTAAATTAATAGGATCAACCTGTTCAATTAAATCTGCTGCTTCATCAAAACTTGGTAAAGCTAACTGCTCAGCAATAAATGCAGCATCATCATTAGAGTTTAAGATACCCCTCAAACATACTATTAGCTGCTCTGGAATTTCAAATGAAGAGTTTAGGGTTAGTGTTTTAATCGTTGACATTAGCAACTTTTGCCCCGCGTCCCATCGACAAAAACTATTATTAGCTTTTGATATGATGGAGAATAAGCTTTCATCATCTTGAACAAAATTGACTTTCACAGGAGCACTAAAGTCAGCAAATATGGCTAAGGTTGGTTTGTTCCTAAGACCTGTAAAAATCCAAGATTGCTCTGGCTCTATTAATTCTACTAAATGTTTTTGAATGCTAGTTTTTTCATCCTGTTCAACAATTAATTCAAGCTTAACAGGTATATGTAATGCCTTAGGCGCTGGCTGCTTGGTCGTAATAGGTGATCGTTGCGTTAATGTTAGGTGATATTCACCTTTTGCTGTATCGAAACTTTCGCTGACACGTATCGTTGGTGTACCTGATTGGCTATACCATAACTTAAATTGCCTTAAATCTTTTTTCGATGCATCACTCATTGCATCGATAAAGTCATCACAAGTTACTGCCATACCATCAAAACGCTTAAAATAAAGATCCATACCCGCTCTAAAATTATCTTTACCTAATAACGTATATAGCATACGAATCACTTCAGCGCCTTTCTCATAAACCGTTAAAGTATAGAAATTATTCATTTCTAAAACCTTATCTGGACGGATAGGATGCGCCATTGGCCCTGCGTCTTCAGAAAATTGCAGTGAACGTAATACACGAACATTTTGAATACGTGTAACTGAACTTGAATGCATATCAGCACTAAATTGTTGATCTCGAAAAACGGTTAAACCTTCTTTTAAACTTAACTGAAACCAATCTCGACACGTTACTCTATTACCGGTCCAATTATGAAAGTACTCATGAGCAATGACCGCTTCAATATTAAAATAATCGGTGTCAGTTGCAGAAAACTTATCTGCTAAAACATACTTACTATTAAAAACATTCAAGCCTTTATTTTCCATTGCTCCCATGTTGAAAAAATCAACGGCGACTATCATATAAATATTTAAATCATATTCTAGCCCAAAGGTTTGCTCATCCCAGGTCATTGATTTTTTCAACGACGCCATAGCATGTTCAGCCTTAAGTAAATTACCTTTATCAACAAAAATTTCTAAAACAACGTCATTACCTGAACAGGTGGTAAATGAATCAGTTAATAAATCAAAGTCACCCGCGACTAAAGCAAATAAGTAGCAGGGTTTTGGGAAGGGATCATACCAAGTTGCAAAATGCTTATTATTGGCTAATTCACCTTCTTCAATTTTATTGCCATTAGATAAAAGATAAGGATACAACGATTTGTCGGCAATCACTTTGGTGGTAAATATAGCCATAACATCAGGCCTGTCTAAATAATAGCTAATACGGCGAAAACCTTCTGCCTCGCATTGGCTACAAAATGCCCCTCCTGATTTAAATAAGCCTTCGAGTGAGCTGTTGTCTACAGGATTTATTTCAGTAACAATAATCAGCTTAAACTTATTTTTATCGGTTGTAATAATTAGGCTATTGTCTAATTGTTGATATTGATCTTTCGATAATGGTTCGTCATCAATTGAAATAGAAATTAACGTTAATTTATCACCATCTAAAATAAGGTTTTCTTGATGTTCACCTTGTCGATTAAGTGTTAATTCGTTAATAACCTGAGTTCTAATATCCTCTAATTCAATAGTTAGGTTCACCGTTTCAATGGAAAAATTTGCAGGGTTGTAATCAGCTAAAAATCGAGCGGTTGAGCGAGTCATAAATCATCCTGAAAATAACAGCCTGCTAAACAGGCTAGAATAAAATTAAATGTTATACCAACTGAAGTAATGGATTGATCACTGTGAATTGACTAATTGATTATTTCAGTTGGTATTAGTAGCAATTTTTTTAATATTTAAGCCAATGAATCCATAAACAACGGCTAGTATTGGATTCATTAAATTAAAGAAACTATAAAATATATAATCAAATGGATTTACTAACAACACACTATACATATATGCACCACAAGTGTTCCATGGAATAAGCGGTGACGTAATTGTCCCTGAATCTTCTAGTGTACGGCTTAATACGAGAGGATGTAAACCGCGTCGTTGATATTCTTCTTTATACATACGTCCTGGCATTACAATAGCCATATATTGATCACCTGTAATTAAGTTTGTACCAATACACGTTGCTACCGTACTCGCAATTAAACCACCTGTAGATTTTGCCGCACTAAGAATTGCTCTAATAAATTTTCGTAACATTCCTAAATGTTCTAATACAGCACCAAAACTTAACGCACACATAATTAACCAAATAGTATTGAGCATTTTTGACATACCACCACCACTTAATAGTTTGTCTAACTCTTCATTACCCGTTGAAATACTTACACCATCAAAGAAAGCAGTCCACACAACTTTGATATTAGCGGTCAGAACATTAGCATTTTCATTAGCCAGGCGTAAAATTAGTTCCTGTTGAAATAAAACGGCCCATATAGCTCCCATTAAAGCTCCAATAGCTACAGCTGGAAATGCAGGCACTTTTTTTATCGCTAAAAAAAATAACACCACTAATGGCACTAAATTAAATAAACTAATATTAAATTGCTGTACTAGTTGATTACTCAAATCGGTAATGGATGAAGTTGTTGCTGTGATTTTTTCACTAAAACCTAGAATCAAAAATAATATAATAGCGGTAGAAATAGAAGGTATAGTTGTCCAAAACATATAACGAATGTGAGCGAACAGTTCACTACCCGCTACTGCTGGCGCTAAATTGGTAGTTTCAGATAGCGGTGATAATTTATCGCCAAAATAAGCACCTGATATAATAGCACCCGCTGTAATGGCAGGATCTAATGATAATCCTTGTGCAATACCAATTAACGCCACACCAATGGTTGCTGCCGTGGTCCAAGAGCTACCAATGCTTAACGCAACAGTACCACAAATAATACAGGCTGCAGCATAAAACCAACTAGGATCAAGAAGTTGTAATCCATAATAAATCATCGTAGGCACTGTACCCGATAACAACCATGTTCCGATGAGCGATCCAACAGCAAGTAATATCAGTACAGCACCAAGCGATATAGAAATACCATTAATTATAGCCTTTTCAATATCATGCCACCGATGACCATTTTTTAGCCCTATAACCACCGCAATGCCCATGGCAAGTAATAATGCTATTTGATTAGGACCATATGATGAATCATTACTAAAATAGACTACGGCTGTTGCAAGCAGTGCAACTAAAGAGATAACGGGTAGAAAAGCATCTAACAGGCTAGGTTCTTTAGGGGTAATTACCTTGCGTACCGGCGTAGACATAGTTTTATGTTAACCTTTTATTTTTATTTTTATTTTTATTTTGAATGACTTTGCATTTTGATCATTACTTTGGATTATATCTAAGCGCTTTTAATGTACTTCGGGCATAATTACAAAAAAGCCGCCTTGTAGACGGCTTTCTCATAAAGTTTTTTTATTTTTTAGCTATTTTTCCTAAACTAACTAAATCAAACGTAATCCGTGCAGTTTCATCTAGGAATGGATCTAATTTTTCCAATTCATCAGGTAATTCATCCAACGAAGTTATTTTATCTTTACCGATACTCGCTAGGCGTTCATTAACGCGTTTCAGTTGCTTTTCTTTACGCATTTCACGTTTAGCTTTACGCGTTTCTAAATTAAGTGAAGTAATTTTATTATCTTTTTCAGCTTTATACTTTTCAATATCATAAAGTAGATAATTAAATTCACTGTTGTTTTTAATACGTTGTTGGTAACGCAAAGTTAAATAACTAACATCAGTATTATTGTCATAAAGTTCAGTGTATTTCGCTTTACCTATTTGATCCCATGGTAATGCATTCTCCTCTTTACTTTCTCCCCATTCATCAGGGTCAACAGCAGAAGGGAAGGCAATATCAGGTAATACACCCCGATGTTGAGTACTACCACCGTTGATACGATAAAACTTAGCGATAGTATATTGAATACTGCCTAATGGATTCTCATATAAATCATATACCCTGCCTAAGCCTCGATGTTGTTGCACAGTACCTTTACCGAAAGTATGCTCACCAACAATAATACCTCGTCCATAATCTTGAATCGCAGCGGCAAAAATTTCTGACGCTGAAGCACTGTATCTATCGACCATAACGGTTAATGGACCATCATAATAACTGATGCCATCTTGATCACGGAGGATGTCAACTCGATTGGCACCATTTCTAATTTGTACGACAGGACCTTTATCAATAAACAAACCCGTTAAAAGTGTTGCTTCAGGTAACGAGCCTCCACCATTACTTCGTAGGTCGATAATAATTCCCTGCACTTCTTGCTCTTTGAGCTTTTCAATTTCTTTTTTGACATCACGAGATAGATTATTATAAAAACTTGGAATGGTGATTATCCCCAGTTTTTTTCCTTGAAAGTATTTATTCTCAAGATCAACACCTTCAATACTGTCACCTTTAGAGCCAATACCTTCCAAATAAACTTTTGATTTAGCTGCTTTATTCTCTAATTTTATTTTATCTCGAACGATGGTTACTATTTTAACATTTGAAATATCTTCAGATTTTCCTGAAATTACCTGTAGTCTTACCGTAGTACCTTTAGCACCTTTAATTTTGTCAACAACATCATCTAACCGCCAACCGATAATATCTTCAAAATCGTTATCACCTTGAGCAACACCTACAATTCGATCTTTAGCTTTTAATTGCTTCGATTGATCAGCCGGTCCACCACTAATAACACTTTGAATTACCGTATAATCTTCTTCTGCGCGTAAAACCGCACCGATACCTTCAAGTGATAAGTTCATTTCCATTTGAAAACGTTCTGCATTACGTGGAGATAAATAAGATGTATGTGGTTCCACTACACGAGCAAAGCTATTCATTACTAATTGAAAAACATCTTCACTATCACTTTGTTTTAATCGTTTAATTGCGTATTTATAGCGTTTTGTTAGTATTTCTTTAACTTTAGGCCATTCTTTGCCTGCTAACGTTAAATTTAACGCATCAGACTTAACTTTTATGCGCCATAATTCATTTAATTCAGCAATCGACTCTGCCCAAGGAGCACCTTCACGATCGTAATAATAAACGTCATCTTGGGTATAATTAAAAGGGGATATCTGGGGTTTTTCATCACTTGATATATTTTTAGTGTCGAGTAAACTAAGTGCATATTCATAACGTTCAAGGCGACGCTGCATATTTAAATTATAAATATCATAGGCAAAATCGAGTCTTCCTCGAGCAAAAACATCGTCAAATTCCAGGCTGTGTTTTTCAAAACGAGTAATATCTGTAGCTAAAAAAACATGTCGAGAATAATCTAACTGTTTAATAAACCGATTAAATACTTCTTGGGATAAAGCATCATCAATCTTAACTTTTTTATAATGACTACGAGTGAATCTCGCGGTTATACGTTTACTTGCCGTTGCATGCTGACTTTCTGGAGCTAAAACAGGTAGTACGAGATCCTCACTTTTATCATTAAATGCAAAAGCATTTATACTACCTATTGAAAAACTTACCGATATTGATACGGCAAGTGCAATGCGACATAGCTTTTGCATACATATTTCTCCAAACTATTTATTAACACAACTAAGCTTTAACAGGTGAATATATGTTCTGCATTTGTGTTTTTATAGTCATGCCCGAGTCTAACTGAACACTAATGTCATTACCTGTAATTTCTGTAATGATTGCATTCATAGGTAATTTACCTAACTGAACTTTAACATTACATCCAACAGTTATTGTAGCTAACTCTACAGGTTTCAATGCTGGTAACTCTTTTTTTATTACTTTACCCTTTGTTGATTTGACTGCTTTATACTTAGCCGAATCACGTTTAGTTTCTGCTGGAATTGTCGTTGAAGTATTGCTAGTACTGTCTGTAGACTTATGAGCTTTATATGCTTTTTTCGTTCCACCATCAGGTACTTTTTTAGTTGTAGAGGAATTTTTACCAAATTTTTCTTGGCTTTCTTTTAACGTTTTACTAGCATAATTAGCTTGATCTTCATCAATTTTAGCAACGTTATTTCCGTCAATATCAACACGGTATGTACCTAATTTTATTGCTTTAAGGTATCGCCAACTACTAGTGTAATGCCTTAATGCTTGACGTAAACGGGTTTTACTAACTGTTTCATCATTAGTAAGTTTTTCAGATAAATCTTGAAAAATTCCTACTTTTAAAGGCTTTACTTGCCCTTTAACTGAAAAGCATTCAGGAAACTTCTCGGTTAAGTAGGAAATAATGTCTTTAGTGCTTATTCGTTTAATTTCAGTTTCCATAAATACAACTTTTATACAATTTTAGTTAAATAGGTTAAATTAATAATCTTCTCGTTGAAGGTGC
>Ga0105357_10002302_pt1 | contig 10254 bp, 9 predicted proteins | sample GOMGulsemesocosm_4_FD_83660 | JGI IMG/M metagenome (GOLD analysis project Ga0105357, IMG submission 83660) | Methane-oxidizing microbial communities from mesocosms in the Gulf of Mexico - GOM15B Gulf of Mexico | ecosystem: Environmental > Aquatic > Marine > Cold seeps | place: USA: Gulf of...
ACTGGGAGAAGAGCCCTCTCATTAGGCCGCTCAGATCTAGCCGGCAAAACGGGTACTACCAATGATCAACGAGACGCCTGGTTTAATGGTTTCAACCCTTCACTGGTTGCTGTTGCATGGGTAGGCCTTGATAACGGTAAACCACTTGGCAATAAGGAGACAGGAGGCCGAGCCGCTTTGCCTATTTGGATCAACTTCATGAGAGAAGCACTTAAAAATACACCGGACATTCCTCTGTCGCAACCCGATGGCATTGTTGGCCTTTTAATTGATCCTGAAACAGGGTTAAAAACAAACCCCTCCAATCAAAAAGCTATTTTTGAATACTTCCGAGAAGCAAACACCCCATCATCAGATAATCAAAATAGCAAACTAGATAACCCACTTATGGAGGAACAACCGTCCATCGAGGAGTTATTTTAGAATACTAGCCATCATAAAAAAACGCACCTAACGGTGCGTTTTTTTATGATGGCCTTTTGTAGCGATTAGCGCTCTTCAAGAGATACATAATCACGTTTTGGCGCGCCTTTATATAACTGACGCGGACGACCGATCCTACCATTTGGATCTGCCATCATTTCTAGCCAATGAGACACCCAACCAGATGTTCTAGCTAATGCAAACATCACGGTAAACATACTCACAGGAATACCAAGCGCTTTATAAATAACGCCTGAGTAAAAATCAACATTTGGATATAGCTTACGTTCAACGAAATACTCATCTTTTAATGCAACTTCTTCAAGCTTCATCGCTAATTCGAACATAGGATCTTCCGTGCCTGTTTCTTCCAGCACTTCATAACATACTTTTCTAATAATCGTTGCCCTAGGATCAAAGTTCTTATACACACGATGCCCAAAACCCATTAATTTAAATGGATCATCCTTATCTTTTGCTTTTTCTAAGAACTCAGGAATGTTTTCAACACTGCCAATTTCATCCAACATTGTCAACACGCCTTCATTAGCACCACCATGAGCAGGCCCCCATAACGCAGCGATACCCGCTGAAATACAAGCAAATGGGTTTGCGCCTGTGCTTCCTACTAATCTAACCGTTGAAGTGCTCGCATTTTGTTCATGGTCCGCATGCAAAATGAACAATAGATTTAATGCTTTAGCTGCAACAGGACTTACCACATAGTCTTCACAAGGTACTGAGAACATCATGTACAGTAAGTTCTCACAATAGTCTAAATCATTACGTGGATACACAATCGGCTCACCTATAGAGTGCTTATAACAAGCCGCTGCAATAGTAGGTAGCTTAGAAATCAGTCTGTGTGCTGAAATCATCAAGTGCTCTTCATCATTCATATTTAAACCATCATGATAAAAAGCTGCTAACGAACCTACCACGCCCATCATCATTGACATAGGATGCGCATCATGGCGAAAACCATCGAAGAATTTTTTCAATGACTCATTGATCATTGTGTGTCGACGAATAATATTACTAAAGACTGTAAACTCTTCTTCATTTGGTAATTCGCCATGAATAAGTAGGTACGCTGTCTCTAAATAATTACTTTTCTCTGCTAACTGATCTATCGGGTACCCACGATGTAATAAAATCCCTTTATCGCCATCAATAAACGTAATTTCACTTTCACAACTAGCTGTTGTTCCAAAACTGGGGTCGTGAGTAAAGTAACCCAATGCACCAGGTATACCTTTTACCTCAATGGTTGGGTTACCGAGCGTACCCTCAAACAATGGTAAATCTACGCTTTTCCCAGTTGTGTTATCTGTTAACGTTAAACTCTTTGACGACATCTATAACTCCCTATCTATAAATAGTGCTATCTCACTACCTACGCGCAACAAAAACATGCGCTCATTAAAATAATTTCAAAACTTGACCCGTAATTTTAACGAACTATCTTGATTAGGTCACCTAATTTGGGCTCTCGATTGGGAAAAAGATCATTCAAAAGCCTTAGTTGATCTTCCACATGATGCGTAATGGGTGAGTTTTTTGCCAGAATTTTTATATTTCTATTGCCTCGGTTCGCCCTAACCACCACTACTTTCAACTCTTTTGCTACCTTCCTATCTTTGTCACTTAGTGTTGAAAAGCTTTTTATACTATTCAGCACCTGCTTATCAACATCAGCAAACCTACTGGCTTTTTTTGTCGCTGCAAAAAAAACAAACGCCCTTGAACCATCGAATAACACCGCTACTCGCACTTTACCTTGCCCGTAGGGTGTTTTACCTTTAACAATCGCCTGATAGCCTGGCCGCTTGCCAACAGACAACGGTGCCTCACTGATTGTTTTATCTAACCCTAATCTTGTTCTTAGAAATTCTTTAGGGGTTATTTTTTTATTTAAATCCTCTAACGTCAGCTGCATAAAAGCATCATTATGAGGTGCTGATGCTGCTATAGAATTAGGTTTGTTTAAAATCAGCCAGTTTACTGGGAACGTAACCTTAAAGTTCATATCGGGATGATAAAAGCGATTACCACGAATGATTCCATCTTTTTCACTGTCACCAAACGTTAAGCCCTCTATTTTTTTTAAAAACATTACGTCTTGGTCTACCTCACCTGACAAAGACCCCGCCTCACCTAGCACTTGTTGCAAGCGGGTATCATTATCAGGGTGTGTTGAAAAAACACCGTGATAGGCCCTTGGTTCACGGCCTTGCTCAACCGCCAGTTTTTTATCAAATAACTCCTGATTCTTTAGCGTTGTGATCACTTTCCGCATTGCAGACGCGCGATATCCCGCTTTAACAAGGTACTCAACACCTAAGCCATCTGCTTCTAACTCATGCTCACGTCCATAACCCCTCACGATGCCCGTCCCCAACATATTGGTTAATTGCCCGACCCCTTGCACGCCAGAGGCCGCTGCGATAAGACTCCCAATTACATTTGTTGTGGTTGATAAGCTATGCTGACGAACGGAGTGCCTTGCCGTAACATGACCTAACTCATGCCCCAGTACTGCTGCCAACTCAGCCTCACTGTTGAGATATACCAACAAGCCGCGTGTGATATAAATATAACCCCCTGGTAACGCAAAAGCATTCACCTGCGTGCTATCCAACAAGGTAAATCGATAAATTAAATTTTGCCGATGACTAACTCGCGCAACTCGGTCACCCACCGACTGCACATATTGTTGAAGTTCTTGATCATCGTAAAGACGATACTCCTTCATCACTTGCTGACTGTGTTGTCGGCCTAACGCCAGCTCTTCGTGCTCCGACATTAAAACAAAATCGCGCTCACCCGTAGCCGGATTAATCGAGCAACCAGCACTCAATACTATGACTATTACGGTAAAAATATAGCGCTTCATCATGTCTTCTCTCCAAAACTCCCAAGCAAAAAAAATGCTACCTATAAGGTAGCATTTTTATCAACTATACGCTTTTGAACGCCAGCTTATCCACGCTGATAACGTTTATTAAACTTATCAACACGGCCAGCCGTATCAACAATACGTTGCTTACCAGTATAAAACGGATGGCACTCTGAACAAGATTCAATATGCAACTCAGACTTGCTTAGTGTTGAGCTGGTTTTAAAAGCATTACCGCAACTGCAAGTAACTGCTACTTCATTATATTCTGGGTGTGTATCTGGTTTCATAGTCTTCTCTAAAAATCTGTGGCAGGACAGCACTGTCCCTCGCTCGGTCGCGCATCATACGAAAAATGCCGCCTTTTAGCAAGTGCTTTCATTGTTACCTGTGTTCGGTATGATGGCTGCTTTAATTAATTTGTAAAAATAATCCCACATGAAAATTGTTTCAATCAATATCAATGGCATTCGCGCCGGAGAGAGAAAAGGCTTTTTTGACTGGATGAAGCAGCTTGATGCTGATGTGCTTTGCCTGCAAGAAATAAAGGCCCAAGAAGATCAGTTATCTGCCGATACCTTCTGGCCAAGTAATTACCATTGCTACTATCATCCTGCTGAAAAGAAAGGCTATAGCGGCGTCGCCATTTTTTCTAAACAAAAGCCTGATAGTGTTACAAAGGGTATAGGATGGGCAGACTTTGACATCGAAGGTCGCTTTATTGAGGCTGCCTTTGGCAACCTAAGAGTTTCCTCTATTTATATGCCGTCTGGTTCTTCAAAAGAAGAGCGACAAGCCTTCAAATATGACTTAATGGATCGCCTATTGCCTGTTTTACGGGAAAAGCAAACTGATGGTAAACAACACATTATCTGTGGTGATTGGAATATTGCACATAAAAAGATAGACATCAAAAACTGGCGAGGGAATCAAAAAAATTCCGGCTTTTTACCCGAGGAGCGGGCTTGGTTAGACGAGCTATTTGGTAATGAAGGCTGGGGCGACGCTTTCCGACTCGTGAACCAAGATGCTGATCAATATACTTGGTGGTCAAACCGAGGACAAGCATGGGCAAATAACACCGGTTGGAGAATCGATTATCATGTGATTTCGGATAACCTCAAAAGCACCGTAACCAACGCATCTATCTATAAAGATGAGCGTTTTTCTGACCACTCTCCTTTAATTATCGATTACGAGATTCCAAAAACTTAACAATGCCGCTCCCTATCGCACACAGTAGCTGGCTAGAACCCATCCGCGCGTTCTCTCAGCCGCAAGTCATCGCAATGCTTTTTTTGGGTATTTCTGCTGGCATTCCGCTACTGCTGATTTTTTCTTCACTAGGATTATGGCTACGTGAAGCTGGCATTGAACGCGCGACCGTCACTTATTTTAGTTGGGCTGCTTTGGGCTATTCCTTCAAGTTTGTTTGGGCACCGTTAGTTGATAAGCTACCACTACCCATTTTAACCACTTGGCTGGGGTATCGACGAGGCTGGATCTTACTTTCACAGCTGATGATTATAGTGTCCATTGGCCTTATGGCCTCTATAGACCCACTTCACGATAGCCTTACGTTAATGGCTTTTGCCGCCATTTTACTCGGCTTCTCATCCGCGACTCAAGATATCGTTATTGACGCCTATCGTATTGAATCTGCCGATAGCGATCTTCAAGCACTGATGTCATCTAGCTATATTGCTGGATACCGAATAGGCATGATCATTTCGGGTGCTGGCGCATTATTGCTAGCCAGCCACTTTGGTTCCAGCATAGAAAACTACAGTTATATCGCTTGGCAATGGACTTACATTTCTATGGCCAGCATCATGCTTATTGGTGTTGTAACAACACTTATTATTTCCGAGCCAAGCAAACAAGTTCACGATGATTTTTTCCATGATAAGCGTGATCATTTACAACTTTTAACCCTCTTCACGCTGGCTGTTATTAGTTTTATCGCTGTTTATTTTTTCAGTTCAACTGTGGCGAACCAAGTAAAAATAGAGCTTGCCTCTTTTCTAACGAACAAGCCCCTCGCTAGCATTTTTGTTGAATTCTGTCGCTTAGCGTTAGGATTTGCTGCTGTCAGTGCCGTTGCACGCGTACTGATGTCTAGCGGTATTATTTCATACGCTCTTGTTTCCAAAAGTTATATCGAACCGATTAAAGACTTTTTCTCACGTTATGGTTGGTCGCTCGCTTGGTTATTATTGGCCTTAGTTGGCCTGTATCGAATTTCTGATATTGTTTTAGGTGTTATTTCGAATATTTTTTATCAAGACCTCGGTTTTAGCAAGCCGGAAATTGCGAGTGTCGTAAAAACATTTGGCCTGTTGATGACACTTGTCGGTGGCTTTTTAGGTGGGCTGCTCGTTTTGCGCTTTGGTGTGATACGCATTTTATTTATTGGCGCCTTATTGTCGGCGCTAACCAATTTACTCTTTATGCTGTTGGCGCAAGTAGGCCACAACATGCCAATGCTCTATCTTGTTATTTCTGCTGACAACCTATCTGCGGGGCTAGCCAGCGCAGCGTTCATTGCGTTTTTATCAAGCCTCACCAATGTTTCATTTACCGCCGTGCAATACGCTATTTTCAGCTCACTAATGACCCTGCTTCCTAAAGTACTAGGCGGTTACTCAGGCTCTATGGTTGAATCGTTGGGGTACGAGCAGTTTTTTCTTATCACTGCGTTGATGGGGGTTCCAGTCCTCTTACTCATCGCTTGGATTAATAAATACGTTAAGCTGAAAGAGTGACCTTGTTTTAGTAACACTCAGGCCGTTTTAATGACCTGAATCTATTCTACATAAAATTGACGTTTGAAACTAAACTCGAGCGACTTTGCTTCACCTTCCGGTTTAAAAGTAATATTAAATGTGACCATCTCTTTGTTGGATACCCTAAATTCACTAAGGTAGTAAATCGCCTTACCTTCTGTCACTCTTCTCGACTCTAGGGTCTTTAATTGCCCCGCTAGGTTTACAGCCTTTACTTTAACGATTGCATTGACCGGTTGTGGTAATTTCCCTGGGTTTTGTTTTTTCTGAATTGAAAGGTTCAGCACGCCTTTATATTTACTCCTTAAAACGCCGTAAGCCGTAGCCATTTGCGGCGGCAACGTATCTGCAGTAAAGGCGTTGTAATACGCAATATATTCACCAAAATCGTAGGCATTTTCTGCCGTACTGAGTGTTGGCAGTATAAATAAGAACAATAAATAATATTTTTTAAATCGCATTTTTATTTCTCATCAAGTTGATACAACGCCACTTCACCAAATAAGTTAGGCCACAGTTTCATTAACGTACTGGACTTGTGTTCGTAATCTACAATCCCTCTTTTAGAAATCACCATTGAGCGCTGATCACAAAATCGTTCAAAATCACTGACCGTACACAAGTGAATATTCTTTGTATCGTACCACTCTGCCGGCAAAGCCTTAGAAACAGGCATACGTCCTTTCAATGAAAGGTAAAGACGGCACCGCCATAAACCAAAATTTGGGAATGTCACAATACTTTTTCGCCCAACCCGAAGCATATCTTCCAATGTTTTATCAGGCCGATGAAGTGCCTGTAGGGCTTGGGTCATAATAACGTAATCAAATGATGCATCCGCAAAGTCTGTTAACCCTGCATCCAAGTCTGTCTGAATAATGTTCACGTTCTTTTTTAAACAACTAAGGACATTTTGTTGGTCTATTTCAACCCCGTAGCCCGTCACTTGTCGATTTCTTTGTAGCCAGTCCAATAGTGCACCATCACCACAGCCTAAATCTAGCACCCTAGAACCTGGCTCAATCCATTCGCAGATTTTTTCTAATTCAGGCCTAAGCTGGCTCACGCTGACACCTCAATATTCTGCATGTATGCTCTAAATGCATCGATATAGTCGTCATTTTGCACTAAAAATGCATCATGCCCATAATTGGACTTAAACTCTAAATAACTAACATCACGGCCCGCATCGGTTAATGCACTAACAATTTCTTTTGAACGTTCAGGTGAAAACCGCCAATCTGTCGTAAAGGATGCCAAAAAGAACTTTGCATGCACCTTCTTAAATACCGCTGATAAATCTCCACCCTCTTTTTCAGCCGGATCAAAATAATCCAACGCCTTAGTCATCAATAGATAAGTATTCGCATCAAAGCGATTAGCAAACGATTCTCCCTGATATCGCAAATAGCTTTCTACTTGAAATTCGACACCGTAGTCATAATTAAGCTGGTCATTTTTCAACTCTCGGCCAAATTTATCACCCATAGCATCATCAGATAAATACGTAATGTGCCCTAACATTCTGGCGACCTTTAAGCCACTTGCCGGCACCGTATCATGGTCATAATAACGGCCATCATGAAAATCTGGGTCATTGATAATCGCTTGTCTCGCTACCGCATTAAAAGCGATATTTTGTGCCGATAATTTTGGCGCAGAAGCAATGACTATAGAGTGACGTATCATATCTGGGAATTGAACCGCCCATTGAAGCGCCTGCATACCACCTAAACTTCCACCCGCTACCGCCGCCCATTGCGTGATGCCAAGCTTATCCGCCAACCTTTTTTGATAATTAACCCAGTCGACAACCGTAACTATTGGAAAGTCTTTGCCGTACGCTTGTGATGTCTTCGGATCAATACTTCGCGGCCCTGTTGAACCACTACAGTGGCCTAAATTACTGGGAGATACGACAAAAAAACGATTAGTATCAATCGCTTTTCCCGGCCCAATACATATATCCCACCAACCGGGCTTTGAGTCATCTTTATTATGGTACCCAGCAGCATGATGATCTGCCGATAACGCATGGCAAATTAAAATAGCATTATCTGCTTCCGCATTAAGCGTGCCATATGTTTCATAAACAATATCGTATTGCTCGATAACCCTGCCACTCACCAGCGATAGCGCCTCATCAAAATGAAGTGTTTGCGGCTCAACGATACCCACTGAATTTGTTGTAATATTAGACAATTTATTCTTTTAAGTTATATTAATATCAATTAATATTATTTTTAATTATATAGAAAACTCTTTATATTCACCGGCCTAGTATGACTTTAATGCGCCTTAAGCGAAGATAATAACATGTACCTGTATAACGAATTTGATCAAACTCTTGTCAACGAACGTGTTGAGCAGTTTCGCGATCAAACAGCGCGGTTCTTAAATGGCGACTTGACGGAAGAACAGTTTCGCCCATTACGTCTTATGAACGGCCTGTACATTCAAACTCATGCGCCAATGTTGCGCATCAATATACCGTACGGCTTATTATCAAGTAAACAGCTTCGCATGTTTGCCCACATTTCGCATAAGTACGACAAAGATTACGGACACTTCACGACTCGTCAGAACATGCAGTTTAATTGGCCTGAGCTTGAACGTGTTCCGGATATTCTTGCCGACTTAGCCAGCGTGCAAATGCACGCTATTCAAAGTAGTGGCAACTGCATTCGCAACACCACATCCGATCCATTAGCGGGTGTTTGTGCAGATGAAATTGAAGACCCAAGGCCTTATTGTGAAATAATTCGTCAATGGTCTACCTTGCACCCAGAATTTTCGTACCTTCCACGCAAATTTAAAATTGCAGTGAGCGGGTCGCCAAAAGACCGTGCGGCAACTCAAGTACACGATATTGGCTTACACCTCAAAAAAAATGCTAATGAGGAAATTGGTTTTGAGGTTCTAGTAGGTGGTGGCCTTGGGCGCACACCCGTTATTGGTCAAACTATCAACACGTTTATCGCTGAGAAAGATCTTTTGTCCTACCTTGAAGCCATTCTTCGAGTCTATAACCGTTTTGGACGCCGCGATAATAAATATAAAGCTCGTATTAAAATACTTGTTCGGGAAACAGGCTTAGATACATTTAAAGAGCAAGTAGAAACCGAGTGGAAGTCTATACGACACGGACACTTAAGCCTCTCAAACGAAGAAATTCAGCGAGTGAAAAGCTTTTTTACGCCACCTAACTACGCAACATCAACCAACGACACCCTAGAGCAGCATCTAGCAAATAGTGGTTTATTCCGTCAGTGGTTCAAACAAAATACTACAGAGCACAAGCAGACAGGCTATCGTGTTGTTTTTCTTTCGCTGAAATCGCCAAGCCGTGCGCCTGGCGATGTAACAAATGTGCAAATGGAACAGGTGGCCGACATGGCTGACCAATACAGTTTTGGGCAGATCAGAACCACCCATGACCAAAACCTTGCACTAACCGACGTAAAAACGAGTGATTTATACGCTCTTTGGCAACAGCTCGAAAAACAAGATCTTGCCACAGCAAACATCGGCACCATCACGGATATGATTTGTTGCCCTGGCCTCGACTTTTGTAGCTTAGCAAATGCCAGTTCCATTGACATTGCGCAAGGCATTACCGACCGTTTTACTGACAGCGCTATTGACACAGGCAGTATTAGCCTAAAAATGTCCGGCTGCATGAATGGCTGCGGCCACCATAGTATTGGTGAAATCGGTATTTTAGGCGTCGATAAAAAAGGTGAACAATGGTACCAATTAACACTTGGCGGCTCTGATAGTCATCAAAGCAAGTTAGGCGATAGGCTTGGCAAAGCCATTGCAAAAGACTTGGTAGTCGATGCCATTGACGACATCGTTCACGTCTACAAATCAAACCGCAACGATAACGAAAATTTTGCCAACACCCTACAACGAATTGGGCTTCAACCCTTTAAGGACAAAGTGTATGACGCTCATTAAAAATAAAAAAATTACTCAGGATAACTGGCATTATTTGATAGATGGTCAAGCTTTACAAACCAGTCATAACATCGTTAGCCTTAGTTACTGGATGGAAAACAAAGCCGACTTAAGCTCTGGTGATGCTCCGTTAGGCTTATTAGTCAAAGGAGGCGAAGAGTTAACTAACTTTGTAAACGACCTTCC
>Ga0105357_10002305_pt1 | contig 10246 bp, 10 predicted proteins | sample GOMGulsemesocosm_4_FD_83660 | JGI IMG/M metagenome (GOLD analysis project Ga0105357, IMG submission 83660) | Methane-oxidizing microbial communities from mesocosms in the Gulf of Mexico - GOM15B Gulf of Mexico | ecosystem: Environmental > Aquatic > Marine > Cold seeps | place: USA: Gulf of...
AAATGTCCAGTCTTCAGATCGGCCAAGAATAACTTCGGAGGATGCAACGAAGGAGGATCCATCGGCGAAATAAAGATCATGTTGGGGATATTTGCTTTTAAACGCTTCGAAACTCCGACGCGCCTGTTCCATATCTCCGCCTTTGAAATAGTTGACGATGGCAAGAGCGCTTATGCGCATTTGTTCGCCTCGTGGCACCACATCGGATCCTGCACCAAGTTCAGAGACACATTTGTCAGCAACAATTGCACTGGTCAAATATGCCCCGGCCGATCCTTTTCTGCGGGCTTCTTCATCTCGCTGCAGGGCCTCATTACGGCAATTTTCAAATGCCTGCTTGCGTTCATACTGTGCATAGCGTTCGGCTCTGAATTCTAATCCGGCTGTGGGATCCTGCGTGGTCGTGAGCTGGCAAGCCCCTAATAACAGCGCAAGAGATGCAACCCCGGCTTTGGGTAAAATACGAGTAATATTGAGTTTATAGGACATAAGTGTCTCCTTTCGAGGTCGCGAGATTAAGGGTGTGAATTGTTCGGCTGTATTTGCGTCGTAGTCGCTGAACCCGTTTCACGTATTTCCGGGTTGCTGGGATCACTCGGGCACTTGGAAGCATACCTACGCGGGATCCACCGTTGTAATAGGACAAAGCGAGGTCAGTTCGACCTTTATATCTGTCGATCAATCGCCCAAGAAAATGCAAGCCAATCCGGATGTTTACCCGTGCATTCCAAAGCATATCTTTTTCAATTCCATATTCACCGCGTGCCGTGGCGGGCATAATTTGCATGACACCACGCGCACCTTTATGGCTTAAAGCCCGCGGATTAAAATTGCTTTCTGCGTGGGCGACGGCGAGGGCGAGGGGAACAGGTATTCCAAGATTAATTGCCTCTCTTGCAACAAGACGTTGGATATGAGACCGATCTGATTTTCCAGCTGAAGTCGTAGATGAGCATCCTGCTAGTGCCACGATCAGTCCCAAAAAAATTAAAATTGGTCCTGTCAGCTTGATTGAAACGTGTGAAGTTTTCATTGGTTTGCGCTCCCATCTAGTTTTAATAAACGGTTCCGCCATTCTTCCGAAAATGGGGAGACCACAAGGTTTGCAACAGGCAGTTTTTCGCGCGCAGCTAACGCCAATTCGAATGGGAGGGTAGGATCAACGGCCAAAATTACGCGGCTCCCATTCTCATTCGCCTCTTGGGTTATTTCTGAGGGCGAGACTATGTTCAAATCCGCGTTGCGATATGACTTACCATCAAAAACTAGAATGATATCTTGCGAACCGGGTTGGATCGCAGCAGAGCCTTTCGTTGTTTTATTGGCTAGAATATCAAGCGCTTGCGCAGATTTCGTCCGAGCGGGATCAGCATTTCCTGTTTCCACGCCCATGGAGATCAAGGTCAGGATCATCAGACTGAAAAATCCCATTGCCAAGGCAAGAGCCACTTCAGTCATTGCACTTTCAGGAGTTGAACTTTGCATAAGATTTCCCCTCAGTTGGCCAGTCGTGTATCTAGAAACATGTTGTTGAAAGTCTGTCTTGTGAGCCGACCATTTACTCGCAAGGCAGAATCCGATTGATAGTTGCGCAATGCAGATCGGGTTTCATTTGTGAGGTATCCATCGGCTATGCCGGGCTCGTACCCGAGCTCGAAAAGCCTAATTTCGGCCTGTTCAATCGTTGCCTTATAACCAGATGATCCGGGGCGCGATACGTTCGGAATACTGGAGCTATGGTTAGTAACTTGAAGCATATTTTGGCCATTTAGATGAACAATGACCCGTGGAGCCGTACTTACCAATACCTGACCTGAATGGCTGGCAACAGCTTGATAGGAAAGTGAGATGCGCCCATCGTTTTTACTCACCCGTCCAATGATCAATATATCTGCCTGGCTATTTTCAAGCAGGATGTTAAGCGCATCTGCTTTACTTGCTGTGGCGCCATATCGATCACGTTCATCCACAAGGGTTTTGATGTTTGAACGGTTTATAAAGTGAAAATCCTGACCGCCGAGCCGTTGTAAATTGGCCATGAGATGGCTATTAATTAACTCCGCTTCATGCTTTGACAGCTGCTTATTATTGGTCAGTGACCGAAGAGCTACTTTGGGTGCGTTATAGCCCGCCGAAGAAGAAATGCGTCCAAGGTGAGTGTCGTTTAGGCCTTGGACGAGTTCTGCCGCGATTTCACGAAATTGCTTAGAATCCATTTCCTGTCCCCAAACCGGAGCTCCCACGGTTGATACAGCGAATACGACTGACAACAGCGCGATAACTCTGATTTGGTATCTAAAATTCATGAAAATAGTCATTTGATTTTCCCGTTCCAACCTGGCGGTTCTAGCTCAACATTTTCCAACGACCATCTGATGTCCGGCACGCGCGGCCCGTAACCTCTTCTTCAAACCCATCTACAAAGACCCATGTTGAATATTCGCGGCAAGGAAGATTGGACGACGTTTTATAGGTCTTCGTAGGCGTCATCTCAAAATCGCGGCCAGTATCTGGGTTGTGCCAAGTTACAGTCTGACCCGTTGGGACGTTTTCAAGGACTTGTGTTGCTTGGTTCTGATCGGAGGTCTGCATGGACCGGCCAACTTCACCGCCAATAACAGCCCCAACAATGGCACCGCCGATGATGGCAACTGTACGGCCGTTGCCTTTGCCAATTTGAGTTCCAGCAGCACCGCCAAGAAGTGCTCCGATGATACGACCACCGAACACTTTGTCGAAAGATATGGACGGTATGGTGGATGTGGGCTGGTAGCGCGGTACGTGATATTGAACCCGCTTACGAGAGCGACGCTCTGGACGTTCAATATAACGGACATATGTCACATTTTTTCTATGCTTCTTATAAGACTTACGGTGTTTTGGTTTGGAAACTTTATAATAGATAATCCGTTCAACTTCTTTTACACGGATGACCTTTTGTCCGTGGGACTTGGACCAATGACGCTTGTCGGCATAAGCAGTTGTTGCTGAAACGGATAGAAGTGCCGAGCTCAGAATAGATGCGGATACGATTACACGAACACCGGTATTAAATAGATTTTTCATTTTTTCCTCCTGCAAGACCAAGACAGCGTTTGTTACTGAAATTGACATTAGGAGGAACTGGATTTCGATAGTATGCCGGGCTTGTTAGGAAATATTAATCGATCTGAATATCTCCTAACACACGTGTTCTATTTTATTTTTTCCGCAATAGTCTAAACTCACCAAATATGAAAAAATTTATGCGCCTATTTCTGCTCTGTTGGTTAGCGTTCGGGATTGTTGTTTCCCCGAACATTACCGTTGCACGAACTCAAAAATCAAATTCGGCAGATCTTTCGGACGCCTTGTCACGCCTTAAAAACAATCCCCGGTATGAAGGCAGAATTCTCGGAACTCACTTAAGAAGAAGTGGTAAAGACTATGTTTATGAAGTTCGTATACTTCGGCCGGACGACTCGGTTATCGTGGTTTTTATAAGCTCGAAAACGGGAGGGGTGATTGGAGACTCAGAACGTAACCAAGAAAAATCTTCGAATGCCAAGAACAAAAAAAATCGGAAGAAAAGAAAATAATAGGATTTCTTTATGCGTGTGCTCATTCTAGAAGATGACGAAGATCTTGCAGCTCAAATGCAAACAGTATTGCAAGATGAGCATTTCGCCGTCGATGTATTCCATGATGGCGAAGAGGGATATGAGATGGGATTGGACAACGACTATGACGCTGTCATTCTAGATCCCGGACTACCGACCATGGATGGATTTTCAGTTTTGCGCAGATGGCGCGAAAAGGGAAAGACCATGCCCGTCATTATTCTGACTGGATCGCGCAAAGAAGTTGCCGATATGAAAGAAGGCGTGCGTGCAGGGGCTACTAACTATTTGACGAAACCGGTTGATCTGGAATTGTTGCTAAGCTGGCTTCAAGGAGTGGTCAATTCAAATGGCCCCAACACGTCCCGATCTGTTCTTGAATTGGGCAGCCTTCGTATTGATACACATTCGCTTAAAGTATCTAATGACGGTGTGCCGGTAAAGATAACACCTACTGAATACCGTATCTTGCACTATCTGATGGTTCATCAAGAACGCCCTGTGAGTGCGGAAGAACTCGTTCGTCATAATTTTGAGGGAGACTCCATCAAAACGGCAAATGAAGTGCCTGTTTTCATAAGTCGGCTTCGAACGAAACTCGGCAAAAGATGGATTGAAACCGTGTTTGGGTTTGGATATCGTCTCGTCAATCCGCCGATAGATCAGGAGAGTTAATGCTGAGTTTCTGGCGCGCCTCTTTAATTGGTCGGTTAATCCTTTTGGCAGCTATCGTTTTTGCCGTTAGCATTCCTTCGTTCTTTTTTCTGTTTTCCACATCTGTAAGCCGAATTTCAAACGAAGTCGTGGATACAAGGCTGCTGGAGTTTGCGGGTCAGCTGCGGGGGTATTGGGCAAGCGAGAAAGCAAATACACCCAACGGAAATGAGGAGACAGATCTTGTCATATCCAGCTCAGGTCTTGGTGGGCCAGATATTGAGTGGGTTTGGCAAATTACGGTTGATGGTAAGAAAGTCCGTCAGTCGGAATTGTTGGTGCTCACAGATGCGATTATTCCAGCGTCAATCTCTCGTGCTAAGACAGATTTTATCCTGAGCACTCATACCACGCCGCTTGGTGTTATGCGGGTTGCAGAACGTATTATTGAAGAGCCGGCACCTGGAACCGCAGGGGACACCCGTAAAGTTCACTATTTAGTTGGACTAAGCGAGACCCGCTACAATACCTATGTTCAGGATCACAAAGACCGCCTCGGTGACCTTTCGCTAATTGGCGTCATTATTATGTCAGTGGTTATTCTGGCTCTGTTGGCCCTTGTTATTGTTCTTGTCCAAAGACAGTTGGCCGGGATTAAATATGCGCTGGGTCTTTATGAAAAAGGGGATACCGAAGGGATTGAGGGTCGGTTCCCAACAGAGATTCAGTCTGTTGTGAATCTGATGAACGATCTTCTCAGGCATAATCAAAAGCTGATCGCCAGAACCCGAAAATACGTCAGCAAAATCACGCATGATATTAATCATCCACTTGCGATTTTGAAAAATGGACTGAAAACCGACATCGATATTGATTTGTTTAATCGTCAGATCGCCCGAATGAGTGGCCTTGTTGACCGTTATGCAAGTTTGGCGCGCGCAATTGGCCCAGAAGGGGAGACGCGCAAGAAAACGGACGTCTCAGTCTCACTGAAAGACACAGCTGATGGTTTTTCAATTTTGTACAGGCGAACGCCTTTGTCCATTAGTTGTGTAGTGGAGGAGGGGTTAAACTTCGTTATCCCTCAACATGATCTAGAAGCGGCCATCAGTAATCTTGTATCCAACGCTCATAAATATGCAGATAGCGAGATTGTCATTTCGGCTAAAGTTGTAAATCAAAATCTTATAATCGATGTTGAAGATGATGGACCCGGAATTGCATTTGAACAGATGGAGACAGCTCTTAAATGGGGCCAAAGGTTGGATGAAGCACCGCCCGGAACGGGTTTTGGTCTTTCAATTGTCAGTGATATTCTCGACCTGTATGGCGGGACCATACAGCTTTCAACCTCTTCCCTTGGCGGTCTTGCCGTCCATGTGGAATTTCCAAGCCCGGAAAACCGCCTTACAGGAGAGTAGTTTACAAACTCACGCCTAAATTATCCGAAATAATCCAACGCCTTTTTCGCGACGATATCACCTTGTTCCTGCACAAAATGACCGGCTGTTTTCATTTCAAGTGGTTCAGGGCAGCCCTTAATTTGGGTTCGCAAATATGACATGGCGGGCGGGCCCAAGACCGGGTCTTGCATGCCAACTGCCATGAATGTTTTTCCGGACCATTCTGTGCCAAACCAATCACGTGCCCGCCGTGACAATGCAGCGCCGCCAGCGTCTGGGTTGTCAGGCACGAGATTTGGAAATTGCCGAACGCCACTTTTATAGGAGGCATCGGGGAAGGGGGCATCATAGGCTTGCCATTCACCCTCGCTCATTTCAGGATTACTTCGTTTGAAAAGCCGGCCAACGGCCATATCCGGATTTGCATTATTAAAGTCTCGCCAGTCGAGGAAACCTTGGCCCAAGGGAATGTCGCCGCTGGCAAATGCAGTATTCATGACGATCAGGCGGCTAAAACGGTCTGTCATATCAACAGGTAATGTCAATCCGAGAAGTCCGCCCCAGTCCTGGCAAACCAACGTAATATTTTTCAAATCTAGGCGTTCAATTAATGAAACCAGCATCTGACGATGAAAATCAAATGTATAGACGCTCTCATCTGTGGGTTTGTCGGATTTACCAAAACCTAAAAGGTCTGGTGTGATCGAACGATGACCAGCGGTACTAAATACAGGGATCATTTTACGATAAAGATAACTCCATGCGGGTTGACCGTGGAGGCACAAAAAAGTCTGTTCAGCATCACTCGGACCTTCATCCAGATAATGAACACGCAGGCCCTCCGATCCTTCAAGATCTTCCAGATAATTAGGAGAAAAGTTGTATCCGGGTAAATTTTCAAATCGGTCTTCAGGTGTGCGAAGAGCTTCAATAGTCATTTTATACCTCTTATTTTTAGGAGTTTTCCAATTGATTATGGAGCGGAATGTCGTTGTGGAGTCAGTTTGTCTCGATTTTTCGGCTTAAGGCATACTCTTTTGCAGCCTCTAACAGATCGTCAGAGAGAGCCGGATCACCTGTTGCCCGCGACAGGGCGAGCGAGCCGACGCAAAGGGCCAGAAATCCATATGTCTCTTGTTTCCGTTTTTCTTCTGGTAAATCAGCGAAGAACTTATCACTAATTTCACCAAGGGCACGGGTGAGCTCTGTATCCAGAGTTTCCTGCACGCGCTTTTCCGTTCTTGGAAGTTCTGAACAAAGCGAGGCGAGGGGACATCCAGTTTCAGGCCTATCTCGGTGAAGGGGGCTCAAGTAACGTTCTACCGCTAACGCCAACGCATGAGAGGGAGGTAAATCAGTCTCTGGGACCCATCGATCAACTGAACGGTCCATTGCCTTTGTTAAGGCCTCGCTCATGAGTTCGGTTTTATCCTCAAAATGGGCGTAGAAAGTTCCTTGTGTGACGCCAGCATCCTTCATAATGTTCGGGATCGTAGCGCCGCTTAGGCCCTCAATTTGAATTCGGCGGGACGCAGCAATTACAATCTCGTCCCGTTTTTCTAATTTTTTTTCGGCTCTAGTCTGCATGGCCACCCTCATAACTCAAAATTTTGATGAGTTTAGTCAAGTCGTAGTATCACTATACTATGAAAGACCAAAAGAACAACACCCGATATCATTAGGTGAGTAGATAGGGGGATGTAGGGTAGGAAGGTTGGGGGGCTAGGATACTAAACAATGATCTCTAAGATTTTGAAAATAAACACGACCGTAAGCTGACGGGTAAGGCTCTTGAGTATACAGAGCGAGCACGGAGGCGAAAATGTTGTCGCGCAAAGCTTAGTCCAATTGCCTTGCGCGACTTAAGAGTACCTAAGGTAGTAAGCAAGAACGCAAACTGTGCGCCATTCCCATCAGCATTGACGGGTACAAATCGGCGCCGGGTTTCAGGTCTGCACCAATGGGGTCGATCGTGGCCAACTTCGCTTTTGTCTCGTCTGCGATCAAAATAGATAATTTGTTTGAGAATTGTGGTTCTCTAAAAATGCAGACGGCACCGCTTTCTTTCACTTTCCGACGTAAATCCTTAACCCTTTTTACAGAAGTTGGGCGACTTGGATCCGGAACAATCGACCCCACAGCTGTTAGGTCGTAATGTTTTTCAAAATATTGATAGGCATCATGAAAGACGATAAAGGGAATACCCTTGATCGGAGCAAGTAGGGTTTCAATCTCTTTTTCAATTGCTTCGATATCCGAAATTAAAGACAACGCATTATCCTTGTAGAGAGATCTGTTTTCAGGATGGATCATGGATAACTCTCTTGTAATGGCCTTTATCATTACAATTGCATTGGTTGGATTAAGCCAGATGTGAGGATCGTCTGTACTTTCTTCATCATGATGTTCTTCGTGGTCGTGGTGACTGGATGAAGTGTCGCCGCCTTCGGAATGGTCTACGTGATCGTGTTTTTCCCAATCCTCGTCTTCGCGGAGCTTAAATGTTGCTACGCCTCGCTGATGAATCATGGGAACTTTTCGTACTTTTTGAGGTGAAATATCCAATGCCTTGATCAAGCTGATCTCTAGATTATCCGCGATATAGAAGACAATTTTTGCCTTTAGCAACAGAGATCTGACTGACGGTTTCAATTGATAATCATGGGGGGAGGTACCATTTTGAATAAGAAGTATTGCTTTCCCTGTATCTCCCATGACGCCTTGGACCAAAGAATGCAGGGGCGGAATGGTTACCACTACTTCCATAGCAGGAGCGGAATGAACCTGCGAAGCTAATCCTGTCAATAACCATAATGAAATGACGATTTTTTTAATTTGATTTTTCATCTGCGAGTTCCTCTTGACAGTTTTCTTGTTTTGATATTGTTATGTTATAACATTACTTAAAATGAAAGCAACGTCTAATGAAACTAAAAGGTCTGATACCGTCTTTGTCTCTTCTTGTAATTCCGTCACTCGCCTTCGCAGCGGAAGATCACGACCATAATCATGGTCAAAGCGAAACTGGTTTTTATGGGCATTTGGATCTTAAAATTCAGTATGATCATATCTACAACGCGGGTGAGTCTGATGAGGAAATTAATGAAACCTATTCGCACTCACATCTGGAACTGGGGTACGGGTTTGGCAACGGTATTTCTGTAAATACAAATCTTCAGCTTGAAGGAGAACCTGCGGGTCATGATCATGGCGGTGGCGGGGCTGCGCTCGATGGCAGTAACCGCTATTTCAAAGATGAGCCACTTCTGGCACGAACATTGACCGTCAATTTTGATGGGGATAATTTTGGTTTATATGCCGGAAAATTTGATCCTGTGATCAGTTTTGATGAACATGTTTTGCCTGGAATTTATGGTTATCAGGTCATTGATGAATATACGGTGCGTGAGAAAATTGGCATTGGGGGGTACGGGAAATTGACAGCGGGAGATTTGGGCACACATCGACTTGATGTCAGTACTTTCTTTGCAGATACAACAGTACTCAGTAACTCCATTCTTTATGAACGTGGGGACACGGACAAGGAAGATGGTGGTGTTTCCAATACAGAAGACTTTTCATCCATTGCCATCTCTCTCGCGGGATCCGATTTCTATTCCTTAAGCAGTGATATTCCCGAAGGACTTTCCTATCGTGTCGGCTTTTCTTATCAGGCCGCGGGAGAAGGTGATGAAGAAGATGAGACGCGTTATTCTCTATCGGGTCAGTATGAACATATTTTCACATCTGCATTGAAAAGTCGGGTTGTCGGCGAAATTGTCCATATCGAACATCTAGGTGGGGAGAGACCCCACGACCGGACCTACGCCACTACCGGGGCAGAGCTGAGTTATAAAAACTGGGAGCTGGGTTCAACTTATACTTATATTTACAATGATAACCCAGAAGATGCTGATGAGGCATTGGATGGTGAATTGTTCCAGGTATCTTTAAGCTATCACTTTGATAATGGTTTTTATGCGGGTGCTGGCTACCGGTATAAAGACGAGGAGGGAGAGGGAAATAAACGGGTTGGAATGCTAGTGGGTTACTCTCATTCTTTTTAATGTGGGTTCCTGTTAATAGAAGCTTAGAGGGCTGGGTATTACTGCCCGGTTGATAAACTCAAGGATTGCTTATGCGTTGGTTCCTTATTGCCTGTTGTTTGTTTGTTACTGTTCCTTTTAAGTCGGGCTACGCTCATCCCCATGCATGGGCGGATGTCGTTATAGAGATTTTGTTTGATGGTGCAGGTCGTGTAACGGGTCTGCGCCAGACTTGGTTGTTCGATGATTTCTATTCAGCCTACGCGGTGGAGGGGATGGATGGGAATGGGGATGGAAAACCTGATCAAGAAAATCTGGATGCTATTCTGCGTGTGAATATGGAAAATCTCAAAGAATATGAATACTTCACACGGGTTTGGCAGGGGGATGAAATTCTTGAACTGCAGCCGATAACCGAAATGTCGACCCGTATGGCGGAGAATAGAATGGAAATGACTTTTGTCACGACTTTTAGCAAAGCAGTATCTCAGCCTCTGGATCACTTTTCCTACTCCATATTTGACCCAACCTACTACATTGAAAT